>Ga0207963_1000967_pt1 | contig 15309 bp, 17 predicted proteins | sample Knorr_S15_td_NAD_FD_185604 | JGI IMG/M metagenome (GOLD analysis project Ga0207963, IMG submission 185604) | Marine microbial communities from Southern Atlantic Ocean transect - Knorr_S15_td_NADW_ad_2500m_LV_A (SPAdes) (version 2) | ecosystem: Environmental > Aquatic > Marine > Oceanic | place...
CCGGTGCTCGAATCTAGCCTTCCAGGGCCAGCCTTTGGGCAGGGTCCAGTCCTTCAGGTATTGGGGCACCACGCTCTGCTTCCAAGAACCGTGGACCAGAATGCTGGGGTTTTTGTCGTGATTCAGTCCAAAGTCCAGATCGTAGTGGATGCGGTGGAAATTCTCGATGGCCGCGCTCCAGCGGAACAGGTGGGTTGGAGTAGGCCGGTAGATATATTTGGGCAACTCCATACCTTCCTCGATGTCGTCGTAGTAGGTCTGTTCCTTGTTCCGTAGCTGCTCGGCGGTCAGCCTTTCATTGTGGGCCCAGATCTCGGCGGCGGACATCTTGAGCAGGTCTTCCAGCGCAACGGTCATAGTTGCCTCCTATCTGCGTGAGAAACGTGGGCGGGAGCAATGTTGCCCATCGTCGCCGGCTACCGGCGTATGGAAGAGGCCCGGGTGATGCACAGCACCTCTTCTTTCTGATTTCTGTAGGTGGTCTCGGTGGTAACGATCAAGAAGGGCTTGCCATCCCGGCCCACCCTCTCCCTGATGTCCGAGTACCTGTTCTGAAAGAAGATCTTGTCGCCGATGGACGGGTATTGGTAGATCTCCAACTCGTTCCCCGCATTCAGCACCCGAACCAGATCGGTGGGCACCCGGGGGAGGGAGCCGAGTCGTTCAACCCTTCCGATCCCGTCGGACATCGGATCCTCTTCAAAGGCCTTGGTGATGGGATCCTCAGCGTTAGGAGGATTGCGGCTGGCCATGTAGCTGACCATGATAGGCGGGGTGATGATTTCGCCGTACGGGGTAGACTTGGCGAACTCCTCGTCCCAGTACCTGGGGTCTGGGTCCATGACGGCCTGGGTGAAGCGGCGGAGGTATTCCGCGTCAACGACCCCCCAGGACTCGACGACGTCGCCGGCCACGCCGATCATGGCCTTTACTTCGGGAGTTATTGCCGATTGGGTTTCTTGAGTCATTTTCTCATCCTCTAGGGCGGACTTGCGTTCAGACTACCCTACCGCCGTTACCCTAGTCAATACAGGCTGAAGCCGACGCCGGATCGCATGCTAGAGCGCCTTTTCTTGTGATTTCCCCACGCCTGGGTTAACATTGGCGCGAACCGCCCCAAGGGGCATATAAGTTACGTTTTGATCATCAATTTCGCTTATCAAACTGGAGGTCCGTCGTGATTGAGAACCGGGTTAAGAAAGTAATGCGCGCAGGCGATCTGGCCATCGGCACCTACGTGACCTTGTCTGACCCTCAAGTCGTGGAGATCATCGGGCTGGCTGGTTTCGACGCCGCCTTCATCGACATGGAACATACAACCTTCGACCTATCGATGGTGGAACGAATGGTGCTTTCCGCTGAGTTGGTGGGCATCACGCCGATCGTCCGGGTTCCGGGCAACGACGCTAGTCTTATCCTGCGACTGTTGGACCTGGGAACCCAGGGAATCATTATTCCCCACGTTGAAGGCGTAGAGGGGGCTAGACGGGCCGTGGACGCCGTTCGCTACCCGCCCTTGGGTCACCGTGGCGCCGCCGGAGGCACCCGGGCCGCCCGGTTTGGCACCGTCTCTTGGGACGAGCATTGCGAGCAGTCTAATCGGGAATTACTTCTGTCGGTGATGGTGGAGGACGCGAGGGGCATCGACGACATCGAAAAGATTGCCGCTCTAGACGGTATCGACCTGGTAGCCGTCGGTCCCAACGACTTCTCCGAATACATGGGCATCCGCGACCCCAGCGACCCCAGACTGAAAGTCCGCTTAAAAGAACTGGCCGACCAGGTCCGCAAGATCGGCAAGGCCAAGCTGGCCGTTACGATGGACCATGCATCCATGCCGTTGACTGCCCAGGAGTTGCTGGACCTGGGGGTAGGTTACTCCCATGTAGCCCCATCTCCTTCCGCAGTGCTGCTCAGATCGATGCGGGACCGGGTACAGAACATCCACAAAGCCGTCGGCCGCTCCTGACGCGCCGGGACGAGTGCAGATTCAGCGTGCTTTACATATTCAGTTGATCTGCACGGCGATCGGCCTCATGTCCGCCGTTATGATATCCTGCGGTGGGGATGTCCCCCAAATCCAACCTCCCACAGCCACGGCGGCGCTTACGGGCGCGCCCACCGCCACTCCCGTGTCCGCCATCGTCCCGCCAAAGCTTACAGTCATTCCCACCCCGGCAAATACCCCTACAGAGGTCCCAACCAAAGTCCCGGCCAACACCCCGGGAACCCCTTCTTCAACGCCAGCAGGTACCATGCCAACCGTCACCATCAGCGGCGTTGCCTTTACCGTGGATGTGGCCGACACCCCGGAAAAACGCTTCCAAGGATTATCCGGACGCCCCGTCCTGGAAGAAGGCACGGGCATGCTGTTCATCTTCCAGGAGGAGCGAAAGCATACCTTTTGGATGAAAGACATGCGCTTCCCGTTGGACATGGTCTGGATCAACGCCTCATGCGCCGTGGCGGATATCACCACCGACGTTCCCAGTCCCCCACCGGATTCGGATGACAGCGTCCTGCCCACATACTCCCCGTCGGCCCCGGCAACCTACAATTTAGAGATCAACGCGGGCGTAGCCGCCGCATCCGGCCTGAAAACCGGCGATACGGTAACCTTTGGCGGAAGTCTCTCTGGGCGCTTCGGCTGCTGAATTAACACAGTGCAGTCACGCCCCATGCGTCATCCCGGCGCAGGCCGGGATCCAGGAAACATTCAGCACGTGGGCAAACGACAAGGAGCATCAACGTCACTGGATTCCGGCCTTCGCCGGAAAGACGAGAGCAAACCAGCAGGCCACATTTGCCCAGCTAAGACCGCCGTTGCACTCTCTTGACCCGCCCGTTAGAGTAGATTAGTGGTTTACAAGGGGAGAGTCACCGTCTGGCCTTAGCGGTGCGCTCGCCCCAAAATTTTGCCCCAGGATCGGTGAGGATGGACATATTGGTTTCCGGGTCGATTGCATTCGACCGCATAATGGAGTTCCCCGGCCGTTTTTCCGAGCACTTCGTGGCCGACCGGCTGGACAACATCAACGTCAGCCTGATGGTTAGCGGCCTCACCGAGAACCTGGGAGGCACCGCCGGCAACATCGCCTATTCCCTGTCGTTACTTGGCGAGAAGCCCCGTATTCTGGCCTGCGTGGGGCGAGACCACCAAAGCTATTTCGATTGGCTGGGGCAGCACGGAATCTCAACCCAAGACATACGGGTCGTGTCCGAAGAATGGACCGCCTCCGCCTACATCACCACCGACCGGGACGGCAACCAGTTCACGGCGTTCAACCCCGGCGCGATGATGCACGCCTCCGATGTCGACCTCACCAGCCTGACCCCTGCGGATACAATCGCCATCGTCGGTCCGGGCAACCTGCAGGATATGGTGGACTACCCCCGGCGCTACCAGGAAGCGGGCATCTACGCCATCTTCGACCCCGGACAATCTCTCCCCGCCTGGAACGGCCCCGATCTGACCCTAGCCATGGGCCGATGCAAGATGCTGGTCTCCAACGACTATGAACTGGGCATGATAACCAACACAACCGGCCTGGACGTGGCACAGCTATTGGGCATTGTGGACACCATCGTCACCACCAAAGGGGGCGCAGGCTGCGAAATCGTCAGCCCGGAGGGAGTGGTGCGGGTGCCAGTGGTCCCCACCCCCAACGCCATAGACCCCACCGGCGCGGGAGACGCCTTCCGGGGCGGTCTGATCAAAGGGCTGATAGACGGCAAACCCATCCAGCGCTGCGTGGAGATGGGCACCGTCGCCGCCCACTACGCCGTCCAAGTCTCCGGCACCCAAAACTACACCTTCACCCCCGCGGAGTTCACCGAGACGTTGGAGGAGTGTTTCGGGGGGTGATAAGGTTACGGACTTGGTGTCAGAGCGTTAATCGCCCAAACGTATGGAGATTCATCGTCTAAATAGCCATACGGCAAGCCAGCCAAATCTTCGACATCCACCCGATTAAATGGTAATTCGGCAACAATCTGAGACCTTTCAAGAATTTTTCCATCTACGATAGTCTCAAACGCTCTACGAAGCAGGCGGGGTTCCTCCGGCTGGAGACGATCATCCATCGGTTCGATTCCGGCCGCGCCATAGCGTCTGTTATAACTGATATACATCTTACGGGCTTGGTCATTGTGAATGATACCGAGGTCGTGTGTCCTATGAATCATCATCTTAATGGAAACAAGCCATTTGGATTTCAACGCCCTAAAGGCATCGAGCGTAGGTATCAAAAGATCCTTCGCGAACGTGGTAGCTGGAGTCAGGAAGGCGCCAGCGAAGCGGTGGGCCTGATCCTCTATTAGTTTGAAATCGACTGTATGCGCTAATCTGGCTTGGTCTACACCATCGTGGAGGACGAGATGGCCCAATTCGTGGGCCACATCATACCTGGAGCGAACAGCGGAGCCCTTGTCGGTACCTAGTACGATATATGGCAACTTATCCCGGAGGGCCCACGTTGAAAAGGCGTCAAGATTGTCCGCCCCCATTTCAGTTCGGGTCACGATTGCACCGTTGTTCTCTAACAACAGTGTGACATTGCTTATTGGTCCATCCCCTAAGTTCCAGAATCTGCGTACATCGGTTGCGATTTCTTCAATTTCTGAAGTATGCATAGACCGCCAGCGTTCACCGATGCCAATCGAAGGAAAATTTACCTGAGGGAATAGCACATATTGGCAAAGAAAGTGAACGATTTCCGTCACCCACTCATGCCGCCGGCGAGCACGGAGGCGTATACCTTTGGTTGCAGATGCCATAGAGCGCTCGAAAATAACGTTACCGGCGGTTGTCGTGATAGGTCGTAAGAAGAATTCTGGCTTTAGGTTTAGGGTTGTCGCGATGCGCTCCATCACGTCAGGTTGCGGTGAGGTTGTACCCTTCTCATAATAAGATATCGCAGACCGGGTAATGCCCAACAATTCGGCGAGAGACATCGCGGTCAAACCGCGTCCCTCCCGTGCCTCCCGGAGACGTGGTCCCACAAATCCTGGAGTTCCAAGTTTCATATGACGTCTACCTCACATTAAGATTTGACAGCTTCTTGCTGCTGTCTGGTACGTGCAGGTACGGTGACGTTGTCTTTGATTTGCTCCACCCCGGAAATTTCCTCCAATACCTCAGGGAATCGTTCTTCAAGCTTAATCCGTCCGGGTAGGTAAACTCCGTCGGCATCTAAGAACACGATATGGACGAATCCATTACGATACCGGTCTCCTTGTTTAGGCCCGTGAATGACGATGGCGTAAACGAACGCTTCATCCGGAGTTACTTCATCAGAAAACCCCAACGTGTTTGTCTTATCGTCCATAACGAACTGAGATTGCAAACGGACATAATTGTTCCGAAATCCTGCAGGACGCACTACCTTCTCCGCTCCACGGACAGCAGAAGCAGTGATCATCGCGTACGGTAACTTGATTAGGGCGTGATGGGCGGTTGCCGTTTTGTTTGGTTCGAGCGTCACACCCAAGATTGGGGTCAGAGGCGCAAGGGCGAATAGCCGCAAATCTATTTTGGCTCTTAAAACCTGTGGGAAAAGATAACGGATGATATCGTCGAGATATAGCCCATTCGTCATTTCAACTAGAGACTCTATCCATGCAATGAGCACCTGCACTCCGTGTACAGCCGACAACTCCATCACCCGAGTTCGCCCACCCTTCTTTCCCCCTACCCCATTTGCCTTACCCGCCCCCTTCAGATACAATCCCTTACGCTCAATCACCTCGCCAAATAGGGGCACGCCCCGCTTGTTTGGCGCTAGAGAGGACCGTACCTGCAGTGACTGTTAACGGGCAAGGATTGGCTGGGATGCCGCCGGGGGTGTTGGGGGGCGTGAAGGTCTTGGACCTGAGCGAGGACATCGCCGGCTCTTTCTGCGCCCGGCTGCTGGCCGACTACGGGGCCGACGTTCTGAAGCTGGAGCCTCCGGGCGGGGCGGCACTGCGGCGTATGGGTCCCTTCCACCAGGACGACCCTCATCCCGAAAAGAGCCTCTTCAATCTGGTGCTCAACCTGAACAAGAAGGGCGCCACCATCAACCTGGAAACCACCACCGGTCGGGCCCTCTTGAAAGAGTTGGTCCAGCGAGTCGACGTCGTGGTCGAGACCTTCCATCCCGGACATCTGGAATCGCTGGGCTTGGGATACGATGCCCTTCAGGAGCTCAATCCGTCCCTCGTGATGACCTCCATCACGCCCTTCGGCCAGGAAGGGCCCTACAGCCAATACCTGGGTGAGGAGATTGTCAGCTATGCCATGGGGATGATTATGAGCATCAGCGGGTCCCAGGGCCAGGAACCCCTGAAGCACGGCGGGTTCCAGTCGCAATACGAGGGCGGCCTCAACGGCGCGGCGTCCACCGCCATATGCCTGTTCGGTATGGAGAACGGCTGCGGGGGACAGCACATCGACGTTGCCATCAACGACTGCGTCGCCTCCACCATGATGGCCACCCAGACCATGTACCCCTTCATGGGCGGCACCCAGCACCGCCGCCGCGCCACCGGCCAAGACTTCACCTACCCCATGCCCTGCGCCGACGGATGGGTCATCGTGCAGACCGGGGGCGGGGCGTCTTGGGAGGACATCGTCAATCTCTTCCAGGAACCGGAGTTGCTGGATTCCCGATTCTCCAACACCGACGAGAGGGCGGAGAACGGCGAAGAGATGGACAAGATCATGGTCGATGCCCTTAGCCGCCTGAACAAATGGGACCTCTTTGCCAAGGCTGCCGAGGCTCGCATACTGTTCGGCCTGGTCCAAACCCCCAAGGAGATAGCCGAGTGTCCCCAACTGGAGTCACGGGAGTTTTTCCGTGAGGTGGATCACCCGGTTATCGGCAAGATTAAAGTCCCGGCGGTTCTTTTTAATTTCTCGCTTTGCCCTTACGAGCTGCGTCATCCGGCTCCAACACTGGGGCAGCACAACCGGGAAATATACGTCGACGGCCTGGGCTACTCCCAGGAGGATTTCTGCCGTCTCCGTCAGTTGAACGCCATTTAATCTCGCGCGCATTATGCTTAACCGGTGAGGTAGCGCCAAATGCCCCAGTTGCCAATGGAAGGTATCCGAGTCCTGGACTCGACCTACGTGTTCGCTCTGCCCTACACCGGGGGATTGCTGGCCGACTTCGGGGCCGAGGTCATCAAGATCGAGGGGCCGGCCCATCCCGACACGACACGTAACTCCGGTCTGGCGGGCAGTTACCCGGAGCATGATCTGGGCGACGACCCTTGGAACCGTCCATCGACCTATAACCTGCTCCACCGGGGCAAGCAATCGCTGACCCTGGACATGACCGACCCTCGAGGCCGGGACCTGTTCCGGGATATGGTGCGGGTTAGCGACGTGGTGATGGAGAACTTCACCCCCCGGGTGATGCGGGCCTGGGAGCTGGACTACCCCAACCTGCGCAAGATCAAGCCCGACATCATCTTGGTATCCAACACCGGCTTCGGACACGGCGGCGGTCCCTATTCCAACAATCCCGCCCAGGCCACCACCCTTGAGGGCATGCACGGCCATTGCTGGATCACCGGTTATGACGGAGACGGCCCCAACCGGGTGGGCGCGTCCTTCGTTGACTTCCTGTCCACCTGGACCGCTTTGTTCGCCATCGGCTCGGCGTTGCGGTACCGGTCCCGAACCGGGCAGGGCCAGTGGGCGGACATCGCCATGTACCAGGCCGGAGTCATGTTCATGTCCGACTACCTCATGGACGCCATCTCCAACGGGAGAGACGGAGAGCGCATCGGCAACCGCCATCCCTACCGCGCCCCACAGGGCTGCTACCCAGCACAAGGTGACAACGAGTGGATCGCTCTCTCCGTGGGCACCGACGAGCAGTGGCAGTCCCTATGCACGGTGCTTGGACGGGAAGATCTGGCCCAAGACGCCCGCTTCGCCGATCTCCTATCCCGCCAACGCAATCACGATGAGCTGGACAAGCTCATCGAAGCTTGGTCAGCGGAGCGCGACAAGTACGACATGATGCACCAGCTGCAAGGGGTGGGGATCCCGGCAGGACCGGTGTTAACCGGCAAAGACGTCCACTTCGACCCCCAGTACAAGAGCCGGGGATTCCTGGAACGGGTCGATTACCCGGAAGAGCGGGGGTTGGGATCTCGCATCTTCATGGGCCGCCCCTATAAGTTCTCCAACACCCCGCTCCGCATCCGGGGCCCGGCGCCCACCTTCGGACAGGACAACGAGAGGCTGATCAAGGAGTTACTGGGAGTGAAGGACGACGTGTACCAAGGCTTGGTGCAAGACTCCATAACCGCCGAGATCCCGCTGGCCGGCAATCCCGTCCCGCGCATACCCCAGGAACGGATGGTTGAACTGGGCCTCATGGCCGCCTGGGACCCGGAATACCGGGAGCGCCTCGGCCTTTCTTGACACCTCCCGAACCCTGGGAATAAGCTTGAAACGAGGGCCCGTAGCTCAGCGGTAGAGCGGCCGGCTCATAACCGGTAGGTTGCTGGTTCGACACCAGCCGGGCCCACCAACCAAAGCTTTCAGGGCACCAGTTCGGCATTACAGGGATGAGGAAGAAACGATGAAATTCATTGTGACGCTTGACGATGGCGAAGACGGCTATATCATGGCGAGCTGCCCTGCCCTGCCCGGTTGCCATTCACAAGGGGAAACCAGGGAAAAGGCGCTTGCGAATATCAAAGAAGCGATCGAAGGCTTTATAGAAAGCATGAGGGAGCAAGGCGAAGCCATCCCGGCGCAAGTGGTGGAAGAGGTTGAGGTGTCCGTTTAGTGACCCGCCTCCCCGTACTGTCGGGAATCGAATTTATTCGCATAATGGAGAAGATAGGGTACACATGGATCCACACTAGAGGCAGCCATATGATACTGGTCCACGAAACTCGCCTGAGACTTTAGGTTCCAAGACATAGGGAGTTGGATCGAGGGCTGCTAAGACGGCTAATAAGAGATTCCGGTCTCGGCCTCGCAGAGTTTGGCGAGTTATTGTAGGTTAGAGCGGCTAGAGCATATCCGGTAGGTTGCAGGTTCAACGTTACCGGTCCCACGACTTCCCAAGACCTTAGTTCTCCCAACAACCCCAATATTAACGCACACAACAACGAGGCTCAAATGGGCACTTTCACCGTTCCACTGGGTGTCGCCGACCTGCAAGGTCAGCGATTCATAGAGCTTGAAGCCTTGGTAGACACTGGGGTCATCTACACGTCTATTCCGGAAGATGTCTTGGAGCGGCTGGGGGTAGAGGTTAGGGAAACTCGTCCATTTGAGCTTGCAGACGATCGAGTCGTAGAATACCCCGTGGGCTACGCCACCATGCGAGTTGACGACCGAGAAGTCATCGCACTGGTCGTGTTTGGACCGCTCGGTTCCGCACCGCTGTTGGGTGCAACCACGTTAGAAACCGCCGGCCTAGGAGTAGACCTCATCCACCAGCGCTTGATCCCAGTCCCTGCTCTGCTTAAGTAGCCACTGTAGCGGGTTTGGCAAACGTCACTTTAGATTCCATTTAAGCCCCTCCGGCGCGGTCAAACGAAGTGAGAATTGGGTGTTATGTTCATTGCTCAAATCCGTAACAAGCTGACACGGCAAGAGGAGTAGATGGAGGATCTGCTCACCAGCAATGTATTCGGACTGTGGCGGTATCTACCAGCGGAATTGGGGTTGCTGCAGCTACTTGAGACTGCGAAGGGCAAGGCATTCCAATGCCTTATGAGGTCGCTGAAACACATCTAGATTTTTGGCCATGGCTACGCGAAGGGGCCTCAAAAGGGTGCGAACCTGACGTTTTGATTGACCTAGTTGGTTCGGACGGCAAAAAATGCCTGGTCCTGATTGAGGCTAAACACCTTTCCGGTAAATCCTCCATCGCCACCAACGTGACCGACGAGCCTCTTCCCACCGACCAACTAGCACGTGAGATGCTTAATCTCCGCTTGTTGGCCCAGCGTAATTCAGCCGACTCACACGCGCTAGTCTACGTGACATCCGATGCTGGTCTTCCAATCAAAGACCTCTCAGACGCCATCACCGAGTTAACAGACAAGACGGGTGTAGGGTCAGCCGATCAGTTCTATTGGACCAGTTGGCGGGTTCTGCCACAAATCCTCAGGGCGGTTGAGCTTAGCGCCCGCGATCCGGTTGAGAAAAAGCTAGTGGGGGATCTGAGGATTATTTTGGACCAGATGGGGCTAGACTACTTCCGAGGTATCTCATCCATGGGATGGAGCCTGGGGAACCAACATTGGTCTTTCAAACAGCCCAGCACAACCTTTTCGTGGGCTCCATTGATTGTCCATCCCTATGTCTTCCGTTCGACGCCCTTGCGTTTTATATGGGGCCGTGGAGGAACTCGAGCATCATTTGACTGGGGGTGGCACGTTGCCAAGTGAGACGGGCAAGCAAATCCTATCTGGTTTGGCGGAGACTCGTCGATTTTTTGGGCAAGTTTCACAACTCATGCAGGCCGCCGACGGTATGCTCGCGGAAGAAGGATGGGAGGCATTTAGCACCAATAGGTGTACGGACCTCACTGGCTCCCTTCTTCATCCACGTCGTTGGATGGCACAGAACATCTATAGATTTTATAGGCTGTCCGACGGGGATAACACCGGAGCTGGAGACGACATCATAATAGTTCTCGGTGTAGTATTGGACCGGGATGGTGCCTGGGTAGGATTTCAGGAACCCTGGTTGACCTTTGGACTATACCAATACTTTCCAGGGCACAACCCTTGGAAATTTCGCTGGGAAGACTGGATTGACGTCCCATTGGAAAATAAGGTTGACCCAGACGGTACATTCTCCACTTGGGACAACCCTGAAAACGATCCAGAAATTGACGAAGGATTACTGCATCAAGCGTATGGGGCAGTACCGTTGGTTTCGATCCAAGATGCGTCAGACATTAAGAACACCGTGGTCGACCCGCTGATCGAGATTGCTCAAGCTCGTATCGCGGGCTTCAAAGGGAGTTGAACACATGCGATAACCGTTAGGTTGCAAGTTCAACGCCTGCCGTACCCACCGCTTTCCAAGACCTCGGCTCCTCAATGGCACTCTATGTTGGCTAGGCCGGGCCACCTGTATTTCCCACCCCACCCTCGGCTCTTCCCATTTCGGGGTGTGTACCATCAGACAAACCCTGGCTACCGCCGCTATAATAAATAAGCCAGGGAGCGGGAACCAGGCCGGCCTTAGGATCGAGTCGTTAGGAACACCCGTCCCGTATGCGCCTGGGCACAGCGGGGTTCTCTCTGGCTTATTGATGCGATTACTGTTGGATGGGGTGGCCTGTCGGGCGACGAGGCCACCCCCCAAATCTCTAGTTTCCGGCTACCGGGGTCTCCGCCTTTCGGAAAGCGGGGATCACCTCTTTGCCGAACAACTCCATGGACTCCATCACCTTGTCGTGGGAGATGGTTTCCGTTTGCATGATCATCATTACCTGGTCGACGCCGATGTCCTCGTACATCTGGACGGTCTTGATGCAGCTCTCGGGGTTACCGGCGATGATGACGCCCCGGTCGGAGAGGACGTTGGCATCCAGTTGGGCGATGGCTGCCCGAGCGGCGCCGGGACCGGAGTCCAAGGACAGACCGGCTTCGGCCGCCTGCTGTTTGTGGGCGTCGTCAGACTGGCGCAGCCAGCGGCTGAAGTCGGCGTTCAGGTCGTCGGGCACGCCGCCCCAGGCTTCCAATAGCTCTTCGTAGGCGTTGATGCGGCCCTGGATGTAGGGCTTGTCCGGCCCGAAGAAGGTTTTCATCGACTCGGCGGCAAGCTCCTTGGCCGCCTGGTCATCCTTGCCGCAGAAGGCGTGGACGTTGTTCCCCCAGAAATTGTTGACGAAGGCGCCCACCGGCTCGGCGTCGGTTATGGCGTCGCGGTAGACCTTAACGTGTTCAGCCAGGATGTCGACGGCGTAAGAGGCTGAGGACAACACGCCGATTCCCTTCTGCGCCGCCAGACGGAAGCTCTCGGTCTGGGTGCAGGCCAGGTACATACGCGGGTGAGGCTTCTGGTAGATCCCGGGGAGTATCTTCCGTGCCGGAACGTTCCAATGCTTGCCCTCCCACGAGAACTCGTCGGATTGCCACATCTTGGGCAGCATCGTCAGGGCCTCGTCCCACCGTTCCCGGGTTTCCCGGGGGTCGATGCCCTGTCCGACCTGCTCGTAGGCGTTGGACCTGCCGGTGCCGAACTCGACCCGGCCGTCGGTGAGTTGGTCCACCATGGCCACCCGCTCGGCGATGTGGATGGGATGGTGGCTGGGCAGGATGGACACGCCAAACCCGATCCTGATGTTCTTGGTCCTTTGACTCAGCGCTCCGAATAGGACTTCAGGACACGGAGATCCGGAGAATCCCATGAGAAAGTGGTGCTCGACGAACCAGAGGTTATCGAACCCCATCTGATCGGCCAGTTCGCATTGGTCCAGGGTTTCTTTGTAAAGGCTGTTCCAATCTAGGTCGTTGCCCTTATAGGGCCGCTGCGTTTCGTACAATATTCCGAACTTCATGTCCTCTCTCCTTGCGTATTTTAGCGGTGGGGGAAAGTCAAACGAGGAAGACGCTCCAACTGATGTGCATCCTTTATCTGCCCAAATCGAGGGCGGAGCCAGTCCCGCAAAGTATACCGCATCATGAGCCGGGGTGGTAATTCGCAGGAACATGGCCGGGTCCCAGTGGGGAAGAGTGTGTTCTAGCATGGAGTTGGCGAGTGGATTTGATGGGTGGCGTTCTGGATTCCCCTTCCGCGGAAGGGCCGAAATGACGATATGGCCCAGACCGTCGTCGATGCAACCGCGGACTCAAAAAAGGAGAGGGCGCCCCGATGAGATCGAGACGCCCTCTCACTAAGCTCTAATCGTGGGAACGGCTATCTAGCTGCTTGCGCTGCCAACACTTCATCCCATGGGCCGGGGAACTGACCTTGTGGTTTGTCCTCGCTCATGAAGATGTTGTCCTGCCGGAACCACTGGCTCCGGGGCGTCTCGTAATAAACCTCGATGCCGTTGCCATCGGGGTCCTTAAAGTAGATTCCCAAAGAGATGCCGTGATCCGCCACCTTAAAGTCAACTTCTTTCTCTTTGATCCTGTCGTAGAACTCCGCCAGGTTGTCTAGGCTGTCTACCCGCCAGGCCATGTGGTTGAGGCCCACGCCTCCCGGCTGTACTCCGGGGGCGTCGTCGCCTACTTGCATCAATGCGACTTCATGAGACTCTTCCAGGTTCGCCGACATGAAAGCGGCGCGGCCGGGAACAAAATCATAGGTGTGAAGACCCAGGATGTCTTCGTACCATTTTTGGGAAAGCTCGGCGTTGCGCACGTATATGTTAACGTGCCCCAGATGATTCGGTGTGTAGCCCATTTTAATTCTCCTGATTCGAGTATGAGCGCTGAGGTTTTTGCTAGTATAGCATCCGTGTTCTGGTCCAGTTAACGGCGAGCCCGCGACGGTCTCTCGCGTTTTTGATACCGGCGGGGCAAGGGTTGTTTCAACTCCCGCATCTTGCTGCGCCAGGTATCGTCGTGGCCATGGTTGGGCGTCAATATGTGGGCGTATTCGTGCCATAGGAGACGGGAGGGCCGCCCGGTAGCGGTGTAGATCCGTTTGGCCGACAGGACGCAGATCCAGCCGAAACTACTGTCCTTTTTCATGTTGTGAGCATGAGCCTGGGCCCTAAACCTAGAGCCCGGTCCCCGGTCCACTCAACCGCCGACGAAGACGCCTTTTACCTCGGGCCACCCGGACAGGTCGATACCATGGTCCATCGCCGATTCCTGTTCAGATTGCCCTTGAACAGGGATAGACACTAAGGAGAGGTTTGCCAGCCAGATTCAGACATGTCGATGATGACGCCGTCGGGTCCGCTGAACTTGACCTCGGCGTTGCTGCGCTCCTTGCCGTTCCCAAACAGCCCGCCCGTTCCAGGCATCATCGTGGCAGTCAACTGCTTTCCACCCGCCTTATCGACCTTCTCGGCGAAGGAATCGATATCCTCCACCAGGAAGCCGATGTGATGGATGCCGCCAAACTCCAAGCCGTTGGCGCCCAGGTCCGCGTCGTCTTCTGTCTTGAAGTTCAGGATGGCCATGTTGAAGTCCCCATCACTGAGGAAGACCTGTCCCTTAGCGTCCCTTCGGACCTCTTCCAGTCCAAATACTTCTTTGTAGAACTCGGCGGTTTTGCCCGGGTCCCTGGTTGTCAGAGCGAAATGCTTGATCTTAACCATGTCGTCTCCTTTCCGTTCGCGAACTTTCGAACTTCGTGTAGCCGGTTGGCGAACAGTATATTACACCGGCGATACCCTATGCAGAACAGGCCGGGCCGAAACATCATCCTCTAGCTCGTTCCACCGCCCGTTGCCAGCCCGAGTACAGTTCGTCTCTTACCTTTGGGTCCATCCTTGGCTCGTAACGGCTGGACAGCCGCCAATGTCGCGAGACAGCGTCTTGGTCATCCCAGAAACCTACCGCCAACCCCGCCAAGTAGGCCGCCCCCAGAGCGGTGGTCTCAGCCACTTCAGGGACCTCGACAGGCACGCCGAGCTGGTCGGCCTGGAACTGCATCAGGAACGAGTTGGCGGAGCCGCCGCCGTCGGCCCGAACGACGGGCACCCTGAGTCCGGTGTCCAGCTCCATGGCCTCCACGACGTCCCGCACCTGATAGGCGATAGCCTCCAATGTAGCCCGGACGATATGCGCCCGGTTGGTGCCTCGAGTCAGCCCAGTAACCGTCCCCCGGGCCTCTGCATCCCAGTGGGGCGCGCCTAGTCCGGTGAACGCGGGGACGAAGAACACCCCGCCCGTATCGGCAACCGCCTCGGCCAGCGCCTCGGTTTCCCCGGCGTCGCGGATAATACCCAGTCCGTCTCGTAGCCATTGGACCGCAGAGCCAGTGTTGAAGATGCTCCCTTCCAAAGCATACTGAGCTTGGAGAGACGCCTGCTGCCAGGCAATGGTAGTCAAGAGACCCGAGGACGAGGCAACGGGCCGTTGGCCGGTTTGCATCAGCAAAAACGAGCCTGTGCCGTAGGTGTTTTTTACCATTCCCGGTTGGAAGCAAGCCTGTCCGAACAGGGCGGCGTGCTGGTCTCCCGCCAAACTGGTGATAGGAATCGGCGACCCGAAGAGGGCGGGGTCTGTTTCGCCGAAGAATCCGCTGGTTGGTAGAACCTGGGGCAGCATTGCCTCGGGTATCCGCAGGTATTCCAGAAGGTCATCGTCCCAGGATTCGGTGTGGATGTTGAACAGCATCGTGCGGGAAGCGTTGGTGATGTCGGTGGCGTGCAC
>Ga0207963_1000969_pt1 | contig 15292 bp, 15 predicted proteins | sample Knorr_S15_td_NAD_FD_185604 | JGI IMG/M metagenome (GOLD analysis project Ga0207963, IMG submission 185604) | Marine microbial communities from Southern Atlantic Ocean transect - Knorr_S15_td_NADW_ad_2500m_LV_A (SPAdes) (version 2) | ecosystem: Environmental > Aquatic > Marine > Oceanic | place...
TATCACCGCGAACAGATTTCCCGATGGCAGCATGCCGCCGAACCCGGCCGTGGATTTGATGCCCATTGTTACGACGAAGGACTCCCGATCGACTATGAAGTCGCTGCCTACAGCATCCCCTACATGAAACACATTATAGGTGCGCTGATCGATGTCCAGCATCATGCTGGGACTGGGATTCAGGAACTCGGTTACCTCCAGTCCCAGCTGACTAACTAGGTTTGAGATCATTGGGAATGCGCGGACCATCTCTCCGCTTGGTAGCGGGATAGTCTTGTGGTGTTTCGAAAGCAGCCTGGTGTTCCACCCGTCCTTCACGCCGGCGGTCGCCAATAACGTAAGGCATTTGGTGGAAGCGACTTCAGGCTCGTGACCCAAGGCATCCACGGCGAACCGTTTCAGCTGGGTCCAAGTCTTCGTAAGGATGTGTCTTAAATAGCCGGACCAGACTGAGGCACCGTGCTCCGGTATCCTCTTCGACGACGTGGTTATAGAGGGAGCGGGCGATCTTCTCGGCAACTTGCTCCATGCTATAAGCGTTCTCGCCCATCTTCCGCAGCTCTGCGCCGCACCTTGTCATATCCGCCAATGAGAATTCAGAAAGGGAATACATCATTGATCCTTTGACCAGGCAGCTCAGGCTTAACTCAGGAAATCGGCCACTGAGCTGGCAAATACTTCGGCGCGTTCAATCATCAACAGATGCCCTGCGTTGGGCATGATCGATACCTGAGCGCCGGCCACCAGTCCGGAAAAATCCTCGGCGTAGACTGGGGGAATGATGCGGTCGTTCTCGCCCCACAAGACCAACGTCGGCGCCTTGATGCGGTAGGCCCGGCGCTTCAAGCCCCGGTCTGGGATGGGCCAGAGGAACTTTCCGGCGGCGGTCAGGTCCTGCATCCGGTCAGCGGCAAGCTCTGACTTCAACCGAGCATTAGCCTCGAAATCGGCGGGAGAAAGGCTCATGGAACTGGAGGCGGAAGACCAAAGGTTGTCTTGCAGCTCGTTGGCGGTCATGGACAACAGGTCGGCCACTGGGTCTGAGCTGCGCCAAGTGCCCGCCGGCGCCGCTAGCACCAGACGGTCGACGTAGCTCGGCGAGTAGGCGGCCATCTCAGCGGCGATCATGCCGCCCAGGAAATGGCCCACTACATGCGCTTTGGCGAGCCCCAAGGCGTCCATGAGTTCGAACTGGTAGAGAGTTAGGTCGGCAACGTCGTCTAGCTTGTCTAGACCGTTGGACTTGGAGTAGCCGGGCAGATAAGGGGCATAGACCGTGAACTTCTGAGCCAGGGCGTCCAAGAACGGCGCCCAGCCCTTCTGTCCTATGGCCCCGTGCAGGTACAGCAAAGGTGGACCGCTGCCGTCCTTAAGCACTTCAGCTTCAAAATCGCCGCCCCGCAGGGAAATATTCAAGGTCTCCGGCATGGTTACTCCGTTCTACTCATGGTTCTAAGAGGTTCGGCCCGCATACCACCCAGCGATCGCCCGTCCGATCTCCGCGGGCGAGTCCTCCTGGATGAAGTGAACCCCTTTGACGGTCACCTCTTGTTGGTTGGGCCACGACCGGCAGAACTCCCGCTGCGGTCCGGTGAGAATCGCGCCCGGATCGGCATTGATGAACAACTTGGCAACTTGGCTGCTGGCCAGCCATTCGGCGTATTCAGACACGATCTGGACCACATCTGCGGGCTCGCCGACGATGGGGATCTCGCGGGGCCAGGTCAGGGTCGGCCGCCGTGACTCCCCGGCTTCAAGATAGGGACGGCGGTAGACCTCCATCTCGTCTTCGGTCAGGCCACGGAGAACGCTGCCCGGCAGCACCCGCTCGACGAATATGTTCTTCTCCAGCACCATTTCCTCGCCTGCCGGTGACCGGAACCCCTGGAACACCTGACGGGCTGCCTCGGGCCAGTCTTCCCAGGTCACGGGCCGGACGATGGCCTCCATGTAGACCAGGCCTTTGATTCGACCCGGGTTCCGTTTGGCCCAGTGGAAACCAAGCGCTGAACCCCAGTCGTGCACAACCAGCGTGACGTTGCTGGTCAAGCCCATGTCGTCGAACCAATGGTCCAACAGGGCGCTGTGGTCGGCGAACCGGTAGGATCCGTTGGGTGAGGCGCCAGATTCCCCCATGCCCATCAAGTCGGGGGCCAAGCAGCGGCCAGAAGTTTCCAGGTGGGGTATCACATTGCGCCACAGATAGGATGATGTCGGGTTCCCATGCAGGAACACGATGGGGTCCCCAGTGCCGGTGTCCACGTAGGAAATGTCTATCCCGCCCGTGGATATGCGCTTACGGGGATGGGAGTCTTGGGTCGAGATCGTTTCTTGGGTCAAATCAGGCCGCCCTTTACCGTCCGGCTTCCTGAGGAGCTTTTGATAGCTTCTCCGGCCACCAGCGTGTTTCGTACTCGGACCAGATGTCCTTCACGTGCGGCATGACCTCGTTGGCGAAGAGAGTGGTGTTCTTCATGGCCAGTTCTTTTGGCATGTCGCCGAACTGGAGCAGCAACATCAGGTTGCCCACGCGTAGTTCCTTGACGGCGTGGGTCAATTCTTTGACCACCGTCTCCGGGCTGCCAACGATGACATTGCCGGCCTCCAGATAGTCCGTCCAGGTGAAATCGCTGAGCTGCTTGGTCCGGGAATCCGCGGTTGCCGAGCCGGCCTGCGATGCGTTGGTCCGAACCGACCGGTAGCCAGGCGGGTTGGCGAACCCGGCGGGGATATGCAGGCTCTTCTTGAAGAAATACTCGATGGAATCTTTATATTCTTCGGCTTGCTCGTCGGTCTCGGATACCGCGACCAACTGCAGGAAGCCGGCATGGTAGGGATTGAACTCCTTGCCCTGGCGCTCCATTTCGTCCCAGAAGCCGTCCAAAATAGTCTTGCCCACCTTGTAGCCGGAATAGCTGAGGTAGCAATAGACGTAGTCGTTCTTGATGGTCCAGTCCCAGGTCTCCAGGCTGCCGCTGCCGGGCACCCAGATCGGCGGGTGGGGCTGTTGATAGGGCCGGGGCCAGATATTCACGTAGCGTAGCTGGGTAAATTTGCCGTTGAAAGAGAATGGCTCGCGCTCTTTCCAGGCTTTCATCACCAGGTCATGGGCTTCTTGGTATTTCTCCCGCAGCGTGACCGGCACCTGGCCGTAACCGAAGATGGTGTCCATGGACGTTCCCAAAGGGAATCCGGCGATCAACCTTCCGCCGCTCATCACGTCCAGCATGGCCATCTCTTCGGCCACCCTGATGGGCGGATTGTAGAGGGCCAGGCTGTTGCCCAGCACCACCACCGCCGCCTTGGAGGTTGCCCGGATCATCGCCGATGCCATCAGGTTGGGCGAGGGCATCATCCCGTAAGCGTTGCCGTGGTGCTCGTTCACGCAGATGGCATCGAAGCCCATGGCCTCGGCGTACTCAAGCTCGTCCAGAAAATCGTTGTACATGTGCTCGGCCTTTTCGGGGTCGAAAAGGGAGTTGGGTGCGTCTACCCAAACGCTGTGATAATCTTTCTCGAAGTTATCGGGCAGGTCTTGGTAGGGCATTAGGTGAAAGAAGCACAATTTCATGGCTGATATTTCCTCGTTGCCGGCTCTGGGTATGCTCTGGCTGGGTTGCCTGAGATTGTACAAGAACGCTGATGCCGATGCCAACAGTCTGGAATATAGACATAGGAGCTTAAGAAATGGCGGGTGAAGTAACTGAGATTGAACACCGGGTGGCGGTGGCCAAGCGGTTGGCCGCGAATATCCGGGAGCATCTGGGCGGACTGACTCCGGAGCAATGGGAATTGCCCAGCGCCTGCGCCGAATGGCAGGTGCAGGACGTAGTCAGCCACCTGATCGGCGGTGCGGAACGGCAGGCCGAGAGCATGGAACGGGGACGGGGCGGCGACTCCGACCCGCCCGCCGGGTTCGTTCCACCTCAGGCGTCGGAGCTATCCGCCACAAACGCGCAGCGGGACATCGACCGGAGCAACGAATTGGCGGGCCACTTCTTGGAGTCCTTTGACGCCAGCTACGAGAAGCTCCACCATGAGTTCGACCGGTTTGGTGAAGTCTCATGGGACACTTTAGCCTGGCACGTCCGCCGGGGCGCCATGACGGGAGCGGCGTACGTGGAACTGCGCATCCAAGAGTTGGCTATCCACGACTGGGACATACGCTCGGTGACCGAGACCATCCCCAGCCTCTACCCCGATTCCGTCCCCATTTTGTTGGACATGACTCCCAGGTGGCTAGGCATGTGCTTTCGTTCCTCGGCCAAACTGCCCAAGCCGGTGGTCTACGGCTTCAATGTGGACTCGGAGAATTATCGTCTGACCGTGACCGGAGATGGATTCGATATGATTTCCGGAGAAGCTACCGAAGCAGACTTTTCTTTGTCTGCCACCGGCGAGCAGTTTCTGCTGTTCACCTACGGAAGGCTGACCGCCGCCGACGGAATCCACCTAGGCAGGTTGAGCATCAACGGCGACGTTGCTCACCTGGACCAATTTGAAGTCTGGTTCAAAGGCCTGTAACCTGGCGTCTGCGCCTGTGATAAGTTCGGTGACTGACATAACCTTCTTGCGTCGTGCTAAAAGCCCACGGAAAAAGAGAGAGAAATAAATTGACCACTGGTTCACGCGATGTGGTGATCGTCGGCGGAGGAATCGTTGCATGCCTTAGCGGGTATCTGCTGGGCCGCCGTGGCTACAAAGTTACGATTTTAGAAGCAGACTCACTAGGCAGCCATGCCTCGGGGTTTGCCTTCGGTGGATTGGACCCCCTGACCGGGATCGGGCTTCCTGAGCCGCTGCTAGATTTTAGCCTGTGGTGCTTTGGCCGTCACCGGAGTCTGGCCCGAGAGCTCCACGAAGCCACGGGAATCGACGTGGGATTCGAGTTGCGGGACCGGCTAAACTTGGCGTTCAACAACGAAGAGACCAAAGTTTTGAAAGACCAGATCGAATGGATGAAGGACGTTGGCGGTTTCACTGTCGAGTGGGTCAACAACGCCGAAGCCAGGAGATTGGAACCCCAGGTAAGCGGAGAGATTACGGGCGCGCTTTACCAGCGGAGCCCGGGCGCCCTGGAGCCATACCGTTTCATCCTTGCCGCCATGCGGGCCGCCGAACGCTACGGCGTGGAGATGCTACAGCGGCGGGCCATCGGTCTGATCAGCGACGGCGACCGGGTAACCGGAGTAACACTTGAGAGCGGAACCATCGATGCCGGAATCGTCGTACTAGCCATGGGCCCGTGGACCGGACTGGCCTCGGAGTGGTGTGGAGTGGATATTCCGGTCACTCCGCTGAAAGGACAGATCCTTAGGCTGCGGACCTTGCACGACCCCCTGAAAATGGCCGTGAATTACGCCCATAGCTATGTGGCGACCAAGTCGGACGGCCTCATCTGGGCTGGGACGACCGAAGAAGAAACAGGCTTTGACGATAGCCTCAACTCTGCGGCCCGGGATAGCATCATGGCCGATTTCTTGAAGATGATTCCGGGCATGACCGACGCCGAACTGTTGCAGCAGACCGCCTGCCTGCGTCCATTATCGGCCGACGGCTTGCCGATCGTGGACAAAGTGACTGGCTGGGAAAACCTCTACGTCTCCACTGGTGCGGGTCGCAAGGGCATCCTCTGGAGCACCGGCATGGCCCATGCCCTGTTTGAGATGATCGACGAAGGAGCGGCGGACGTTATCGGCGCCGAGCACCTGAAGCTGGATCGGTTCCCAGCGAAGGTCTAGCCCCCGTGCTTGCGGGCGACTAGTAGGCCGTCTTCGCGGCTGATTTTCATCGCAAAGTCGTAGCGGTCGATTTCCAACGCCAATGTCACATCTTCGGGATGGAACTGGGGTTGGCCGGGGTCAAAGAATTTCCGGGTTGCCCCGCCAGCCATGATCAGCGTCTTAACGGCATCGAAGTCGGGCTCGCGGTCTTCCATGATGTTCCGTAGATAGATGCCGCAGTGCTCGTCCTCGTCGGACCGGTCCACACCCTGGTCTCCCATGGCGATGATTGAGACGAGGTCCGCCCCATCAGCCTTGATGGCAGCCACCGTCGCCTGGGCCACCACGAAAGACCCCAAGTAGATCTCCGAGGCGTTCACGGCCGCCGCCACGCCCACGGTGCCGGCCCTGGTGGACTGGACCAAGGTCTTGCCTGCTAGGTCGACCTGGGATATCTCATAGGGGGAATTTCCGAAATCGAAACCCTCTGGGCGCGTGCCTGCAACCTCGCCCATGAGGAAATCGCCGATGCCTCGCCGGTGAAGTTCTAAAGCCTCTTCGGGCTCCGCCACCAAAGTAATCTCCTTGGTGCCGTGGTCAAAGGCGATGGCCGCGGTGGTGAAGGCCCGGAACACGTCAATGATGATTGCCGTCCCCTGGGCTTCCTGGGCGTCACGCACCAAACTGCCGAGTCTTACTTCCATGTTTGTGTTTGCTCCGTGTGAAATGTCTGATGCGAAGAGGAAAGCCCCCATCCTAGCCTTCCCCGGTGCGCGGGGGGAAGGGACAACGGGGCGATATGGTAAAGGCCTCTCAAGAACCAACCCGCTCACCTGAGATTGTCGAAGGGCCGCCCGCCTAATTCCTACTTCTTGGTCAACTTCTGCAGGGAGCGTACCTCGCGGGGCGGGTTGAGCCTGCTACCGGTGTGGGTCCACGAGACCTCGCCGACGAAGATGTCGCCCTTGGAGTTGATGCACACACCGTGGGGGGCGATGAAGGTGCCCGGTTCCTCGCCTTCCGGGACGTCGCCCAGCTTGGCTAGGTAGTTGCCCTTGGTGTCCATGATACTGATTCGCGGGCCCAGGCCGGAGGCTTTTTCGTTGGGGACGATGGCCGCGCTCAACTCGCCAACGTAGACCCGCTGGTCTCCGCTGGTGTCGATAAACAAGCCACAAGGCCGGGCCATGTCCTTCCACTGGGTCTCGAACTTGCCGTTTTTGTCGAAGACCTGTATCCGCTGGTTCTCCCGGTCAGCCACGTAGACCCAGCCGTCCTTGTCGGTGCAGACGTTGTGGGCAATGTTAAACTGGCCCGGCCCGGTGCCCGACTCGCCCCAGGAGAACAGCAGCTTGCCGTCCGGTGAGTATTTATGGACTCTGGCGTTGCCGTAGCCGTCCGATACGTAGAATTCGGCTGTCTGAGGGTCTAGGGCTACATGGGTGCAGCGGTTGAAGGGGTCGCCGCCCATGAATGGCGCCGGCTTGCCGGCGATGCCCAAGGTGAAGATGACGCTGCCGTCCAGATTGCACTTGCGCACCGTGTGGTCGCCGTCGTCGGTCAGATAGATGCTGTCGTCCGGCCCCATGGTGATGCCGTGGGCCCGTGGGTAGGTTCCCTCGCCCCAAGAACGGAGGAGATTGCCGTCCTTGTCAAAGACGATCATCGGGTGCTCGCCCCGATTGAAAACGTAAACGTTGTCTTGGGAGTCCACGCCAACTGCAGCGCATTCTTTGAACGACCAACCGTCGGGAAGGATTCCCCAACCTTCTTCTACCTCGTAAGTGAAAGCGCCTGACCCTAAAGCTACCATTGCTACAACCTCAATATTCTCGTTGTTCTGGTGATTTGCGCCCGTCAGTGGGCACTCGGAGATTGTAGCACCGACAGGTGGGAAATCAACGGTCGGGAAGCCTAGTGATTTGCGGGCGTCACATTGCCACGGGGAGTTGACCGTTGCTATCATGAATCCCGATACCCCCGGTACCATCGGTGGTCTGCGGGTTTTTCATTACACCGTGGAGCAGGGTTAAATGACAGAACAAGTCAGGCGCGATTTCGTAAAGTACTCATTCTTTAAGGTCGACCCGGCATGGCGCCTCCTACCTGAGAAAGAGCGCCATGACAGCAAGGCCCAGTTCGCCGAGGTCCTGAACGAGTTTTCCGACCGCGTGTCCATGTCCAGCTACAGCATGGTGGGCACCCGCGGCGACGCTGATTTCCTGCTCTGGAAGGTGAGCGAAGAACTGGAAGCCATCAACGAGCTGATGGCCAGGGTTAACCACACCGATCTGGCCCCGTATCTGACCATGCCCTATTCCTATCTGGCCATGACCCGCCGGTCTCCCTACATCGACGACCATAAGCATGAAGGCCAAGAGGGGACCGGCTCCGCGACCATGCGCATCATTGGCCGGAAGTACCTGTTCATCTACCCATTCGTGAAGACCCACGAGTGGTACCAGTTGCCCAAGGAAGAACGCCAGGCGCTGATGAACGAGCACTTCGTCATCGGGCACAAGTACCCGGACGTGAAGATCAGCACAGCTTATTCCTTCGGACTGGACGACCAGGAGTTCGTGCTGGGGTTCGAGACCGACAACCCGTCGAATTTCCTAGACCTGGTGATGGACCTTAGAGAGTCCAGAGCCAGGCCCTACACCATGCTCGACACTCCAATATTCTCCTGCATCAGCAAGTCCGTGGAGGCCTGTTTGGACGATCTCGGCTAACCCACCTGCGAGTCACGAAACAACGAAAGAGGCGTCCCGGCCGATCGGGACGCCTCTTTTTGTTGTCCGAGTCTGGGTTTGACTGATTCTGAGATGTTCCGAATGGAACCAGTTACTTCGATTAGCTTCCGGCCATGTTCTTCATGTGGTTCATCGCGGACCCGGCTTTGAACCAATCGATTTGACCGGGGTTCATGGTGTGGCGGAGATTGATGCGCTCCTCCTCCCCATCCTCGTGGGCGACTACGCAGACCAGCGGCTGCCCCGGCGCCAGGTTGGCCAAGCCGATGATGCTTAGCCGGTCGTCAGCTCGGATGCGGTCGTAATCTCCGGGGTCTTCGAAAGTCAGGGGCAACACGCCCTGCTTCTTCAGGTTGGCCTCGTGGATCCTAGCGAAGCTTCGGGTGATTACCGCCGCCGCGCCCAACATTCGGGGAGACATGGCGGCGTGCTCACGGCTACTGCCCTCTCCATAGTTGTTGTCGCCGATAGCGATCCACTGAATGCCCTGCGTCTTGTACTCCCTGGCAATCTCAGGGATGGGCTGAATCTGCTCGCCCGAGAGTTGATTCCTTCCGGTGCCCGGCTCTTCGGTGAATGCGTTCACAGCGCCCAGGAACATGTTGTCGCTCAGGTTGTCCAGGTGTCCCCGGAAGCGGAGCCAGGCTCCGGCTGGGGAGATATGGTCAGTGGTGCACTTTCCGGCAGCTTTGACCAGCACCGGCATATTGTTGAAATCCTGGCCGTCCCATGCGGGCCACGGCTCCAAGATCTGCAATCGGTTGCTGTTGGGGTCCACCGTGACCGTTATGCCGCTGCCGTCCTCGGGAGGGGCAACGTAGCTTTCTTCGCCGGGATCAAACCCGTTGGCGGGGACTTCAGGGGCTGGTTTGGGCGCTTCCAGCATGAATTCTTTGCCGTCTGCGCCGGTCAGCGTGTCGGTTAGCGGGTTGAAGCTCAAGCTTCCGCCCAGGCTCATAGCCACCGCCAATTCTGGGCTGGTGATGAAATTCATGGTGCCGGAGTTGGCATCGTTGCGCTTGGGAAAGTTGCGGTTGTAAGAGGTGACGATGGAGTTCGGTTCGCCCTCCGGCACCTCGTCTCGCTTCCATTGGCCGATGCAAGGGCCGCAGGCGTTGGCTAAGACCGTGCCGCCCAGGGCTTCCAAGGCCGCCTGTTGGCCGTCCCGGGAGATGGTCGCACGTACCTGCTCCGAACCTGGGGTAATCATGAATTCTGAGACGGACTTGAGACCGTGCGCTGCGGCCTGATTGGCCACATCGGCACAGCGGCTCATGTCTTCATAAGATGAGTTGGTGCAACTGCCGACCAGGGCTACGGATACTTTGTCCGGGAAGCCCTCTTCCTTGACCTCTTTGGCCATAGCTGAGATGGGCCGGGCGCGGTCAGGGGAGTGGGGTCCCGTGATCTGAGGCTCCAGCTTGGAGAGATCGATCTCCACGATGCGGTCGTAGTACTGGGCAGGGTCTTTCTCCACCTCAGGGTCGGAGGTGAGCAGGTGCTTGTACTTCTCAGCCAGTTCGGCTAGTTCCGGACGGTGTGTGGATTTCAGGTAGGTGACCATCCGCTCGTCGAAGGGGAATACGTCCCCGGTCGCGCCGAGTTCAGCCCCCATGTTGGTGATGGTGGCCTTGCCGGTGCAGCTGATGGAGCTGACGCCTGGGCCAAAGTATTCGATGATGGCGTTGGTTCCGCCGGCCACGGTCAGCACGCCGGCTAGGTAGATGATGACATCTTTAGGGGCGGTCCAGCCACTTAGCTCACCGGTGAGGTGTACGCCCACCAGAGTGGGGTACTTGACCTCCCAGGGTAGGCCAGCCATGACGTCAGCGGCGTCCGCACCGCCAACACCGATCGCCAGACACCCCAAACCGCCAGCGTTGGGAGTGTGGGAGTCAGTGCCGATGACCAGGCAGCCGGGGAAGGCGTAGTTTTCTAGATTGACCTGGTGGATGATGCCAGAGCCCGGCTTCCAGAAGCCCATGCCGTACTTGCGGCACGAAGACTCCAAGAACTGGAACACTTCGCTGCTTTCGTTCAGGGCGTCTTGAAGGTCGGATGAAGCGCCGACCCTAGCCTGGATCAAATGGTCGCAGTGAACGGTGGTTGGCACGGCAACTTCTTCTCGCCCGGACTGCATGAACTGCAAGATCGCCATCTGGCCGGTCACGTCTTGGTGGACGACCCGATCAGGGTTGAGCATGATGTAACTTTCGCCGGGGTCAAGTTCGGCGCCGTGGGCATCGTCTAAGTGGCCGAGAAGGAGTTTCTCGGCCAGGGTCAGCGGGCGGTTGAACCGTGACCTAACAACCTCTAGGTTGCGCTCCATCTTCTTATAGGCTTCTTCTACGAATTGGGGAGTTGAGTCGACGTTCATATATGGCTCCTAGCCGTGTTATCAGGTTAAATCGAATAATTTACAGGCAACCGTTCGTCTTGCGATCCCAGCTCCCCCTAACCCAAACATCCCATCGATACCGGTCCTAAATCGGAAACTAAAATCACTGTTTGACGATATAAAACCTTTAAAGGGCGACCCTTTAAAGGTTTTATGGTCTCGATCCCAGATGGCCGGTCCTGGGCTTGCTCAAGTCTGCCGTGGACCGGCGGAGTAGGGTTTTACTTACGCTTCATCTCAGAGGGGTCGACATTCTTGAAGTAGTCGTAGTTCTTGGCGATGTAATCGGACCACTCAGCGGGAACCGCATCCTCTGCGAAGATGGCCGTGACGGGGCAGACGGGCTCACAGGCGGCGCAGTCGATGCACTCGTCCGGGCTGATGTAATACATATCGTCTTCGTCACGGGTATAGATGCAGTCTACGGGGCAAACATCGACACAAGCCGAATCCTTAAGTCCTACGCAAGGTTCGACGATGATGTAGGTCATGGTGAGAGGCTCCTTTTGATTCAATTCCGGAGTCAGTCCGCGTTGGCGCTGTCACGCCTGGCTGCGGCTGGCGGAAAATGCACTAGAATTATAGCATAGCCCGACGCCATTGCAACGCCTCTTCCCTTCCGTTCAAACCAGGCTGGGAAAAGGAAAACCACCGCCTAAACCGCGGTGGTTTTAGCTTTTTTCTGTGGCTGGGCCGCTAGCTTAGAGAACTAGGCCGTAAGTGCGCTTTTTAATAGAAAGGTTCACAAAGGTCTCGGTGCGTTGGACTCCGTCGATGACTCCGACCTTTGTCCGCAAGAATGTGCCTAGGCCCTCCGCCGATTCCAGTCCGGCCCAGATGAACACGTCATAGGCTCCGGTGGTGATGGCTACGTAGTGGGCTTCGTCGAGTTTAGCGATGTGCTCTGCTACGGCGTCCGACTTGCCGGGGCCGGTTTGTAGGCCGATGAGGGCGGTGGTCGCGTAACCCAGTTTTTCCAAGTTGGGTACAGCGATGATTTTGACCACATCGTCGTTGACCAAGCGGCGCAAACGGCGCCGGACGGTCCCTTCACTTACGCTAACCTCGCGGGCGATCTTGGCGTTGGAAGCCCTGCCGTCAAGTTGCAGCAGGGCGATTATCTTTCGGTCCAGTTCATCCATGGGCGTCACTCTCCGTGGCTTGAGGGCTTGTCGGTTTGCCTTTGGGTCCAGTTTGCTGTTCGTTGTGCCAGGTGCTCTTTACCGGAAGTCCCGCCACATCATATGGCTGGTTTTCAGAGGTGTCAACACCGAAATCCTGCCAGATGCTGCCGCATTTGGTCGAATACCGACCAAAGTTGCCGGGTTAGTGTGCATATAAAGCGAAGAATCTCAAACCGAAACGCCCATCAAGGCTCCTGGGCCGTCGTTTCTACCGTCTGATCGTGCGCCCTATCGTGCCGGGTATTGATGGGCATAGGCACATTTGGTAACATTTAGCTGGTGCAGGGAAAGATGACAGAGTGGACGATTGTGCGCGACTGCTAATCGCGTGAGCCTGCAAAGGTTCCGAGGGTTCGAATCCCTCTCTTTCCGCCACCCTCCTTTGAAGTCTTTCGTCGAATTTCTACCATAAATTAAACGATTTACGTTTTAGCTCAGAACCAAGCGCCAGATTCAACCCTTTGCCATGAACAGTTACTACCTCTGGACCATCGGATGTCAGATGAACACCGCGGATTCCGAACGGCTGGGCGCCGCGTTGGAGCAGATGGGCATCCAGCAGGTGGAAAAAGCGACCGACGCCGATGTCATTGTGCTCAATTCCTGTGTCGTCCGCCAGGGCGCTGAAGACAAAGTAGCCAGCAACCTGGCCTGGATGGCCCCTCTGAAAAAGAAGCAACCCGAGCGCATCGTTGCCCTTATGGGTTGTATGGTGGGACCCAACTCTGACGATTTGGCCCGCCGATTCCCCTACGTTGACGTGTTCATGCGGCCGCAGCAGTTCGAGCCCCTGTTGGAGATGGTGGGCGAACGGACCGGGGTCGACTGGGAGGGCTGCGTCGGACCCCTAACCCCCAACCGGCCCGATGTCACCTGCCACGTGCCAATCATCCATGGCTGCGACATGATGTGCACCTTCTGCATCATCCCTTACCGCCGTGGCCGCCAGGTTAGCCGTCCGGTGGAGGATGTTGCCCTGGAAGTGGAAACCCTAGCATCCCGAGGAGTGAAAGAAGTAACCCTTCTGGGCCAGACCGTGGACGCCTATGGCCACGACCTGCCGGACCAGCCGAATCTGGCCGGACTTTTCGCCAGACTAAATGAGATCGACGGCATCGAGCGCATCCGGTTCCTGACATCGCACCCCAAGTTCATGACCCAAGAGATAATCCAGGCTGTGGCAGACTTGCCCAAAGTCTGTGAGCACATCAATCTGCCGGTGCAGGCGGGCGACGACGAAATCTTAGACGAGATGCGGCGCCAGTACAGCCGTGCTGATTACATCGACCTCGTCGGCCGGATTCGTCAAGCGATGCCTGGTGTCGCTTTGAACACTGACATTATCGTGGGGTTTCCCGGCGAGACGGAAGAGCAGTTCCAGCAAACCCTGGACCTGCTTGCTGAGCTGCGTCTGGACAAGGTCCACTGCGCCTCTTATTCGACCAGGCCGGGGACCATCGCCTCGCGGACCATGGACGACGCCGTTCCCGAAGATGAGAAGACCAGCCGCCGCCAAAGGGTGGACAGTCTCCAGGAGCAGATCCAGACCGAGATCAACGCCAAACTGGTCGGCAGCTACGTGGAGATTTTGGTTGAAGGCCGAAAGAGAGGAAAATGGCAGGGCCGCACACGGTCCCACAAACTGGTGTTCTTCGAGGATGAGGCGTATCATCAAGGTGAAATGGTCACGGTGAAGATTGAGCGCTCCAGCCCCTGGTCCCTCCAAGGGACTTTGGCTGTAGAAGCGAAATTACTGACCCATCGAGGCGACGCGTAAATAGCCGTAACATCCCGCCGGCCCATGGTGCCGATTACCGAGATCGAGCACTCGGCATTCTGCAAGACCGAAGACGATCTCCCCTCCAAGCCCCTGGCCGAAGAGATGGCCGTAAATGTGCGGTGGCAGCCGATTCCTCCGGAGTACCTGCACTACACAGCAGATGAACTTGACCACCGGATCGGCAAAGCACGCAAGAAACTGGGCAGCTCAGTCACCATCTTGGGCCACCACTACCAACGGGAACAGGTGATTAAGTACGCCGATTTCCAAGGCGACTCCTTCCTGCTCTCCCGTGAAGCCGCCACCCGCCCCTATGCCGATTACGTCATCTTCTGCGGCGTGCATTTCATGGCGGAGACCGCCTGCACCCTGGCCGCCCCCACCAGATAGTAATCCTGCCCAACATCACTGTCGGCTGCTCCGTGGCTGACATGGCGCCGATGGAGGATGTTGAAGATGCCTGGGCCGACCTGGAAGAGGTCCTGGGACTGGTCGGAATCGTTCCTGTCACCTATATGAACTCCATCGCCGGGATAAAGGCCCTTTGTGGCCGGAACAACGGCATCGTTTGTACATCTTCAAACGCCAAGGCTGCTCTTGAGTGGGCCTTCGAACAGGGCGAGTGTATGCTCTTCCTGCTGACCAACATCTGGGCCGAAACACGCCGGAGCAGCTCCGCCGAGCCAAGATGGTGCTCTGGCAGGGCCATTGCTCCGTCCATACCCGGTTCACGACCAGCCAGATAAATGCGGCGAGGGCGCTGCACCCTGACATCAACATCATTGCCCACCCGGAATGCCCGATGGAAACCGTCCAGGCCGAGGACATGGTCGGCTCCACTGAATTCATCCGGGAAAAGGTCAACTCAGCCCCGCCTGGCAGCAAATGGGGGATCGGCACCGAGGTCAGTCTGGCCAACCGGTTAGCCATCAACAACCCAGATAAGACCGTTTTCTGCCTGGACTCGGTGGCCTGCCCCTGCTCCACCATGTACCGCGTACACCCCGCCTACGTGCTCTGGATGCTGGACGGCAAGGTCAATAACGAGATTAACGTGCCTGACGACATCAAGCGCGACTCCAAGATCGCCTTGAACCGGATGCCCTCTTTCAGGTAGACCCGCCTCTCGTTTCTCCTGCCTTTCCCTTATGGCCCGCCAAATGCAGTTGCGGTACAATTGTGCCTGGCAAATCACCCGGCCTCCAGGCTTTCATCGATAATGTAAGGAAGGCTGTCCCATGACTCAGTTCCCCCCCGACGTCTATGCGTTGATCGACGCGGCCGTCGCAGAAGACCAAACCTTCAATGACTCTACAACCCAGGCGGTGATCCCGCCGGAGATTCAGGGCACAGGCTGGTTGCGGGCCAAAGCGAACGGCGTGCTGGCTGGGGTCGATGTGGCCATGGCTGTATTCCTACGTGTTGACCCTGCATTGGATGTAAAAGCGGTCTTG
>Ga0207963_1000970_pt1 | contig 15287 bp, 16 predicted proteins | sample Knorr_S15_td_NAD_FD_185604 | JGI IMG/M metagenome (GOLD analysis project Ga0207963, IMG submission 185604) | Marine microbial communities from Southern Atlantic Ocean transect - Knorr_S15_td_NADW_ad_2500m_LV_A (SPAdes) (version 2) | ecosystem: Environmental > Aquatic > Marine > Oceanic | place...
ACTGCGATTCGGGTAGAGGGCCTGGTCAAGCGTTACGGTTCCTTCACAGCAGTTGACCAGGTTTCTTTTACTGTGAATCGGGGCGAGATTTTCGGCATTTTAGGGCCGAACGGCGCGGGCAAAACCACGACCCTAGAGATTATCGAAGGCCTCCAGACGCCTAGCCAGGGTCGGGTCACCGTCCTGGACCTGGATATTTCCCGCCGCCGCAACGAAGTCAAAGCAAGGATCGGCGTCCAACTCCAGTCTTCAGCTTACTTCGACTACCTTTCCCTCCAAGAGATTCTCTCCCTTCTCGGGACTTTTTATCCCAAACGCATACCGCCTCAAACCCTGCTGGAACAGGTAGGTCTCCTCGACAAGGCTGGCAGCTACGTCAAACATCTTTCCGGCGGCCAAGTGCAACGATTCACCGTGGCCGCCAGCCTGATCAACGACCCGGAATTGATAATCCTGGACGAACCCACCACTGGTCTGGACCCACAAGCCCGCCGTAATATCTGGGCACTCATCCGGGAGATACACCAGCGGGGCGTTACCGTTGTCCTAACCACCCACTACATGGAGGAAGCTGAAGAGCTGTGCGATAGGCTTGCCATCATGGACCGGGGCTGCCTGCTGGCGGTGGACACACCTAGGAACCTGATCAGCCGTCTAAAAGCCGCTTACACCGTAAAGCTTGCTTTGGACCATCCGCTGACCGAAGGACAAGTGGCTTCTCTGAACGGCACTGTGGAGTTTGTTCAGGAGTTAGACGGTAACGTTTATCTGCTGCGTCTGAAGAGCGGCCCTTCATCTCTGGGCAAAGTTCTGGACGAGATGGTGCGGAGCGACATCAACCTGGAGCGGCTAGAAATAGCCCCCGTCACTCTGGAGGATGTCTTCCTTGAGCTGACCGGCAACGAGTTGCGGGACTAACGATGCTGGCGTTCACATTTGCCAACCTTAAGATGATGGCCAGGAACCGCCAGGCAACTTTCTGGGCATTGTTCTTCCCCTTGTTGCTGGTGGTGGTCTTCGGACTTCTGGATATCAAGGGCGTGGGATCGCCTAACCTGGTTCTGGTGGACCAAGCGGACACGGCCGCCTCAAAATTGTTGCGAGACGAACTGGCAGCGATCGAGTTTCTGGGTTTGGAAGATGCGCCAATCTCTGAGTCCGCCGCCCGCAGCCGAGTGGCCGATGGTGACCTGGACTACCTGGTGATAATCCCCGCCGGATTCGTCGATTTTTCCCCGCTAGATACGCCGATTGTTCCAATCCCGGTAACCTTTTTGCACAACACCAGAGACGCCCAAAGAAACCAGTTAGTGGATGGAGTGGTAAGAAATCTGGTGGCCAAAGTGCAACCCGCCAACCTCTCCGCCGAGCAGGCGCTGCCGGTGGTCTCCGAAGAGGTATCGGTGCCGGAGGTTTCCTACTTCGATAGTGTTCTAATGGGGCTGATGGCCCTGGGCATCATGACTAACGCGATAATCTCCATCCCCGTTCGGATCAGTACCTATCGAAACCAATCCATACTGAAACGGCTGTTGGTTACCCCGCTGCCTATCTGGAAATATTTTGCCAGCGAGATCGCCGCCCATATGGTTCTGGCTATGGTGCAGGCGGCCATCATTCTGTCGGTCGGCGTGTTCGTGTTCGGAGCGAGGATACACGGGAATCCGGCCTGGCTCTTTGTCATCGTTCCCCTGGGTAGCCTGGTGTTTCTGAACATTGGGTTCATACTCTCCGCTTGGGCGCGCACCCCGGCGGCGGCATCCGGCATGGGCAACGCGGTTGTATTGCCCATGATGTTCTTTGCGGGTACATTTTTCTCCACCAACACCTTTCCCTGGATCTTTCCTTACCTGGCCGAGGGGTTGCCCCTGACGCCGATGTTATCGGCCCTACGACAGGTGGCCATCGACAGCGCGCCTCTGTGGGAGACCTGGCCCCAACTGGCCATCTTAGCGGGATGGGCGGCCGGAACCGCAGTGGTAGCGGCCAAAGTCTTCCGTTTCAGCTAAGAGAGCTTGGTTTCGATGACCGCCGGAATCTCCCCAGTTAAGAAATGCAAAGCCGCTTGGTTGAAAAGTGCACTGGCCCCAGTGGCGTTGGCCGCCACGTTCCTCATGCTATTAGCATGCGGCGCCGGGGATGATACCGGTGCCGCCGCGGCCTCCAATCCAGGCGAAGCCAGCGGAAAGGTTGAGGGCATAGTGGTGGAGGTTGTCGGCCGCAACATCGTCGAACTGGAAACGCTGCGTATCCGCACTCCGGACGAGAAGGTCTGGACCTTCACTGCCGAGGGGCCTCTGGGAGTTTCGCCATCCCACCTGCGGGAGCACCAGCTATTCGGTGAGACCGTGACGGTGTCCTACATGCGCCGTGGGGACGTGTTGGTGGCGGTCGAGATTGGTGATTGAAGAAATCCCCCCAAACCTCCTTTACGAAAGGGGGGCTAGGACTGGGCTAGAGAACCTCGTTCAGTGCCTTTTCAATCTCCTCCCCCGTGGTGAACTGCTCGAACTTGGCGCTGATTCGTCCCTCTTTGTCCACGACGAATGTCCAGGGCTCGGTGGGCAGGTTCCACTCGTCCACCGCTGGAACGGTCCCGTCGGCGGGGGGGCGGCCCCCCTGGATGAGATTGGGATCTTTGAAAACTTCCACGTGGATGAAGTTGGCTTTGCCGGCGAACTTTTCCTTGACGCTGGAGAGGACCTCTACTTGGGGGCCACAGGTGGCGCTGGCGCAGAAGGCCGGAGTAGCGAATACCACCACCAAAGGTTTTCCCGAGGCCAGAGCCTGGTGCACCGATAGCTTGTAAAGATCGGGGTCCGGCTGTGTTGAACTGGTGATGGTGGCCAGGTCGTCCACTTCGTCGCCGGTTGGAGTTACGCTTTGCGGGGCGGGAGACCCCAACGACGGGGTGTCGCTTTGTTCCTTCACCTGCAAAGCGCCCTGGGCCATTACCGGAGTCCCATCAGGCCCGGTGGTGGTCACGTCCAACTGCCAGAAACCCGTCATGTCGAACTCCAGGACAGTGGAGAAAACACCCTGGGGCCCGGCGGGCCATTTTTTGAATTCAGCGACTCCCGATGCCCGCTCCACTCCCGGCGCGTCGCCTGGGGGCAAGTAGAGAGCCCGTACTTTGGCCTGCTGACTTCTGACCGGCATTCCGTTCCGGTCCACGATGCCAAAGACAACCCTGTTTGAGCCCAGGGCCAGGTCGGTGGTAATGACGATGGCGCCGTATTCCGGTCCATTAAGGCCCGGGGGAGGCGTCGCGGTGGGACCAAGGGTAACGGTGGGCGTGCCGGAACAGGCCGCAGCTAGCAACAGAAGCAGTCCGCCCAGCATTCCAAAGGGCAATTGCCTAAATAATTTCAGCAAGGGACGTCCTAAATCGATGTATCTAACCCGCCAGACGCAGGTCGCCATATTTGATGCGAATGACCTCAAGGTGGTTCATCCCGGCCTGCGGGCTGTGTTTTCGGGGCTGCCGGAGGTCTACTCTCGGACGCAAAGTTGGATCATCGGGTCTATGGTAGGCAGAGATTCCAGAGTGGACACGGTTTGCACCAGGGCATCCAGCTTTTCTCTGGGCCAGTTCATGTCTGCGAACAGTGGGCTGATGCGCGAGATCTCGGTTTCCAGGCCCCATTCCAGTTCGTTACCGCTGTACTCGCCCTCATAAGTGGTTCCATCGACCATGCGGATGGATATGTGAGGCGCGAATGCGGGGCGGTCTTTGTGTCCTAGCACTTCCACCTTTTGTAGCAAGTCCAAGACTTGTTGTTCCTCTGCGTCCCCCGCGATGTCCGGAATGATCCTTGCCTTCAAGGGAGGGTAGAATCCGTGCACGAATGTGTAGGCGGCGAAATAGTGGGTGCTACCCACGCCGGCGGCGTTCCGGGTGGTGTTGGGGAACTCCGGCGAAGGGTACAGCGTTTCCAGCCAGTTCATGTCGACGGTTATCTGGGCCACGTCCGACGGGGAAAGCTGATGCCTTGACCGAATCTGGGTCATCAGGTCTATGACCGGACAGTTGTAGCCCGCCGTCTGGTAGATCTTTGGTGTAACGTGCAGCACTTCCCACCTAGTACCCAAATCTGCCACCACGTTGGAAATTTCCGTTCGGTTGGGACCCTGGAACACGTAGGATAGCTCACCCCGATTGTTGCCCGTGAAGGCGTTATAGAACCCGGCATCGCCCTCAAGGGATTCTTCCGAACCCTTGAGGTTTTCTTGGGCGAGCAAAGCGGCCATGATGCCGCTGCGGGTGGAGTTGGGCTCGTGGTACATCATCTCCTGCCCCCCTCTGGCGGCGCCCTGGGTGGTGCCTCCGGTAAAGGTGCAGGCCAATGCCAAAGCCGTTACCAGTTGGTCTTCATTAAGGCCAAGGAGCTTACCGCTGGATACCGCCGCTCCCAATGTCCCGTAAACAGGGCTGGAACGGAATCCCCGGGCCTGGGTGGAGGGAATAAAGTCTCCGGCGATCCGAGCCTCGACTTCGTAGCCAGCCACCACAGCGGTCAGGAATTCTCTGCCTGATTTGTGTCCCAACTCGGAGGCCGCCAACGCCGAAGGAATCACACAGGCCCCGGGATGGATCAGCATGCGGTAAGAGTCCGCCTGGTTGGTCACGTGCATCAGCTTGCTGTTGGCGAAGGCGGCGCCGCAACGGGTCGCCTTTCCGCCGTCGACCAAGATCGTGGCCCCGTCGGGCTTGCCCTCTTCGTTTTTTGCCAGATGTATCGCGGCCTGCCCGTGGCTGGTATCCGCACCGATTATGCCGGTCACCATCGCGTGCAGTACCGAGGCCTTGATCTTATCCACCACGGCGGGCGGCATGGATTCATAACTCAGGGGGGAGAGGAATTGAGCGAAAGTGCGGCTGAGCGATTCGGGCATGGTTTTCCCTCCGGGAGCGGACCGTGAGATTAATTACTCCTCTAGAAAGGAGAGGGCGGACTATCCGAAACAAGGCGGCGCCTACTGGATGGCAAATCTACGCCCGAGCAAGTCCAGGGAGGATTGTAATAGTTTATATCAAGTCGCGCAAATATCTTCTCAGTACGCGCTTGATCACGGCCAGCACGATAACGGCCCCGATGATTATGGCGAAGATAGAAGGGTCAAAGACTCTGGTAGACATGCCCAAGACCGTGCCACCGGCAGGAGGATGCTCGGTGTCGGTTATCGCCATCAGGATAATCACTGCCCCCACTGATGCGGCAAGAGCCAAGTCCCGAAGTGCCCCAACCCCTTCCAGAATGCTGCTTACCAGTGGGGCGAACAGGACCAGCGAGAATACTGATCCGACCAGTAGGGCTAGGAAGTGGCCTCCTAATAGTGCCCTGGGTGCGGCTGACTTGCTAGTGGGATGAACAAAGATTATGAACACGCTGGCCCCCAGGCCGGCGGCTACCGCGGCGTCGGAAAAGGAATCGACAAACAGCAGGACCGCGAACATCCCGATGGTGGCGAGACCACCTTGGACAAAGTAGTGGCGGGGTTGGCGGCGGCACTGGGGGTCGATGAGAACCAGGGAGGGAGGCGATTAATGGATGAAGTTCCAGACGCGTCGAAGCAAACTGAATTCCCGGTTGTCGCTAGGCATCCTTCCTAGAGGGTCCCTTTTGCGGCGGCTATGATGTTTTCAGACTGCCGGCGAAGTCTAACCACACCCGGGCGCAGGGCACCGGGAGGATATGCTGGACGAAGCCGGTTACTCCGGGAAATACGACACGCCGGCCGTTGGGAAATAGATCCGCCGCTCCCCGGAAATTACCCAGGACCTCTTCTCGCAAGCTGGCCGCGGCCAGTATCAGAGTGGGTGTGTTCACGTCTTTGAGCAAAGGCCCAATGTCCCCAGACGCGTTCCTCTGGAACCCGGCAACCACGCTGGCCGGCGTAGCGGCCATCTGGGCGGCATACCAGCGGATGTAGGCCGGGTCAACTATCTGAGGGTCCAGGCGGCGGGTGATTGTGCTCTCCACCCAGGCAGCCACCCCCTCGCGTTCGATTAGATCGGCGCTTTCTCCGTGATGTGGATCGTTGAAGCTGGTGGGAGAGGTGCAGGCGGTCAAAGACAGCAGACGTTCCTGGTGCATGGTGGCAAAACGCATCGAGATGGAACCGCCCACCGTTTCTCCAATCAGGTGAACCTGCTCCAGCTCCAATTTGTCGAGAACGCCTAGCAGGTCATTGGCGAAGTTGTCCAGGGTCCAGGAGTAGCCCGTCTCGGGCACCGACGATTGGCCCATGCCCCTCATGTCGAACCGGATTACCCGGTAGTGACGGGCCAGGATGGGCACCCAGCCGAACCACATCTTGTGGCTTTTAGCCATTCCGTGGTGCAACACCACCGTCTCCGGCCGGGTCCATGGGTCGGTAAAGTCGTCGACCGTGTAAAAGAGCTCGGCCCCGTCGTCTAACTGGAGCTTCATCGGTACCCCTTACGAATGTTTCGATTACTCCGGTTCAGGTTAGCTGGTGATTCCCTGCTCAGTAAACACCGAACGGGCGATTCGCATGGCGGCCCGGGTCGTGAAATAGCCTCCGTAAAGCATCACCTGGATGAACACCTCCATGACCTCGGAGCGTGTCATGCCGACCCGGAGGGCTCCCTCGATGCGGCTGCGGATCTGCCGGTCGTAGCGGCCCATGACGGTCATGGCCGATAGGGCACACATGGCCCGGTCCTTGGCGCTCAAGGTAGGCCGGTTGTAGATCGCCCCCCAGTGATACTCGGTGATCAGGCGTTCCAGTTGAGACTCTTCCGAGTCGGCATCGTCGCTTTGATACTCGAACGTATCCCCCATGTGTTCCCGGTGCGTTGCGGCTCCCCGCTCGTACAGACTCTCCACCGATTGTGTGGTGTCGTAGACCAGGCTGGGAGTGAACTGGATCCCCTGCTCTTCGAAGATCTCCTTGGCGATGCGCATCGCGGTTTCCACGGCGGGGACGCCCACGTAAAAGGTCAATTGAATAAATACTTCCACGACTTCCGACGGAGTCAGGCCCAAATTCAGGCCTCGCTCGATGTGCCGCTTTAGCAAAGGCAACTGACCCAGGGCCATCAACGCCGATATGGTGCATATCACCCGCCGCGGTGGCTCCAAAGCCGGCCGGGTCCAGATGGAACCGAACAGGGCTTCTTCGATAATCCGCTTCAAGTCCGGCGCTAATTGATCGATCCCCGGCAAAGTGAAGTGACTTCGGTCGCCACCCGCCATCGATGTGCGTATGGCTAGACCCTTTTCGAACCGATCGTCCAACGTGGTCAACGTTGGGCCTCCTTGTGAGTCATAGGGAAATTAGTCTCTTCGGAATTCTATCAAGATTATACTCCAGCGAGATGCGCCGGGAAGCTCGAGCATCAGGTCTACGATCCCAGGCCGTCAGGTTTGGGCCATGATGTCTTCGGCGAACCAGGCCATACGGTCGGTGGTTTGGTTCAACTCATCGCTGCGGATGTCGAAAATGATGTGGGTGACACCGACATCCGTGTAAGTCTGGATGTCCTGAAGAACCTGCTCCGGCTCACCGGCAAAGCGCCGGCGGCTACCTGAGCCGGTGATATCCGGGTCGTACAAAGGGGCTTTCATCGCCACGTCCAGTTCGGCGGGGTCGCGTCCCGCGTCTTCGGCGTAGCGCCGCAGCCTCACGAGATCTTGGGCTAAGTCCTCGGGTTCCATGGGCGCGGCGGGTATAGTCCCCACCGGATGCCAACCGTTGCCCAACTCGGCGGCCCGGCGAATAGCCCGTCGGCTCTGGCCCCCAACCCAGATGGGAGGATGGGGCTTCTGCACCGGCTTGGGCAGGAAGTTGATATCGGAGAATTGGTAGTACTTGCCGTTGAAAGTGGGGTTTTCGGCGGTCCACAGCTCCTTGAAAGCCTGAAGGTATTCGTTGGTCACCGCTCCCCGTTCGGCGAAGGGGGGAGCATCGAGAGCTTGGAATTCTTCCTCCATCCAGCCTACGCCCACCCCCAGGGTCAGACGTCCGTTGGAGAGGACATCGATGGTGGCTAGGATCTTGGCGGCCAACAAGGGGTTGCGATAAGGCACGATCATCACGCTGGGCACCAGGCGGATGTTCTGAGTGATTCCGGCCAAAAACGTCAGCACGGTGAGCTGCTCAAAATACTCGCCCGACGGCGCTCCGGAGAACACTCCGCCGACGGTATATGGATACGGCGAATCCACGGACTTGGGCACCAATATGTGGTCTCCGGCAACCATGGAGTGGAATCCTAGACGATCACCCCTCCGGGCGATCTCCGCCAAAGGCTCGGGCCGGGCCGTGGGGCCGCTGCTGGGCAGATAGAAGCCGAACTCCATAATCACACCTCGATGCATCGCCAAAGACTAGATCGCTCTAAGATTAACTGGTTGCTTCTCCATCCCTGATAGGTGTCGTTGGGCCGCCAATTTTAGCACATACTTTCAGGCCACATTGTATGTCCATGGGTGTAAGTCTACTTACCTATCTAATCAAATGAAGCCCATAATTCTTGACACGATTTCTGGCTCACGGTAGACTTTGGCCTGCTATTGGCGATGGAGGTACCAGGTGTCAACCCCCAACCCAGCCCTTACCGAAGAAATGCGGCAACAAGCCATCGGACTTGAAAGCTCTCCCTTCACCACGGATGTAGAGAAAGGGGCGATTATCAAGTTCGCCCAGGCCATTGGGGACGAGAACCCAATCTTCAATGACGAGGCTGAGGCGCGCAAGAGCAAGTACGGGGGATTGGTTGCCCCGCCGACCTTTCTACGATCGATGGGCTCATATAGGGTACCGCTTCCGTTTGAATTGCCCTTTGACAGAATGCTGGATGGAGGTAGCGAGTGGCGATATTTCCATCCGGTCCGGCCTGGCGACCGGATCACCGTGGTGGCCCGCATCGAAAATATCAACGAACGCAGCGGCCGGCTGGGCGTAATGATTATCACCACTACCGTTACTACCTACACCAATCAACTCGATCAGGTGGTGGCTACCCAAACATCGAACGGAATCCGCTACTGAGGTTTGGACATGACAGACCAGATCTACTGGGAAGATGTTTCCGAGGGGATGGACATGCCGCCCCTGGTCAAAAATCCCACGACTCAACAACTGGTGAAATACGCCGGCGCATCCGGAGACTATTACCAGATTCATTACGACAAGGACTTTGCCAAAGGCAACGGGCTGGACGACGTGATTCTTCACGGCGCCTTGAAGAACGCTTTCCTTGGCCAATACATGACCGATTGGATGGGGCCGTTGGGCACCTTGGCGATCCTGTCATGCCAATATCGCGGTATGGACTCCCCCGGTCAGCCCATCACCGCCAAAGGTTCCGTAACCCGCAAATACCAGGAGGACGGCCGCAACCTGGTGGACTGCGAGATATGGCTGGAGAATACCGAGGGTCAAAGGACGACCCCAGGGGCGGCCACCGTGGAGTTGCCTTCCCGGTAAAGGTTTGGCTGAAGCGTCGTCTCAATGCGCCGCTCAGTTTCGGCGGGCCTGCAACCCGGCGATAATTTCACCGGCAGAGCACTAACGCAGTCAATGGAAGCCATTTAAAACCTGTAGGACCCGTTCCTTCGACATGCTCAGGACGAACGGGAAAAAGTGGACCCTCACCGTTCGTGGTGAGCTTGTCGAACCACTTATTTAGGCAGCTATTGGGCTGTTTAGGCAAACGATTTCTAAGTAGAGGCCAAGGAGGCCGTTATGGTAGACATGCTCAAAGACAAGGTAGCCATCGTGACCGGCGCCGGCCGGGGTATCGGCCGGGGGGTAGCCAAGCTGATGGCCGAAGAAGGGGCCAAGGTCGTGGTAGTGGACCCAGGGGTAAACGTGGACGGTACCGGGGCCGACCAGTCGATCGCCGAGACTGTGGTGTCGGAGATCCAGCAGGCCGGCGGCACCGCTACTGCCTGCCTGGAGTCGGTTGTCACCATGTCCGGCGGGGAGAGAATCGTCCAGACGGCCGTGGACAACTACGGACGATTGGACATCGTCGTCACCTGCGCCGGAATCCTGCGCGACCGCATGATATTCAACATGACCGAGCAGGAGTGGGACGACGTGATCGCGGTACACCTGAAGGGGACGTTCACCGTGGTCAAGCATGCCTGTATCTTGTTCCGCCAGCAACGCTCCGGCCGGGTCATTACCTTCAGCTCCCAATCAGGACTGGTGGGCAACTCGGGCCAGGCCAACTACGGTGCGGCCAAGTCCGGCATCGCCGGCTTCACCAAGGTGGTGGCCAAGGACATGGGGCGTTACGGCGCCACGGCCAATTCCATCGCACCCCGCGCCCAGACCCGAATGATCGGCGCCATACCCGACAGCGCCGCGGAATTAAGGTCCAGGAGTGGAGTGGCCTCCCTGGACGAAGGCAACGAGTTGCAGCATCTGGACCCGGACGGCATCGCGCCTTTCGTTTGCTATCTGGCCACCGACTTCGCCGGCAACGTGAACGGCCAGACCTTCCTGGTATACGGCGACACGGTGTCATTGATGTCCCAGCCCAGGCCCATGCAAGCGATCTATTGTTCAGACGGTCATTGGGACATGGACGACCTGTCGTCTCAGGCCCGCAACTACCTGACCAAAGACATTTATAACCCGGCGCCGGCAGCATAGGTATTTCAACCGGTTGGGGTTATCAAAGCAGCAGCATATATAGTTTAAGAATCTGAGGTAGCGGAAAGATGGCAAACTTACTTCAAGACAAAGTAGCGATAGTGACCGGCTCGGGCCGGGGAATCGGACGGGGCATCGCCATGCTGATGGCCGAAGAAGGGGCGAAAGTGGTGGTGGTGGACCCCGGTGTCAACGTCGACGGCACCGGCGCCGACACCTCATTCGCCGGTGGCGTGGTGTCCGAGATCCAGCAGGCCGGTGGCGAAGCCACGGCGTGTTTGGAGTCAGTCGCCACCATGGATGGAGGCGAGAGAATCGTCCAGACCGCTGTTGAGAATTACGGCAAGCTGGATATCGTCGTAACCTGCGCTGGCATCCTCCGGGACCGCATGGTCTTCAATATGAGCGAAGAAGAGTGGGACGATGTGATCGCGGTTCACTTGAAGGGTACCTTCTCCGTGGTCAAACACGCCTGCATCCTGTACCGGCAGCAACGCTCGGGAAGGATAATAACTTTCACGTCCGTATCTGGTCTGTACGGAAACTCCGGCCAGGCCAATTATGGGGCGGCCAAAGACGGCATTGCCGGGCTCACCCGTGTGCTGGCCCGCGACATGGGACGTTACGGCGTCACGTCCAATTCCATATCCCCCGGCGCCGCCACCCGCATGACCGGGACCGTGCCGGAAGAAGCCCGGAACCTGCGGGCGGCTCGAGGTATCGGCGGGTCCACCAGTTCGGCCCCGAGGCTGCGCGGTGAAGGGGAAGACATCGCTCCAATGGTTACTTGGCTGGCCTCCGATGAGGCGGCCCACGTCAACGGCCATGTTTTCCACGTCACCGAAGGCTTGGTCAGCCTGATGAACAACCCGGAGCCGGTGAAAACCATCCACAAAGAGAGCAGGTGGACGGTGGAAGAGCTGGCCAAAGTTTTCCCCGCCACCATCGGCGTGGAGCTCTTCAACCCCGCCCCCGTCCAAGCGCCCAGTCAGTAACTAAGGATGATTAGATGATTCACAGTTTTTCTGCTTCTTACGCCGGCCATGTTTTCGACGACAACTTGGGATTCGACGGTACTGCGGCTAACGACCGCTGGTACTCCAACGATCAACTGGCCCAAGTGTTCGATTGGTCGGTGGACATCGCGCAGCATCTGGACCGGTTGGGCTACGATGAGTTCTGGATGGCGGAGCATCACTTCCAGCCTGAAGGATACGAGTGCATCCCCAATCTGCTGATGCTCAGCCTATACCTGTCCAGCCAGACTGAGCGCCTGAAGTTCGGTTGCGGCTTTAACATCGCGCCGATGTGGCATCCGTTGCGCTTGGCCGAAGACTTTGCAATGGCCGACATCCTGACCAAAGGCCGGGTCATCTTCGGCGTGGGCCGTGGTTATCACACCCGAGAGGTGGAAACCTTCGGCTCGCCCATGCTGGATGGAGACGCCAACCGGGACCTGTTCGAAGAGCAGGTTGAGGTCATGCTAAAGGCGTTCAAGGAAGAGTCCTTCTCCTACCAGGGAAAGCACTATCAGATTCCCGCGAAGGTTCCCTACCGGGGATACGACTTGGAGAAACTGAGCCTGGTGCCTCGGCCCGTGAACCAACCCGTGGAGGTCTGGCAGCCCTTGGTTAGTGGAAACCCCAGGGGCGTCGACTTTATGGCCAAGATGGGCATCAAGCCCCTTATATCGAACAATCCCGACGCGGTTCTAGCCGATCGGATGAAACTCTACCAGGATGCGGTCAAAGCCCATGGGCAGGACAAGGAACTGGGAGAAGACGTGGCGATCGGATACCGGTTCTTTATAGCCGACACCCAAGAGAAGGCTATGGAATTGGCTCGCCCTTATTACGAGGAGGCGATGAAGTTCGCCGCTCCATTGGGATTGACACCTTTGACGCCGGAGCAGATCGGGGCGGTTGCCGACCCGGCCCATTCCCGGGGCGTTGAACTACCTTCTCTGGAGCAGGCGGTTGCCGGTCACGGCTGGCTATGCGGCCCCGCGGAAATGATTATCGAGCATCTCCAAAGCGTTCAGGAGAAATTTCCGGGGGTGGAGCGGGTCAACCTGGGAGCGGTAATGGGGATGCCCCGGGAAGTTTTCAAGGACCAACTCACCAAATTCGCCGACCAGGTAATGCCCTCATTCCCTGAATCGGCGAACGGCCGCTAACTTGGCTGCGCCGGCAGCCCCTTAGTCGAGTAGCGGCAGACTGCCCCAGGTGATAGAGTCCGGATTAGAGGCGCCGCCATTCTCTTTGGCCAGTTCCCGAATCTGCAGCAGGGTAGCGTTTACCTCCGGAGTTAAGAAAACCCAGTCGGGCTCCTCTGGTATCCAGTAAGGCGAGTTGATGCGCACCACTTGGTGCTCTTTGCCATTCAGGTAGATGCCGAATTTGGAAGCCTGTTGCATTTCTTTCTCCCGATTTTAAGTCCCGCTCCCGCATCGCGCCCCAAGGGTTTCCGGGCGATCGGGCCGGGCATTGGCTTGGTAAAGATTTAACCCGTGACGGGCTCCCTTGCTTCTGCAGGGCCGGCTGCCTCAGCGTCGGCTGCCTCCGGGTCGACGGCCGACGGTAAAGCGTAGACACCTTGGTATTTCTCCGGCAATAAGGCGGCGATTCGGGTCATCATCATATCCGCCATACTCTGCAAAACCTCATGGCTGGGCCTGCCTTCGATCAATGGCAGGGTGAATGGCTGGCCGATGTTCACGCCTATGCGGCACAAAGATATGGGCATCCGCCAACTCGGGAAGTTTTCCGTCCCTACCAGACCCACGGGAAGAATGGTGGCTTGAGATTTCATCGCTATGTAAGCGGCCCCGGGCAAGCCTTTTTGCAGAGTATGATCGGGGCTCCGGGTACCTTCTGGAAAAAGCACTACCGGTTGGTCTTGGGCCAACAGCCGCAGGGCGAGCTTGATGATGTCCACGGCCCGGCCGGAGCGGTCGAAGGGGTGTACCCCAAACCGCGTTAGAATTGCCCGGCTAATGGGGTTGGCGAACAACTCCTGCTTGGCGATAAAGTTTAGCCGCCGATTGATCGTCGCTACCAACACCGGCGGGTCGTTGATGGACAGGTGGTTGGCGACCAGAATGACTGGCCCAAACGGGGGGACGCATTCCGGCCCGGTCACGCTGAGCTTGCCGAAGACGCCAAAGCACAACCGGCCCAGCAATTTCCCCATGGGGTACATCAGGCGCACGCTTTTCCCCCTTGAGATGATTCATTCACCCGTTGGACGATCAGATCCACTACCTGTTCTCCGGTCAGGCCGTCGGTGTTCAACACCCAGGCATCCTCGGCGGGTATTAGGGGCGAGTCGGCACGTTGGGAATCCACGTCATCCCGAGCCTTAGTTTCGTCCAATACCCACTGGTAATCGGACTCTCTTCCCTGAGCCTGAAACTCCCGCCAACGGCGCCGGGACCGCTCTTCCAATGAGGCGGTGATAAAGATCTTCAAGTCGGCATCGGGCAATACCACCGTGCCGATGTCCCGCCCCACCATAACGATACTATTGTGGGATGCTATAGCTCGTTGCTGTTGCACCAACGCGTGCCTGACGGCCGGGACCCGGGAGACCAGTGAAACATGGTGGTCTACCGCCGCTTCCCGGAGCTCCAGTCCCACGCTGATGCCGCCCACCAGCACCTGGTCGCTATTCCAACCATCCAGGCGTATAGGGTTTTCGCCGGCCAATGCCCCTAGCGCCTTCTCGTCCTCCATGGACGTGGCGTTCTTCAACGCTAGCCAGGTGATAGCCCGGTACATGATCCCGGTGTCCAGGTATCGGAATTTCAGCTGCTTGGCCAGCTCACGGCCGGCCATCGTCTTGCCGGCAGCCACCGGGCCGTCAATGGCGATCACGCCTACGTTTTGCGCCAAGGCTTACCTCGCTATCGGGCTGTGTTCGAGATTATAGCATTGTCCCTGACCGTTCGATCGACGTCCGGTCAGCGGCAAGTTGCGGTGTAGATGTCGTGTTCCGCCGGCCTGGGCCGAGCGAATTAACGCAATCTGTATTGTATAATGTGGCCGGTATGAGCAGGAAGGTTTCCTGGAAATTTTTTGGACTAGCGGGTGTTTTCCTGCTCACATTGGTAATGTTTGTTCTGGCCGCGGTGTACGACTCATTTCCAGGGGACGAGCCAGTCCTAGTTCAGATCCAAGAGTTGCGGACAGGATGGTTGGATACCACGGCCCTGGCGTTGGACACCATCGGCGGGCAACCTTCGGCCGTTGGATCGATTTTTGCCGTTGCGGCCGGGCTGATGCTATTACGCCGGCCCGCCGACGCAGTGATCGTATTGTTGAGTCTGGTCCTGTTGTTTATCGGCCACGAGCTCAAGCAAGTAGTTGACCGGCCAAGGCCCGAATATGTCTTGCTAGGTCTGGAACCGGGGAACCCAGGTTTCCCCAGCGGACACTCGATGTACGCCCTGATTTTCGGGGGACTTTTGATATATCTTGCCGGACAATTCCTCCCCTCACTTTTGCTCAAGCGATGGTCGCAATGTTGCCTGGCCGCCTTGATACTGGCGATGGGGGCTTCCCGAGTTTATCTGGGGGTCCACTGGCCCAGCGACGTGATAGGCGGCTTTTTGTACGGCGGTTTGGCTCTAGTGGGGTTGATTGCGCTGCGCT
>Ga0207963_1000973_pt1 | contig 15280 bp, 16 predicted proteins | sample Knorr_S15_td_NAD_FD_185604 | JGI IMG/M metagenome (GOLD analysis project Ga0207963, IMG submission 185604) | Marine microbial communities from Southern Atlantic Ocean transect - Knorr_S15_td_NADW_ad_2500m_LV_A (SPAdes) (version 2) | ecosystem: Environmental > Aquatic > Marine > Oceanic | place...
CGAGCAACTTGGCGGCATGCTGGGGGCCATGGACGCCAGCCAGATGTCGGAAGCCTTCACTGCCGAAGACCTGACCGAGGCGGCCGGAAAGATGGCGCATGACGACGTCCAAGGGATGGACGGTGAGAGCGCGGCAGCGTTGTTTGAAGGAGTCATAACGGTGATGGAGCCGGGCGAGCTCGGCAACAAAGGGTCTGCTGTAGACGCGGGCCTAGTGGCCGCCATGCTGGGTGCCATGGATTCGAGTCAGGTCCAAGATGCGATCACACCAGAGATAGCGGCCGACCTGGCCGGAAAGATGGAGGCCTCTGACGTGGCGTTGCTGGACTCCGATAGCGCCGCGGCCATGATGGACTCCATGGGTGCCGGCACTGCCGTTGAAGCAATGAGCCAGGACAGCTTGGCCACAATGATTGGAGTCATGGATGGCCAGGCCATCACTGAGACCCTGGACTCGGCATCGGCGGGCGCCATCGCGGGAGCGCTATCCCAGGACAATTTGCAATCCCTGGGTGCGGAACAGGCGGCGGGCATCGCCGGAATGATAGGGGCAGAGCAGTTCTCCGAGCTCAGCTCCGATCAGGCGGCAGGCATGGCCGGCGCGATAGCTGAAGACCCGGACCAGGTCTTGGAGATGCCGGCAGAGTCGGTAACCGCCATGGTATCGACGATGGAGGCTTCAGACCTGGGCGCCCTGGGGTCTGACATGGTCGGGACTATGATGGCTGGCATGGATGCGGAGCAATTGGGTGAAATGAGCGCTGATCATATGTCCGAGGCTATGGAGACCATGGGAGCGGACCTTATGGGTGAGGGCGCGATGGACTTCACGGAGATTGAAGCGGCCACGACCTTCCTCGACGAGGCGCCGGTAGAGACCCCGTCAGCATTATCTGACATGATGCAGGCGGAAGGGGCTTCTAGCTTCTTCGGGTCTGCCCTCTTCGGGCAGAGTTAGCCTCGGCGGGCCGCCAACTGGAGGGTCATCAGGCCTCGGTTATCAAAAGCCGGGGCCTGGTTCATGTTCGTTGTCAGGTGTATGGTCCCGCCAGGTGAATGCCGTTGACCAGGGCGGCACATCCGGACACTCGGCCGGCACCCATTCAAGCTGAAATCAGCAGAGTTGAACCCCCTTGGCCGACGAAGCTTGGGAAACAATGGCCGCCAAAGCTGTCCGGCGGGCATGGTTAAAGGGGCGTCCCAATGAGCCGGGACGCCCCTTTCTCTCTTTTGTTGCATCCAAGAGATTGGCCAACCACGCCGTTGTCCTTGGCGCCGGTGCTGTGAGATGCCTGAACCGTCTTTATTGGACAATCTGGCTGAATCGGTCTGCCGGGCGTGCATGCGGGTGGCCAGTGAGGTTCATGGAGAAACACAGGATGCTGAGGGTTATGACACTGCCCGCCATCATGGCCACTGCCGCCGTTTTGGTTGCATGCGGTGGCGCGGTTGCCACGCCGGTTCCGGGGACATCGGCGCCCCCACTGCCGGCCCTACCCAGGCCCACCATTCCCCTTGCCCCGTGGCAACTCCAGTCACAACTGGAAGGTGCCGGCCCCGATGTGACCGGTCCATACGAGATGGTCCCCGGGGTGATAACCGTTTTTGTCCTTTATGAAGGCGATGGTCCCTTCTCCCTGATATTTGTGGACGAGGACCAGGGTGAAATGAGGTCGATAGAATCCAGGCCCCCGGCCCATATAATGGCGAACGGGTCCACAGCGTGTTCGACGGCGATGTTGGCGGGCTGGTCCCGGGCCCCCACATTGGACGTCGAGGCTACCGGCCCCTGGCGCATGCGGCTGTTCCAGGGGAGGGCCGTCAGCGGTCAACGGCCCGAGATCACCTTGGCGGGCAGCGGCGATGGCGGCGGCAGTTGGCTGCAACTTGGAGAAGGTGAGTACACTATGACCACCAACCATACCGGACTGCAGATTTCATCGTTGAACTCTTCGATTCCAGAGGCCTACCGCCGTATCATATCGTTAAGGCCACGGGCGACCATGAAGGAGAGGCCCGGTTCACCGTCGGCGGCGGAGTTCCGGGTGAGAACCCTCAGGCGGGAATATACGCCATCAGCGTGTTATCCGAGGGCGATTGGAGCGCGACCATCACGGGCAACGATGCTCAGTAGCGATACGGGCGATGCCGGCGGAGCATTTCAGTCCGCACACCCACAGTGAATCCCGTGTCCGGGATCCAGAGGTGGGTGCTCGTCGATGCCAGACCAGAGGTGGTCTTCGCCTATCTGACTGATCTGCCGCGTCACGGGGAATGGGATGACCAAACGGGCTTCACGGTGGTGCGGACATCGGATGGGCCGGTAGTTGAGGGCTCATTCTGCGAGAGACAGCGGTTCGAGGTATTCCAGGCGCCGATACTAAGAGGGGGCGCCACATCCAGCCAGGTCTCTTGGATCAAAAGCCTCACCGTTACCGGTTGCGAACCCAATCAAGCTCTGGACTTCGAGACCAAAAACCTCTATAACGGCCTGTCTGTCGGATCGGAGTCGGTCTCCTTCCGGTTGTACGCCCAGGGCTCGGGCACCATGCTGGTGATGACCGACAGGCAAAATCCTCACCTTCCTGGGCCGTTTCATCTGCTGATGCTGGGTATGGAAGTCATAAAATCCAACGTCCTGAGCCCTGTCGTGACTGTGATGTTCCGGGTGTTTCCCTTCCTGCGTTCCAACCGGGAGTTGTCCCGCATCAAGAACGCGGTTGAACGGGGCTGATCAGGGAGACCTTGATTCGGCCTAGTTTCACGCCTACACTGCACCACTGATATACACCGCGATCTAGGAGCATCAACATGGACCTGGAATTAAAGGGTAAAACAGCGATCATCACCGGCGGAAGCCGTGGCATCGGCAAGGCGGTTGGCCGGGAGTTCGGTCTTGAGGGGATGAAAGTTGCCTTGGTGGCCAGAGGGCAGGAAGCCCTGGAGGAGTGCGCCCGGGAGTTGGCCGAGGAGACGGGCGGGGATTTCATCACCATCGTGGCCGATACTGGAAACCCGGAGTCGGTCCAGGCCATGGTCAAAGAGGCTGCTGAGAAGTTGGGCCGCATCGACATCTTGGTCAACTCAGCCGCTCGCGTCGGCGGCGCCTACACACCCAAGCTGGCCGAGATCACCGAAGAAGATTTCTGGGGTGACATGAATGTGAAGGTCATGGGTTATCTGCGCTGCGCCCAGGCGGTTGCGCCCTACATGATCGAACAGGGCTGGGGCCGCATCATCAACCTCAGCGGCATGGCCGCCCGCCAGGCTGGCTATGCCGTGGGCAGCATGCGAAACGTGTCCGTGTCCGCCCTTAGCAAGAACCTGGCCGATGAACTGGGTCCCCAGGGAATCAACGTCACCACCGTGCATCCTGGGATGACCTTCACGGAGCGCGTCCCAGCCATGCTCGAAGAACGGGCCATGGCCCAGGGAATCACCGTGGAGGAAGCGGAAAGGCAGATGGCGGAAGGAAACTCCATCCACCACATAGTTGACGCCAAAGAAGTGGCCTACGTCATCGCCTTCCTAGCCTCCCCCAAGTCCATCTCCATCAACGGAGACGCCATAGCCGCCGGCGGCGGAACCCCAAGAGCGATTCACTACTAGGTTAGTAGGTTCCCTTCCAAAATCCGAATTTTACATAACTGACACCATCGGTTCCCAGATGTCGGCCCTTCCGGGACTTTCTGGCAGCCTTGCGGCGTGTGACGGTGGGGTCATGCCATTATTGTTGTGCGATGGAGTGGTATACACGGCGAGGGAGGTGGACTTTCTGTTTCAGATCGGCTGGGTGCCAATCGAAACTCTCTTGAATTGCGTTATTTCCCGGCTAGCCTGACCGTTCCCTTAAGTTAATTTCCCGGCATTTTTGCAGGCCGGATGCCACCACTAATAAGCCGCCAACTCTCGCGCCGCCGAGATTATGTCCGGAGGGCCGGGCAGTAGTGCGTCTTCCAAGGTTGGGCTGTAAGGGAAGGACGGCACATCCAGCGCGGCCACCCTCTGTACCGGAGCGTCCAGGTACTCGAAGGCGTCCTTGGCGACGATGGCTGCCACCTCAGCTCCAACTCCCCCGGTCAGGTTGTCCTCATGGACGATGCAAACCCGCCCCGTCTTCTTCACCGACTCCAGCAGAGTTTCGGTGTCCAAAGGACTAACAGAGCGCAAGTCCACCACCTCGCAGCTAATTCCCTCGGCAGCCAAGGTCTCCGCCGCCTCAAGGCAGTGGTGCACCGACAGTCCATAAGAGATCAACGACAATTGCTGCCCCTCCCGCCGAACAGCCGCTTTTCCGATGGGCACCGTGTAATTGCCCTCTGGAACGTCTCCCTGGACCGTGTTGTAGGCGAGTTTGTGCTCGAAGAACAACACCGGATTGTTGTCGCGGATGGCAGCCTTCAACAGGCCCTTGGCGTCGTGAGGATTGGACGGCACTACAACTTTTAGGCCGGGCACGTGGGCGAAATACGCCTCAACGCTCTGGGAGTGGTACAGCCCGCCCCGGACTCCCCCGCCGTAAGGAGCACGAATGACTATGGGCACGGAATAGTCGCCGTTGGTGCGGTAATACATCCGCGCCGCCTCGCTGACGATCTGGTTGAAGGCGGGGAATATGAAGTCGGCGAACTGGACCTCCACCACCGGGCGCAACCCATTCATGGCCGCTCCGATGGCCACGCCGACCATGCCAGATTCGGCCAGAGGGGAGTCGATGACTCGCTCGGGCCCGAACTCATCCAGCAGACCGTCGGTGACCCGGAACACGCCGCCGTTCACTCCGATGTCCTGGCCGATCAAGAACACACTGGAGTCTGCGGCCAACTCTTCGCGTAGGCCCTGCCGCACAGCTTCGATCAAGCGCATCTCACCCATGACGCCGCCCTAGGGCGCGTAGACCCCATTTAGCGCTGATTCAGGAGCGGGAAAAGGGGCCGCGTCCGCGAACTCGATGGCAGATTCAACCTCTTGGTCCACGGCGTCCCGCAGCGCCCGGTCCGACTCGTCATCCAGAAGTTCGGCGGAGAGCAGAATGTCCCTGAAGCGGGGCAGGGGGTCAAGTTCCCTTTCCGCAGCCAATTCTTCCGGTGTCCGGTAGCGCAGGTGGTCGTCGGAGCTGGAATGGGGCATCATGCGGATGGTCGTGGCTTCCACCAGGCTAGGTCCGCCGCCAGACCTGGCTCGCGCCACTGCCTCCCGCACGGCCTGGTAGACCGCCAAAGGGTCTAAACCATCCACTGTGATGCCGGGGAAGCCGTATCCCTCGGCCCGCTTGGCGATCTGTGGCTCGGCGCTCTGAAGATTGACCGGGACCGAAGTGGCCCAGCCATTGTTGGTGCAGAAGAAGACCACTGGCAGCCGGTGGACGCCCGCGAAGGCCAGCCCCTCGTGAAAATCGCCTTCACTGGCCGACCCTTCGCCGAAGTAGACCATGGTTACAGCGTTCTGGCCCTTGAGTTTGGAGGCCAGAGCGACACCCGACGCTCGAGGGATGGTCGTCCCTACGGAACTGCCCATGGAGATGATTCCCAGTTGCTTGTATCCCCAATGCATCGGCATCTGCCGGCCGCCGCCGTTGGGGTCCGCGGCCTTGCCGAACATATTGAGCATCACTTCCTGGGTGGTCATGCCTTTAACCAACATCGCCCCCAGGCTCCGGGCGTAGGGAACTATGAAATCGTTGGCGGTGTCCAGAGCGTGGGCGCTGGCGACATCGGCCGCCTCTTGGCCATCGCAGGGCATGGAGAACAGAACTCGGCCCTGCCTGGTCAGGAGCCAGCTCTTTTCCGAGATGGCCCGCGCCAGCAACATGTACCGGTAGACCCGCTGGGCGTCGGCGCCGTCAAGTCCGGAGTCGCTCAAACGATCACTGAATCGATGTGCACCGTCGTTAGCCGGCATCAAAGCTCCTAGGGTGCGGGTGTTGGCCCAGCTAGACTAATCTAACGAAACAGGCAGGCTCTTCACCGAGCGGAAGGTCAGGCTTTCTTGGTATTCAGCCCGGTCGTTTCTCAAATCGAGATTCGGGTACCGCTCGGCTAGGGCGCCGAAAACCTCCTGCCCCTCGACCCTGGCGATGGTTGCGCCCAGGCAGTGGTGAACGCCAGCACCAAAGGCCACATGGGAGTTGGGCCAGCGGGTGATGTCCATTGTGTCCGGGTCCGCGAACTTGTTGGGGTCGCGGTTGGCCGACGACACGAACCAGCGGAGACGTTCGTCCTTCTTGATCGTCTTCCCTCGAATCTCCACGTCTTCGGTGGCGATACGCTGGATCGACTTAACCGGAGGGTCATAGCGCAGGGTTTCCTCGGTCGTCCTGACCATGAGCCCTTGGGTGTCTGTCTTGAGCAAATCCCATTGGTCGCGGTTATTAAGCAACGCCATGGCGCCATTGCAGATCAGGTTGATGGTCGTTTCGTGCCCAGCCACCAACAGCAAAGAGGTGTTTACCAGCACCTGTTGACGGGTGAATACGCCGGACTTCTCTCCACTGGCGAGCACCGATATGAAATCGTCTTTAGGGTTGGCGATCCGTTCGTCGACCATGGGGTCCACGTAGTCCAGCATCCCCTGCATGCCCTCGGCCACCAAGCGCATCCGGTCCGGCTCGCCTCGTCCTGCGTGCAGCAGCTTCTCGGCCAGCATCCGAATGTGCGGGCGTTCAGATTCGGGCACGCCCATCATCTCGGCGATGACTAGGACCGGCAGGGGCACAGCCAGGTCACGCATCAAGTCAACGTCGCCGGTCTCCTCAGCCGCATCCAGAAGTTCTTTGATAGCTGATCTGACCAACGGCCGCCATTCTTCCATGGACTTGGGGGTGAAATAGGAGTGCACGACTTTCCGCATCTCCAGGTGCTCGGGCCGGTCGAACTGGATCAATTGATTGCCCCGGTAATCCTTCATGAAATCGTACAACTCTTTGTCCGAATCCAAGATTGCCGGGTAGGCCGGGCGCGGGTCATTCACGTATACAGAGTTTGAAAATTGCTCGTGGTTCCGGGCCAGCCAGACTAGGTCGTCATGCCGGGTGATCACCCAGAGTTCGTAAAGTTCGTTCCAGTGGACGGGGTCTTCATCCCTGATCCGCCCGTAATAACGGTAGGGATCTTGAATGACGTCCGCGGCGAACATGTCGTCGTTGATGCTTGTTAACATTGCGCTTTCAATCATACGCAATCTGAGGCTGAATATAAATGCTGCGGCCATCTTCCCTTATTTATTAAATTGCATCGTCAATAGTTGATTCTTAAAATAAATATTCTTATAATTTAGGCATGGTAACAACAAACACGACGATTCATCTGCAGATGTGGCGTTCTTTCCTGGGCGCTCATTTCAGCGTTGTTAAGTACTTGGAGCGCCGGATGCAGGAGCAGCACGGCCTGCCCCTGGCCTGGTGGGATGTTATGCAACAACTGGCAGACGGTCCGAAGCAAGGTTTGCGCATGAGCGAGCTGGCGGACTCGGTGCTGCTGACCCGCAGCGGCATCACCCGTCTGGTCGACCGGATGATCGAGGCCGGCCTGATAGTCCGGGAACCTTGCCCAGGCGATCGGCGCGGCTACTACGCAGTGATCACACAAAAAGGTCTGGACACCATCGAAAACGTAGGCCCCGACCACTCTAGAGATGCCTGGGAAGTCTTCTTGGGACACATATCCGAAGAAGAGGCAGTGATGTTGGAGAAGGTCTTCAGCAGGGTTCTGGCCGCCGAAAAATAACAGGTCTCGAAAATAACGTGAGCGCAAAAAAAGACCCCGTCTGGTATTCCAGACGGGGTCTTTTTTGGATGCTTGGTTCTTTCGGAGGTTAAGCATCGTCCAAGACGGTGTCTATCACGTCGGGGGAAAAAGATGCGACTTCCACTCCCAGCTTGCGGCTCAGCGCGTCGTGGATCGCGTTGCTTAGCGCCTTGAGTTCCCGTTTGTTTAGCTCCGGCATTGGGTCCAACGCTTGGGCCAGGTCCACTCGGTAGCGTTTAGGATATTTTGCGCTGTTGGTGCCTAGGCACCGGAACCTTAGGGGTGTAGCCGCCATGGTGGAGAACTGGTTCTCCATCCAGGCGGAACGGCCATCGTCGGTCCACCACCAGTACACTGTTGCAACGACAGGCTCGGGAGTGAAAGGTTGACGGTCGCGGCTGCGGCGTTTCGTGGCCGGTTCGGGGTTGGCCACTGCAGTAAGACCGTCGACTGGATGTTGTACGGTCAGTGTCATGGTTCCTCGGCCGGAAGAAAAATGTATAAAAAGAAAAGAAACTGTAAGATTGCTCAGTCCGGCCAGGATATACTACGTTAGCGAGAATTACGCGAGAATTACAGCCGTGTCATCCTCGAATAAGGAAAACTACCCCTGATATAAGCAGCATGGCGGTGATGATTCTGGGGAATACGTGCTCCGGGACGCGCCGGAGAATGACACGGCCCAGGACGGCGGAGACGGCGGCGATGGCCCCAAGACCGATACCCAGCGCCAAAACCCGCACCGTGATCAGGTCACCGGAGCCGAAGATGATTAGCTTAGGCACTTGAATCATACCCATACCCAAGGCAGATGTGCCGATGTATGCGCTGGCCGTCAGCCCATAAGCTAGGTAGAAAACGGCTGCGAAAGGTCCGGGAATCCCCAAGAAAGCCGAGCCGAACCCGGTGCCTGCGCCCAACGGAACGAACCCCCATAGCTTCATGTTGAATTCGCGTCCTATAGGCAGCCGGGTGTAAACAACAAATAGGAGCATCATCACGCCCAAGATGCGCACCAGGACCGTGGTGTCTATGGAGATGAAGATCAAGCTGCCGATGATGGAAAATGGGAGCGCCCCCAGGGAAAAAAGGCGGACCACCGGCCAGTTGAGTCCGTCCCGGTGCAACCAGGCCCGTGAAACGGTGCTGAGTGCCTGGGAGATGGACAATATCGGGATGGCCTCGCGCACGCCGAACACCCAGACCAAGACTGGGAGTGCGACTACTCCGCCGCCGAATCCGGCCACCCCGGCGATGGTGAACCCAACGGTGGTGGCCACCACCACCGCGATTATTTTTAGGACTTCTTCCAATCGTCACTTGCCAAAAAAAGCCCCGGTCCACCGAGATGGACCGGGGCCGAATAGCCGAGTTTAAATAAAGTTAGTCAGTCAAACATGCGGCGTTACAGACCGCTGAGACCAGGGTGATCAGCGAAGCCTAGAGATTTGCACCGCAGACCTTACCTGAGTGAGCGGGAGCCTCGTCCGGAGAATTGGCGGCAACGGGCACAACCGTAGCAACCGCTAGCAGGGCCACGAAAACCAACGGAATCAAAAATCTGCGCATGTCTCACCTACCGTGGTCCATATCCAAGGGTCCCGCTTAACACAATTCTAATGATTGGCAGCCGCAGCGTCAAGAAGGGGAAGATGATGACCCGGGCCCGATGTATGCCGTTGCTTCGCTGACTGAGTTCAGCAGGTGTCGCTAGCTACGTTGACCGCTACGAAAGTGTTCAATAAAGTTGCTGGGCCTATTTCTCCGCGCGAGGAAATGATGAGAGTGTGTGCATCTCTGGTATGCTCGTACAGGGTAACCACCAAACCCACGACCCGGACGAGTAACACAAGATTCCTGCCGACAAGGCGGGCCAACTAACATTGAGAAAACTAAGAGACCGGCCCAACGGGGCCGGTCTCTTAGTTTTGCGTTTATCTCCAATTTGGGAAACCCATGGCAAGGCGATTAGAGCGTGACTCACGTCACTCTGAAACGGTCGGTTTATCACGGTAACGCCAGGGCGACTCCACAGATAATGATAAAAATGTCTCATCGTTCAACGGCGGTGTGAAAAATTCGCCCTAGGAGTTAACAAAAATGCGCGATATGCTTATTTAGGGGATGGGTAAAGGATCGGCGGTTCGGGACCGTGTCACGCTGCTTGAAACAATGGTGATCGTTGGAGCCATCGGGGCTTTTGCGGCCATCTACAGCTATATAGTCATCACCGCGATCAATTCCTATCCATGAAATATCCCCTGAACTCGGTGGCGTGAGTTGGGGCGGTCTGAAGCAGGCCTCAGCGTACAACGTCCCCGCATACCAATAGGAATATTGATCCAAAGATGAACACATGCCCTTTCTGTGACCAGATCGTATCCGGCCCGATTGTCCAGGCTGTCGAAGCCGCCAACGGAGAAGTTGTGGTACTGGTAAGTTGTCCGGCGTGCTTCAGCATCCTAGGAGTCACCCGGCGGGCAGATCCGGCAATCAGCTGATGATTTGCTGTTCCACTGTTAGAAATTGCATGGAGTCCAAGGCTGATTCTGAACGGCGAACATGCAATCAGCCCGCAGCAGCGCCCCCTGAGCCCGCTCTTCCACCAATCCTGCATTAGCCAGCGCACTGAAGCTAACGGCGCCCATATAAGCAGATGCCAGGTTCTGGACGGTGATCACTAGGTCTGGCGATGAATCGGTGGAGCGGCATGTCGCCCCTTCGCGAGACCCATCCAGCATGAACCGGCCGTCATTCCAGGGACAAAGCTCGTCTTTAACCTCCAGTACTAGCTGGTCGGGCTGCATGTAACGCCGCAGGCTAAGTGAGTCGGCGACATCAACCAAGCGCACCCACACTCCATCCCTGGTCGAGCGTTGCAGCCTTCTAGGGTCGGCCAGCATCCAGGGCAACGGATCATCCACAGGCCGTTTGAGCGCCTCGGTCACGCTCGTGCGGTCAACGCTGAAGCAGAACCGCCACAGCGCGGAAATTGCTTCCGTGGAGGTCGCCATAAGCTCGTTCACGCATAGGGTGTTCCCGGAGATGCGGTAGGTGGCATAACCATCCACCCTTCCATCTTCCTCGTAGGCAACGTAAAATATTCCTCCCTGCCCGCCTTGGCTGTGTTCCGGCGCTAGGGATTCCCGTTCCCATTGATGCGGCGGCCTCTGGAACACACCTGGGCGGTCCATAGTGGCGCGCCGGAAAACTTCAGGAAGGTCTTTCGTGATGTCTGCCGGGTCCACAAACACCAGGCGGCCCGGGCTCTCATGCGGCCGGGCGTAGGCGTTGTGGGGGCGCTCGATGGTCCACCTTTCGTATAAAGACCCGATGCCGTATCCAAACCTGCCGTAGATCAGACTCTCGGTGGCGAACAGCGCGGCGAAGGGCTCTCCACGATCGTGGATGTCATGAATCTGATGATTCATCATCTTGGTCATGATGCCTTGCCGGGTGTGTGTGGGCTGTACCGCTATGTTGGCCACGCCGGCTATGAAAGTAGAATTGCCAGGGATGGACATCTCGACCCGGTGAGAGTGGGCGCCGCCGACAATCTCTCCGTCTTCTAGCACAACTATGGAGCGGTCCAGATTGAAATGCGGACGTAATGCCTCTGGATCGTCGTCCAGCCGGTTGCCGTGGGCCCGCGCCTCGGCACGAGTCCACTGAACAAACTCGCCGGGGGTAACGGTCCTCATCTCAAGCATCGGGTCAACTCTCCACATCTAAGGGTCACACCGAATTTATAGACCAGACTTGGTTCCTTGTCTAGGCGCATGACAGATACGGCGCCCACTAGCCGTTAGGAATCCATTTAAGCTGGCGCGATTCTATCATTTTGATCAATTCGCATATACTGGATGGAAACTCTACCAAAATTGCGGCCAGTCTATTTTTTGGCGGCACATTTGCCAGTAACGATAAGATACTCTCGATCACAGTCTGGGAATCAGAGGAGGAGATGCTGGCTAGCGAGGCTGGCGCCGGGTATCTACAGGCGGAAGTCGCCAAGTTCAACATAGTTTTCGCCAACCCTCCGACTTTCGATCACTATGAATTGAGCGCCGAGGCTTCGGTCTAACGCCCGGCCCAATGCATTTTCGGGTTTTATCTGACCGGCCCGGAGCGAATCTTGAAACTTAGACTGTGTGTCATAGGTTGTGGTGGGTTTGCCCGCACATTCTCAAAGTCGCTGGCACAGGCACGCGACCAAGTGGAACTCTACTTCGCCAGCCGGGACATCGGACGCGCCGAGGCATACTCAGCGGAGTTTGGCGGCGCAGGGGCTTTCGGCTCTTACGCAGACGCTGCCAATGATCCGAATATCGACGCACTTTATATCTGCACTCCTCATGACCTTCACCTGGAACACGCCCGGCTCGCGGCAACCGCTAAGAAGCACATCCTGCTGGAAAAGCCCATCGCCCTGACCGTCGAAGAAGCGCGCTTAATCATCTTGGCCGCAAAGGATGCTGGGGTGAGGCTGATGGTCGCTGAGAATTATCGGTACTTGGCACCAGTCCAGGAAGCAAAGAAGTTGATCGAGTCGGGAGCATTGGGCCAAGTGCGGCTGATTCAACTGCAAGAAGAATACCCATTCGACCCAGGTTCCTGGCGCAACGACAAAGACCGAAATGGCGGCGGCGTTTTTATCGACGGTGGGATACACAAAGCCAGTGTGTTGGCGTATTTGACCGGGCGGCCCAACCAGGTGTATGCCGTCCAAGTCCCTCCAGGCAACCCAGGGTTGGAAGCCGAGGACGGTCTCGTTGTTACCACCCAGGCGGCCAGTGGGGCGGTGGGTATCATCAACCATACCTGGAGCATCGGGAAGCCGGCCGAGCGCCCGTGGGTAACGGTGACCGGAACGCTGGCAAATTTATCCTTCGAGATGGGGCGCCAGTGGCTGAAGATCGACCGCGGGGACTCGCAAGAAACCCTGGAGTTCGATCCCGATCACCGGGGAATCATGGCTATGGTCCTGGAGTTCAGGCGCAGCATCATGGAAGAATCGGAGTCTTCCATGACCGGTGAGGAAGGCCTGAAAGACCTGGCCTTGGTGCTGAAGGCGTATGAATCAGCCCAATCTGGACTGCCGGTGGCGCTTGATTAGCGCTCGTCGACATCAGCTTCGTCAACCCGAATAAAAGGGAGATTCTCAATGGCCAGAGTAAACGGGATAACCGAACAGGAAGCAACTCAAGAGGTTAAGGCGCTGTTTCAGCGTCAGAGGGAATTGTTCGGAGACGTGCTGAACACCACACCCATATTCGCTTTGAGACCGACCATCATTGCCGGCTCGACCGCTTTAGTCGCTGGAATCGATGCGTCAGGCCTGATCGAACCGCCACTGAAGTATCTGGTGTACACCAAGACTGCTTGGATCAACGGCTGCCCCTTTTGAATTGACATCAATGCGTCCAGGGCGGCGCAAGACAACGAATCAGCGGAGAAGTTAGGACACCTTGATTCCTATAAGGACAGCGCGCTTTTTAGTGGGCGGGAGAAGCTGGCGTTGGAACTTGCCGAGCGCATGACCTACACCGGAAAGCGGGTGACCGACCGGTTCTTCAAAAGACTGCAAAAAGAGTTCACTGACGAGGAGTTGGTGGAGCTTTCTGCGATTATCGCTTATGAAAACTTCCGCAGCAAATTCAACCCTGTATTTGGCATTGAGGCCAATGGGTTATGCCATCTGCCGGCAGTCCAGTCTATGGCGGAGGGCGCGGCAAAAAAGTTCCACCAAGGATAAGGCGTCTTTTGTGTCGAATGGCAATGCGATGGTTGTTTGAGACTGACCGCTTGAACTTAGCAACGAGATTGGTAACCTGAAGTTATCGAACAGTTGCTGGAGAGTTCAAACGATGGTCAAGGCTCTGGTCGTTGAAGACGAAGAAGGCATCAGAAATTTATTGGTTGAACAGTTGTTGGACAAAGGCTGCCAGGTCCGGAAAGCCAACAACGGCGCAGTTGCCTTACAGCTTGTTAGAGATGAGATACCCGACATTATCTTCGTCGATATCGTTATGCCTGTGATGGACGGGGTGATATTCGTATCTGAGCTGAGAAAACTCCCGGAAACCTCTAAGATTCCGGTTGTTCTTGTAACGGCCATCGATCTTCCCGGTTTGAGATCTAGGGCTCGGACTCTGGGAGTTGACCATCTTCTGGGCAAGCCATGTGACCTGGACTCTCTCGACCTGATGCTTCAGATAAATAGCGAATGGGAGATTCCGGAGGGTTGACGGCACATCTGTTCCACCCAGAGACGATGTCGTTAATCAACCCCTGTACTGCCTCACCGCTATCTCTCCTAATCCATCCGTTCGGTCGTGCCATCGATCCAGAAGCCAAATCAAATTCAAGCCTGTAGAATGCCAACTAAACAATTTGGACGCTGGAGACGAGATGGCAGTAGACGAGATGGTAGAAGAGATTAATGGCAAGCTGGGAGAGGAGATTCACTTGAGTGATTGGCTGGAGGTGGATCAAGGGACGATCAACAAGTTCGCTGAAGCCACCGGAGACCACCAATGGATCCACGTAAATGTGGACCGGTCGGCTAAGGAATCACCCTTCGGCGGCACAGTGGCCCACGGATTTTTGACCTTGGCCCTGATCCCAAATCTGACCGGCAACGTGGATGCCACCGCGCCTCCCTATCCCGGTCTTAAGTTGTCGGTCAACTACGGACTGAACCGGGTTCGCTTCCCAAATCCAGTGACCGCTGGCTCCAAAGTGCGGACCCGCAGCAAGTTGGCCGGCGTGGAAAAGATCAACGATGAGTGCTTCCAAGTGGTCAAGGAAGTCACCATCGAGATTGACGGCCAAGCGAAACCAGGGTGTGTCGCCGAGACGGTGTCCAGGTACTATTTCTAAGGGTCATGCCGTTGACGCCGCCGGCGCGCTAGGCAGACCAATTGGCTTCCCCCGGATTTACGATCACCGTCCGCAGTAGGCGTAGAGAGCGTCGTATACCGGGAATTTTCGTGCGTGTTGTTCGTGGTCGTTTTGGTAGTAGATAGACCCGCTCCACTCTGCTGCGCCATGGTCCATTAATCTCCTGAAATCCTACCACTCGCCTTTGGGGGCGCTACCCCCTTATGAACGTTGACATAGCCGGGAATCCTAGCGAAGATGTAAGACGTTTGGAGAGGAGAGCGTTAATGCACTGCGGAGTAATGGTAACTGGGTACAACCAAGGCGACTGGGGCCGGCTCATGAAAGAAGAATATGACCGTCCGCCGGAAGTCTCGGACGCCGAAAATATGGACAATACCCTCTACATGGGGGACCTTGTCGAGCCCTTGGGCTTCGATTCGATTTGGGCGACCGAACACTACGGTTCCGCCTACTCGATGCAGCCGAACCCGCTTCAATATCTGGCATTTTGGGCAGGGCGGACCAACCGGGTCGATATGGGAACTGCCGTAATCGTGGCGCCGTGGTGGAACCCGGTGCGCCTGGCCCATGAGATATCCATGCTGGACATCTTATTGCGGGGCCGGCGTCTCCACCTTGGTATCGGCCGC
>Ga0207963_1000977_pt1 | contig 15261 bp, 17 predicted proteins | sample Knorr_S15_td_NAD_FD_185604 | JGI IMG/M metagenome (GOLD analysis project Ga0207963, IMG submission 185604) | Marine microbial communities from Southern Atlantic Ocean transect - Knorr_S15_td_NADW_ad_2500m_LV_A (SPAdes) (version 2) | ecosystem: Environmental > Aquatic > Marine > Oceanic | place...
TAATCGCCTTCTTCGATTAAGAGCCTTTCGTAACTTTCTCCAAGCATTTTGTTGACACCTTCTAAAATGTAGAGGTCAGAAGGAAAATTTCCTGCTTCGCTGAGAATATTTCTACGATTCTTACTCAATAACAACGCAGAAGTAAGAACCTTAAATAGGTTTACTGAAGTACTATCTACAACAACAACTTCACCTGTTTTGGCCCCAATTAGTGGGGCAATTTTGTCACCAAGCTCTCGCGGCATGTTAATCCAGTTTTCGTTATTCCAGCTGCTAATCAAGCCATCGCCCCATTCTTTCTGAATCATTGTCTCCAGAGTATTAATGGTTCGTTTTGGTAGCGGACCTAGCGAATTCCCATCAAAATATATTAAACCTTGCGGTAAAGTGAATTCATCTCGAACTTCAGCGAGAGGGTCTATTTGATCAAGTCGTGTGAAATCTTCACGAATGAGCTTATTCATTATGAGTAGCTAGATAAAACGAATGTCTTCTAAAAACGGAAAATTTTTTCGAGTCTTGGAGACCATTGAAGTATCAATATCGCAACTGGCATACTCCGTTATCTTATCAGTTTGTAACAACACTTCGCCTAAAGGATTAATTACCATTGAAGAGCCGTTGTACTTTAAACCAACACCGTCATTACCAATACGATTAACACCGACAATGAAGCATTGATTCTCGATTGCCCTTGCTATTAACAAGTTTTGCCAATGCATTTCGCGCGTATGTGGCCAGTTAGCAATAACAAAGATTACCTCAACCTCTTCAGCAATTTGACGAAAAATTTCAGGAAAACGTAAGTCGTAACAAATAAACACAGAGCAAGCTACTCCGTCTAACTCAAATTTGATAGTTTCATTACCAGAAGCAAAGTACTTACCTTCATTGGCATAATTAAAAGGATGTAATTTTGAGTATTTCGCTACCTCTTTGCCATGACTATCAAACACAAGAGCAATGTTATGAGCTTTTTCGTTAGGTTGCTTTTCACTGGCACCAGCAACTATATTAATTAAGTTATTTAATGCAAATTGTTGTAGAGCATGATGAGTTTTACAATTCGGTAGTTCAGCGTACTTACCTACATCAGCGATAAAACCAGTATTAAAGACCTCGGGAAGAACTACTACATCGCAACCGTCCGCCTTAGCTTGAAGAACAAATTTTTCCGCCCGCTCAAGATTCTTTTCAATATCTTGCCAAGCAATATTTAAAGAGATAGTAGCAACTTTCATCTGGTCGATTAATAAACGGTTCATTGAATTATAATCCAATTAAAAAGCATTCAAAGACGATTAAACAAGACACAAAAGCGATAAAATTACAGAATGGATAAAATAGTCGTTCAAACAGAGGATTTCGATTTAACAACCGAAGTCAGTCATACACGCAACAACAACCCTCAAGTTGGTGCCATTGTAAGCTTTATCGGTACCGTTAGAGACCTGCACCCTGGTTCCATTAGTAGCATGACGCTTGAACATTATCCAGAGATGACTGAAAAATCACTTAAATCAATTGTCACAGAGGCTAGAGAGCGCTGGGATCTGCAAAACGTTACCATTATTCACCGTATTGGAGAACTAAAAGTTAATGATCAAATTGTTCTAGTTGTGACAACAAGCAAACATCGTCAAGCGGCTTTTGAATCATGCCATTTTATTATGGATTATTTAAAAACGGACGCGCCTTTTTGGAAAAAAGAATCAACAGAGCAAAAAGAGGAATGGGTGGAATCACGAGAAAGTGACGATGAACAAAAAAAACGCTGGCAGTCTTAAAGATTAAAGTCTTCAGGTCGATTTATATTGGTTAAAACTTCCAAATGACTCGAAACATCTATTCTTTCTAAACTCTGTTGACGATACCAAAGAGCCATCTTGCGACCGCCCTCTTCTAAAAACTCTTCTAAACTCTTTTCCAATTTAGTTTGCATCAGCGCAAATGTTGCATGCATTATTGAGCCATCGTGGGCAACACAAATATCTACTTTCGATACCTCCATCTTCTCGATCAGAGAATCGATTAATGCTGCATCAATCAAAGGACTATCGCAAGGAAGTACCAAAAGATAAGGTGTTGAGCATACTTTCAGTGCTTTAGAGATCCCGGCCAAAGGTCCTTGATAACCCTCTAAGTCATCGCTAATTACTTTACCGAAATTAGCGTATTCTTCAAAATTTCGGTTTGCACTAATAAGAATTTGGATAACTTTGGGTTTGGTAATATTGACAACATGAGCTATTAACGGGAGTTCACGAAATACAATAAGCCCCTTATCCTCACCATCCATTCTTGACGCTTGACCACCTGCCAAAATAACTGCTGTAATCTCATTTTTGGAAATTTTTTTCACTTAAAGACCGTTCATTTTTCAAGTTAATTATAAGTAGAAAATTTACTTGCAATTGTATAATACATAGATTGAATGCTGAAACCATCAAACCTAATGAATAATCAAGCAGTTAACTGTGACTCACCTGTTTTTAATCAGTCATTACTGAGTGCTGACGAAGCCTTAGAATTTTTGCTTGATGCCTCTGCTGCCCCAGAAAAAAAAGAATCGGTGTCACTTGATAATTCACTGGGTAGGATTTTAGCTTCTGATATTCACTCCACAATAAACGTTCCAGGCTTTGACAACAGCGCTATGGATGGCTATGCAATTGCGCTTAATGACAATCAATTATTACAGAAAAATCTTTGTTTCGATATCGTTGATAGAATTCCTGCAGGCTCGACTGGCAATGAATTGAACAAAGGTTGTGCTGCAAGAATCTTTACTGGAGCACCAATCCCAGAAGGAGCCAATACTGTTATTATGCAGGAAGAGTGTGAAGTTTCAGGGGACGGAGCCCAGATTACTATTGCAAGAGCTATTAAACTGAATGAAAATATTCGACCAACCGGTAACGATATCGTTGTAGATGATGTTGTTCTTAGCTCTGGAAAACAAATTCAGCCACAGGATATTTCCTTAGCTTCCTCGGTAGGTGTTGGAGAACTCATCGTTTATAAAAAAATCAAGGTTGGAGTATTTTTTACTGGTGACGAATTAGTTGAGCCAGGTACTCCTCTGTCTTTGGGAAAAATATACAATTCCAATCGCTATGCTCTTGTCGCTCTTCTTGGACAAGTTGGCTGTGAAGTTATTAATTTGGGCAATATTGAAGATAAATTTAGTGCAACTTGTGACGCCCTAGAAGCTTTAGAGAGTCAGTGCGATTTGATTATGACGACAGGTGGTGTCTCTGTTGGAGAAGAAGATCACGTTAAGCCAGCTGTAGAAAGCCTTGGAGAGCTAAATCTTTGGAAAATTCGTATGAAACCAGGTAAACCCTTGGCCTATGGAAAAGTAAAACAAACTCCCTTCATTGGATTGCCTGGTAACCCTGTTTCCAGCTTCGTAACCTTTTGCATATTTTCTTTGCCATTCATAAAAAAAATGCAGGGTAACAATAACTATCAATCTAAAATAATAAAAGTGAAAGCAAATTTTGAATGCAAACGTGCCAAACCAAGGCGTGAGTATGCTCGCGCACGTATCGATCACTCTGAAAGCACACCGGTTGCCAGCCTCTACCCTAAACAAGGCTCCGATGTAATGAGTTCCATTGTTTGGGCTGATGGCCTAGTTGAAATTCCAGAAAACAAAACTTTTGAACTAGGTGAGCTGCTCAATTACTATCCTTTAAGTGAGCTAACACGATGAGTAAATTAACCCACATTAACGACAATGGTGACGCTCAAATGGTCGATGTTTCGGATAAAAATAACACTGCTCGTGAAGCCAAAGCTGGTGCAGTCGTCCTGATGAAAGCAGAAACACTGGCATTGATTGTTTCTGGTTCTCACAAAAAGGGTGATGTACTTGCTGTTGCAAGAGTCGCTGGTATTCAGGCTGCAAAAAAATGTTGGGAGCTAATTCCACTTTGCCACCCTCTGATGCTCTCCAAAGTTAGTATTGAACTAACTCCTAACCAAGAAAAATCCTGTATTGAAATCATAGCTACAGCGAAACTTAATGGTAAAACAGGAGTTGAAATGGAAGCATTAACTGCAGCTAGCATTGCAGCTCTAACCATTTATGATATGTGCAAAGCAGTTGATCGATTTATGCGGATAGATAACGTTCAATTATTAGAAAAGAAAGGTGGCAAGTCGGGTCATTGGAAACTACAATCATGAATCAAATAATTGACCCCTTTAACCGTCATATTACTTATTTACGAGTCTCCGTAACGGATCATTGTAACTATCGATGTCATTACTGTCGTGACGAAGATCATCAAACACACACTACACGATCTGAAGTCCTTTCTTTTGAAGAAATTGTCAAAATTGTCGGCCTATTTGCCGAACTAGGTGTAACAAAAGTTCGACTCACGGGTGGCGAACCTTTACTCCGTAAAGATATTCTTGACTTGACGAGAATGTTAGGAGATATTCCAGGTTTGACTGACATACCTCTTTCAACCAACGCTCACCTTCTGCCATCATTCGCTGGAAAATTAAAAAGTCATGGTATTAATAGGGCCAACATTTCAATTGACTCTCTTATTCCTGAACGTTTTAAAGAGATTACTCGAGATGGTGACTTAGCAAGAGTTATTAAAGGCATCGATGCAGCAATTGCTGCTGGAATGAGTCCAATCAAACTTAATATGGTAGTAATGAAAGGTGTCAATGATGAAGAAATTGAATCAATGATTGATTTTGCAATTGGTCGAGGACTAGATATTCGTTTCATAGAAACCATGCCTATAGGACTTGCTGGAATAGAAGCTCTTGACAGACACTATAGTGAACAAGAAATCCTTGAAAGAGTTTATAAAAAGTATGGTAACAAGCTTATTGCCAAGAACCCTAAACAAACAGACGGTCCTGCAAAAGCCATGCTGATTGAAGGAACAAATACAAGTGTTGCAACAATTTCGGCAGTTTCTAATCATTTTTGTGGTAGCTGCAACCGCGTCAGATTAACAGCCAAAGGAGACTTAATTCTCTGTCTTGGACAGAAAGATTCTGTCTCTCTTCGTGATGCTGTTCGCTCAAAAATGAATGACGCAGAAATCAAGAATTTGATTATAAATGCTATTACAAAAAAACCAGAGAAGCATTTCTTTAGCTCTGATATTGATAATATCAGCAACCGACAAATGGTGGAGATTGGTGGATGAAAATTCTCTACTTTGCTTCGCTAAAAGAAAATTTAAATACTGCTCATGACGAAATCAATGTTGTATCGCCAGTATCCATTTCATCGATCAAAAAACAACTGATTGAGAAATATGGGGCACAATACTTTCCTGAAAATATCATGTGTGCAGTCAATCATGAAATGGCCAATGAAAGCACTAAAGTTTGTGAAAGCGATGAGGTTGCATTTTTCCCACCTGTGACTGGAGGTTAAAGGGTTATATGAGCCAAAATACTATCAAAATTGGATTCCTTACTATTTCAGATAGGGCTTCTCGTGGTGTTTATGAAGATATCAGTGGTCCTGCTATGCAAGAGTGGATTTCAAAGGCAGTAACAAGCCCATATGAGGTGTTTTCAAGAATTATTGAAGATGAGCAGCCTGTAATCGAAAAAACCCTTATAGAAATGAGTGACACCCTCGGATGCAATCTAATCTTGACCACAGGTGGCACCGGCCCAACTACTAGAGATGTAACGCCTGAAGCGACACAATCAGTTTGTGAGAGGATCTTTGACGGTTTTGCCGAACAGATGAGAATAGTGTCACTTCGCACTGTACCGACTGCTATCCTATCTCGTCAAATTGCTGGTACTAGAGGAAACAGCTTAGTCATTAACCTACCAGGTAAGCCGGTTGCAATCGCGGTATGCTTAGGAGCGGTCTTTCTAGCTGTGCCAAAATGTCTCGAACTCCTTGATGAATCAACCATAACGCTTGATAAAACTTTCGTATCTCAAGTATTCGGGTAAACTTTATTTTATAATAATACCTCAATATTAAAATCAACCTATGTCGAACGTAAGAGATGCTCCTCTTGATCTAGTGCGTGGTCTGGCAATCCTGATGATGATTGCCTTTCACTTCCTATATGATCTCGATTCTTTTGGTTTTATTGATGCCCCCTTGTTCTCTCATTGGATTCCAATAGCATGGCGCTACTTGATTGTTTTCCTATTCTTAAGTGCCGTTGGCATTAGCTTAGTGTTGGCCCATGGTAAACAGTTAAATTCTAGTAAATTTTTCAAACGTTTAATGCTTTTAGGACTTGCTGCTCTGACAGTTTCTTTTGGTACATATATTATGTTTGAGAATGCTTGGGTATATTTTGGTATTCTTCACTTAATCTGGGTTGCTTCAATAATTAGTATCTTTTTCGTCAAATTACCCAAAGTATCTTTATTACTGGCCGCTGCAATTCTTTTTGGTGCCATTTTTGATCAGCCAAATCTTGGTTTTATTGTAAACATTGCTCAGCCATATCTACCACAAGGAAGTATTGATTATTACCCTCTTTTCCCATGGCTTTCCTTTGTTCTGATTGGTATTTATCTAGGTCATCACCCTTTTTATCGAATGGCATTTACATTTCGAATGCATTGGTTAGAAGTAATGGGCAGACATGCTTTAATTATTTATTTAACGCACCAAGTAGTATTATTTGGATTAGTAAGTTTTGTCTATTACCTGCTTAATTCATAAAGCAGAATAATTTACTCTATAGCACTAAAACGGAAAACATTTACAGCAATATAATCCTGATAAGCGCTACCTGACTGTAGCCAGTTTTTAGCTTTTGCTGCCGACACTGTTAAATTTAATTTATCCTCAAGATTCAAATAAAATCCATATTTAAATATATAGTCCTCTTCAGTTAACACTTTTAAATCACCGTTAGAAGCGATTAATGTATTTTCTGGCATTAGATCTGGTTGCGCTACAAAAGCCGTTTCACCATACTCCTTCATCAAGCTTGCTAATCTTTTTTCAAAGTACTCTTTACTGATTGGGTTGAACTCGTAATAATTCCTAAGTAATTCATCTGCTTGATCTGCAAGATAGTCTTGTAATTCTTGTAATGAAGAGATTTCCTCCCCCTCTACCCAGAATATAACGAAGGCCTCATGTGACTTTCCAAGTCTTAAAGATTCATCTTGGTGCATAGTCAATGCAGCGCCATCTAAGATTGACTGAAGAAACTCTGAGTCTAATTGATTTATTTCTTTTTTAAAGTGATCTAAATTCATAGTTTGATGTGTTTATCTTGGCTGAAAAAGTAAGGCCTTTATGGTTTGATAATTGGTCGCAATATTACGTAAATTCTCTTCACCTAACTCGGCACTAACAACGCCTTTTTCGATGTCTTTTACTTGTTCAGCATACATTCTTTTAAGTGTATTCGATGTGGCCAAAATCTCATAAACCGTAGGAGTTAGTTTATCTTTCCAATCTTCTGGCAAAGTATGAGGATATTTTGGATCAAACTCTATTAATCTATCGTCTTTATCCATAAAACTACTTAGTTAATGAGATAAATAATTGCGGTAATCGCTCAGGCAATTTTTTAACATCATCAATCACCATAAAACGATTTTTACCAAAAATTCTCGCTACATATTCATCTGCATAAGGGTCAAGGCTGATACAAAATGTCACAATCCCTCGAGCTCTTAATTCTTCTACAGCTTTTTTTGCATCCATACGCAAGTGTTGTGGATCATCCACATCTATATCTGCTGGTTCCCCATCTGTCAGAACTAAGAGTATCTTTTTGGCGGAAGATTGTGTCAATAAATCAACACCTGCGTGTCGGATTGCTGTTCCCATACGTGTTGACAACCCTCCTCTGATACCTGCCAAACGTGCTTTTACTTCGTCATTAAAGCCATGATGAAATGGCTTGAATCGATAGTACTGAACATCATGCCTTGAATCTGATGCAAAACCCGAAATCGTTAAATTATCACCAATCTTATTGATTGCCCAAGAGAGCAATGAAGTAGCTTCTTGCATCAACTCCAAAATGCTACGCTCACTACCGACAACCATATCGTTGGTGGATTCAGACAAATCCATCAAAAGGTTAACTGCAACATCTCTGGTATGTTGAATTTTTTTAACATATATCCTGTCTGATGGAGTAATTCCAATTCTAATATCAGCAATAGCAGTAACACACTCATCAATATCAAGCTCACTTCCCTCTTGCTGCTTCTTCAGCTTAACCAAACCCTGAGGCTGAAGTTGATCAATTGCATTTTTTAGTCGATTAGCAACCGGTTTATAGGTTTTTAGAATCTTGTCGATCACCTTCGGGTCTCCTTTACGTACCCGTCTCTCATACAAAGTTGCCCAGTTTGGTCTATAAAGTTGCAGTTGATAATCCCATTCATTGTAATGAAAAGGTTCACTGATAGGCTCTTTACCCTCAAGTTCATTCAAACTCACTCCATCAAGCTCATCAGGAAAGTATTCAGAATCAAGTGTCCAAATCTCTTGCGCATCATCGCCAGCCGTTTCAACGTCCAGTTCGTTCCACATCTCCATGATATTAACATTACGGCGAACTTGCCTTTGACTGACAGGCACATAATCGTTTCCTTCAGATAGCCAATCTAGCTCTTCATACTCCCATATATAGCGATTATCATCTCTGTATTGGATTGGAGTTGCTACTAGAGCTGAAGCGCTAATTTTTACATCTGTCTCTGATTTAATGATTTCATAGTAACTCAAGCCTAAATCGTAACTCATCTCTGAGAATTCACCCTTTTCCGCTATTTTTTTTCTAAACTTTACAAGAAAGTCTTTATTAAATTTTTGTTTTGCTTGGTAACTCGAATCAAGTGTGGCTCTTGAAAAATCTACAAGGTCAGCAATAAACGGGTTGTACTCTTTTAAATCTTCATCATCAGGGTGTAAGGCAATCCAAAAATTTTTCATGCCTGGAAACTTCTTAATTGTATTGAGTTCAACCCTCAGGTCTTCAATTAATGAAATACAGGCGACTTGTAAAGGATTTAAATCATCCCCCTTAAAAGCAGAAGTTGTTTGAATAATGTGTGCCGCTGCATGAGCACAAACAGCTCGATAGCAGTCAACACCTGCAACAACTTTACCAGAAGCATGAGTATAGTCATCATAGGCATCCGGGATATGCATAATGCCATATTCGATATAAGGCCTTAATCCCTTTTTGGTTTCATAATCTCCTGATGTTGGACGGAGGAAAAAATCACGGTTATAAAAGGCTCTGAGGTAAAACTGCAATTTTCTTTGGTTATCAATAAAAAGTGTGCCTCGTCTTTCTTGCTCAAGAATTTGCATGGATTCTGCACTACTTAATTCGAAGTATGCGATCTGCGCTTTGAAATCACGATTAAAGGTTTCTGCCCCATAAAGCACCCATCGCCTCAAACCACCCAGTGTTAATTTACTGGTTAACTGGTCAATATGACTGAGCATTGGACGCATTCCACGAGGCGCTAAAGAAATCATTCGCTCCATCAAGCGCAAATAGCCCTTCATCAGGTCAAGATCACTCATGCGCTTTGCAACAGTAGGAAGACTAGAGAGCATCAACGCCAAAACAGATGCAGAGGTTTGTGAGGACATTTTCATGGTCGATAAGACAATCTCACCTATTATTGACTCACCCACCTCTTTAACTACCATAGGTGTTTCCTCTAAAAAGGAAATCACCATATCTTCACCCTTCCCCATACTGTTAAGAGCACCTGCGCCATCAAGATACACTTTTAATCCATTAGGAGTCATCACTTTTGATGCCTCTATAAAACTTCCCGTTAAAGCATCATGAAGAACATCAGAAGGGTTGCTGAACTTATGTTCAAAATCTGAGAGTTGTATGGCACTCATAGTTAAGTTTTTTACTCAAAAAAGGTATCGATCGCAGCGTATAGAGTATCAACAATGTCTAAATCATCAGTTATTGGATTAACCATTGCAATTTTACATGCTGATTTTTTTTCAACCTTGTCAGCAATTAATTGTCCTGCATATACACACAAACGAGTTGATATACCTTCATCTAGACCATGACCAACCAGATTCCTTGCTCTTTGAGCAATTTGTACCAATTTCAAAGCAGTCTTTTCATCAACCCCTGACTCTTTAGAAACAATATGAGCTTCAGTTTTTTCATCAGGATATTGGAAGTTAAAACCACAAAATCTCTGTTTTGTTGACTGTTTTAAATCTTTCATCAGGTTCTGATAGCCAGGGTTATATGAAACAACCAATTGAAAATCGGGGTGAGCTTTAATCAACTCACCTTTTTTATCAAGCGGCAATGTACGACGATAATCCGTTAATGGATGAATAACAACTGTAGTATCTTGTCTGGCTTCAACCACTTCATCTAAATAACAAATACCACCATAACGAGCAGCCATTGCTAGCGGACCATCTTTCCAGACTGTACCCTCTTTATCAAGCAAAAAGCGACCTACTAAGTCACTGGCTGACATATCTTCATTACAGGCAACAGTAATTAAAGGCTTACCTAATTTGTATGCCATATATTCAACAAATCGAGACTTACCGCACCCAGTCGGGCCTTTTAACATCACTGGCATACGATTCGTATAAGCTGCTTTATACATATCAATTTCATCAGCTTGAGACTGATAAAAAGGTTCTTCTGCGATTTTATATTGATCTAATTTACTCATCTATCTCCCCTTCGAAAAAAACCCCTGCACTTAGACAGGGGCTTGTCCAATCAAGCTAAGTTGATTTTACTTGATTATTTAAAACCTTTGCCCCTGTAAATAACCATTGATGCGCCTTGTGATTGTGCATAGTTATCATAACCAATTAAACGAACGTGGTTACCTGGGTTTGCATCGTGACAAGCTTTGCATTCTGCAAGGATTGTATCAACATCTGTCTCACCAAACATCGGCAGTTTCCACATATACCAGTAATTTTGCATTGCATTCTCTACCTCAGTGTGCTCTATTCCGGGATTATATCCTTGATCAACAATGTACTGCACTTGCTCCCGAATTTGCTTATCGTTCATTGCAGGTAGGTACGAAAATGTTTCAAATTTTCTGCTCGCGTTATCAGTTAAACGAGAGGGGTAATCTTGAATTGCGCTCATAATATTTTCCTTATATTAGTTTCTCAGGTAATTAATTCTTTCCTGATTAATTTATATTATTTATGTTGAATGTCTAGCTTATCAACTGTATCAAACTCGAACTTGATTTCTTTCCAAGTTTCCATTGCTACTTTGAGTTCAGGTGAATGTTTCGCTGCACTAGTAAGAATATCCTTTGACTCTTTCTCTAATTCACGACCTGCATTACGTGCCTCAACACATGCCTCAACCGCAACACGGTTTGCAGCTGCACCTGCGGCATTACCCCAAGGGTGACCAAGGGTACCTCCACCAAACTGTAGCACTGAATCGTCACCAAAAATGTTAACTAGTGCTGGCATATGCCATACATGGATTCCTCCAGAGGCAACAGGTAGCATACCTGGCATTGAACCAAAGTCTTGATCAAAGAAGATACCTCTCGAGCGATCTTCTTTAATAAATCTGTCACGCATACAGTCAATCCAACCTAGTGTTGAATCTCTATCGCCTTCAAGTTTTCCTACAACAGTACCTGAATGCATGTGATCACCTCCAGAAAGACGTAAACATTTAGCTAGTACACGGAAATGAATACCGTGGTGCGGGTTTCTGTCAACAACTGCGTGCATTGCACGGTGGATATGAAGTAGTAAACCGTTGTCACGACACCAGTTCGCAAGACCTGTATTAGCTGTAAAACCTGCGGTAAAGAAGTCATGCATAATAATTGGCGTGCCAAGCTCTTTTGCATATTCGGCACGCTTATACATTTCCTCAGGGGTTGCTGCAGTAACATTCATGTAGTGACCTTTGCGCTCTCCAGTCTCTTTTTCGGCTCTTTCAATGGCATCTTGAACAAAAGTGAAACGATCTCTCCAACGCATAAACGGTTGTGAATTAACGTTTTCGTCATCCTTTGTAAAGTCAAGACCGCCTCGAAGACCTTCATAACAGGCACGGCCATAGTTCTTAGCGGAAAGACCCAACTTAGGTTTAATTGTGCAACCCAACAATGGGCGACCATATTTGTTCATTTTGTCTCTTTCAACCTGGATACCATTCGGTGGCCCGCCGCAAGTCATTACGTATGCAATCGGGAAACGAATATCTTCAAGTCTAAGGGCCCTTAGTGCCTTAAAACCAAAAACGTTACCAACAAGAGAGGTCAGAACATTAACGATCGAACCTTCTTCAAACAAATCAATCGGGTATGCAATGAATGCGTATATTTCGTCATCGGACCCTGGAACGTCCTCAATACGGTAGGCGCGACCCTTATAGTAATCGAGATCTGTTAATAGATCAGTCCAGACTGTCGTCCAGGTACCTGTTGAAGACTCAGCCGCTACAGCTGCAGCAACCTCTTCTCTTGGTACACCAGGCTGTGGTGTTATTTTAAAGCATGCTAGAATATCCGTATCTTTCGGTTGATATTCTGGCATCCAATAGGTGTCGCGATATTCTTTTACACCAGCATCGTAACCTTTCTTAGCCATAATCGTGCCCTCCCATGAGCGTTGATTTAAAAAATGACTTCATTATAGAAGTTATAATAAATAATGTAAAATAATATTTATTTATAAAATAATAATATTATATTATGATTAATTACACCTTAAAACAGCTCTATAGTTTTGAAGCAGTTGTTAGACTGGGAGGCTTCACCAGCGCAAGCAAAGAACTTCATATTACACAACCTGCAGTATACATGCAGGTACAACAATTACAGAAAAATATTGGAGCAAAACTATTTAATATTAATGGAAAAACAATTACTCCTACCTTTATTGGTAAGAAGATTTATGAAACTGCAGTAAGAGCTATTAATGTTGTAGAAAATTCAAAGTTGGAAATCGAACAAAACTTAAATCCAGATTCTGGTCACCTTCAAATTGCAGTTGCCACAACAGCAAACTCGTTTGTAAGTCGACTGCTATCAAGATTCAAAAAAGAATACCCTAAAATGACTTTTTACATAGATGTTACCAACCGCCATTCATTATTAGATAACCTCAAGAATAATAATGCAGATCTGGTTATTATGGGAGAGCCCCCCAAAAACATTCCGTTGATTTCCAGCGCTTTTATGAAGAACCCATTGATAGCTATAGCACATCCGGATAATGAATTACTGACTAAGAAAAAAATTTCTATCAAAGACTTAAATAAGGAAACCTTACTGACCCGAGAAATTGGCTCAGGTACACGCATTACAATTGAACGTTTTACGGGCTTGGATTTCAACTCTGATATCCAAATTAACTCTAATGAAGCAATTGTTGAAGCGGTTCAAGCAGGCTTAGGAATTGGCTTTGTTTCAAAGCATTCTGTTAGTTTACAACTAAAAAACAACATCATTAAGCAGTTAGATGTTGCCCCATTTCCTATCATTAGGCAATGGCATATCGTTCATCACGCTGAAGCTGAATTGTCTCCAATTGCTAGACGTTTTAAACAGTTCGTTATTGATAACACCTAGTTTGATAAGATTTAATATGATCAGGTGCGATATTCTGCGTTAATTTTAACGTAATCATAAGAAAGGTCAGTTGTCCAAACACTTTCAGAAGATGATGATTTACCCATCTCTATCCGAATCACAATCTCAGATTTTGACATCTCGACACTACCCGCTTCTTCTGAGTAATGCTTCTCTAGTTCACCGGCAGTAATAACTGGCAAATTATTTAAATAAATATTAATATTTTCAATGACTAGTCCATTTACTTTTGAACGGCCTACTGCTGCCAATATTCGACCCCAATTTGCATCACTTGCAAAAAGCGCGGTTTTGACTAACGGTGAATGGGCAACTGTATAAGCGACTTCTAAACAGTCTTCATCTGTATCCAAGCCGCTAGCACGAATTTCAACAAACTTAGTGGCACCCTCTCCGTCCCTAACAATCATGTGAGCTAAAGTTTTTGTCACTTCATTGAGTGCCATTTGAAAATCTTTTAAACAATCTCTCAGCTGGACACCGGACTGGTTGGAGGCACTTAATGTACAGGCGTCATTTGTTGAAGTGTCACCATCAACTGTAATTCGATTAAACGATTGGTTGACTGACAATGATAAACAGTCTTGCAATTCTTGTTGAGAGGCGCCTATATCTGTAAAAATAAAACTCAACATTGTTGCCATATCAGGCCTAATCATGCCAGAACCTTTAGCTATACCTGTAAGTGATACTGTTTTTCCATCCACTTCAAATGATATTGAGTGGTTTTTTTCAACCAAATCTGTTGTCAAGATTCCTTTAGAAACATCATTAATTGCGCTATCAGATAATTGACTTACAGCCTTGGGAATACCTGACTCAAAATTAGACAAATCTAGTTGTTGACCTATAACGCCTGTTGAAAAAGGAATAATGTGTTCAGTTTTAATATTAAGCTCATTTGCTAATATTTCGCAAGCTTTAATAGTGTTTTCTAAGCCCTTTTCACCAGTACCAGAGTTTGCATTGCCACTATTAATTAACAAAGCAGTGGGGTTGTTTTGTAAATGATTTTTTGCCACAAACACTGGCGCTGCACAAAAAACATTTTGAGTAAAAACAGCTGCAGTTACGCTACCCTCGATCAATGAAATAACGGACAAATCCAAGTCATCATTGTTTTTGATACCAGCATTAACCGCCGCACAACATACGCCTTTAATATTTAACAATGGGCCGTTCATTAATAGTAATATACCTCAAATTAGTTATAAGGGATTTTACTGACAAGGGAACTTCGCATTAATAATATTTAATCTGAAAACTATAAAATACAGATTTAGTCAATCTACTCACAATACCTACAATTAGAAATAGTAGTAACTGAGATAAATATTGTCGATGTTTTTTTTACTTGGCAGCAATTTTCTTATTGTACAAAGCCCAATAACCGAACATCGAGAAAGTGAACAAATATTGCACAATAAACTGAGTCCATTCAGGCTTAGAATACCAACCAAATAGTACATGTAATGGAATACCTAAAGAACCATTTTTATGACTCAATATTCTATTTGAAACATTAAAAGCCTTATCAAAAATATAATGATCTGACATAATCATGCCATAGCCTTTCAGAGCTGAAAAGCCCTCATGTATAGAATAGCCCAACAAATACCCAGCTTGTAAAATAAGATAGGCTAAAGTAATCTTAAATAAGAGCGA
>Ga0207963_1000983_pt1 | contig 15199 bp, 13 predicted proteins | sample Knorr_S15_td_NAD_FD_185604 | JGI IMG/M metagenome (GOLD analysis project Ga0207963, IMG submission 185604) | Marine microbial communities from Southern Atlantic Ocean transect - Knorr_S15_td_NADW_ad_2500m_LV_A (SPAdes) (version 2) | ecosystem: Environmental > Aquatic > Marine > Oceanic | place...
AATTACACTGTCCAATTTATTCTCAGAATAAATCAGATTAGTTGATCTGCCAATGGTGGATTGTACGTGGGAGTCACTGCCTGCAACTACATGCAAGGCTTCGTCCTTTGCAAATTTTTTTGCCCTAAGATTCGAATACACATCCACATTACAGCTATTAAATACTTCAAATAAATCACAATAGATTGAATCATCTCGCAATGCATCCATTAAGCTAAATGGATGAGGCGCAATAGTAACAGCATCCTGTTTTTTCGCCTCGTCTAATATTTCACGCAATGAAAGCCCCGGTTTGATAGCATGATCAATTCCATAGACTAGCACATGTGATTCATTATTTGTTGTAACTTCTTCTGCTGTATACACCTTTAATGCATCAAATTTCTGATGATTATTTTTATATTCAAGCATCTGCCTGTGTCCATCAATAGTATTATGGTTGGTAACAAAAAGTACATCAAGTCCCGCTAGATGTGCTTGTTCTAACTGCTGAGGAATTGTGACACTGCAATCATGAATTGGTTCCAGAGAACCCACATGTCCATTAGAAAAAATGTTATGGCAATGCAGTTCTGCTTTTAATGATTTCATAATGTACATTGATTTTAGACGTAATAATTATTTATAATCACCGAAACAGATCGTCATGTTCTGAACGTAATAGTTTCTGAATTTTTGCATCAGAGAGGTTAAAGTTGTAATTTCGTACTATCGCAATTGGACATTTTTCAACTTTTCCCATAACAAGTTCAGATGCCGAGCAAATTTCATCAGCAATTGCTATAGCCGTCACTTGCATGATCTTCCCAAATGTATCTGGCTTACCGTTATAATCTAAGACAGGTTCTAGACCAGCAATTCCTATTGCAACGTTTGTCTGACCCAATCTAAACGGTCTTCCAAACGTATCAGAAATTATCACAGCTGTATTTTTTCCAGTTTTTTGTTCAATTTTACCTTTCAACAAGTTAGCTGACTGATCAGGATTATCAGGCAGCAGTGTAGCATAACCGTCTTGTACATTGCTTTCATCAATACCAGCATTAGCGCAAACGAATCCATGCTTGGTTTCAACTATAATTATACCATTTTCCATTCTTACAATCCTTTTACTTTCTGAAAGTATCAATTCCACTAATCTTGGATCCTTACCATACGAGCTGGCTATACCATTAGCAAGAAGTGAAGGGTTAACTGATGATAAACTTAGAATGCGACCATCATTCTTGGAAACTATTTTTTGAGAAAAAACAAGTATATCACCATCGTTAACTTCTGATGATTCTAAGATCAAATCTACAAGGTCGTCATCAGGCTCGATTTCTTTTTGAATTTTTACTGGAATAATTTCTAGTGTCACTCTATTTGTTTTGAACACATATCGTTAAAACATTTAGATTAGTTACACGGATGTCTGTAATTCCAGTTCTAGGTTATAATGTGAGTTAATCAGACCGACAATTTTTGATAGATCCTTTTCATCTAGAGTTACCGTAGCTAAATCCTTCACTAAATCTTGAGCACGAAAAGCTATTCCAAAACCAGTAATATCAAAAAGCTTGATATCATTTGCGCCATCAACTACTGCTATAATATTTTCTTTTTTCTCATCCCATTCTCTGATTTTAATCATAGCTGATTTCGCCTTATCTGCATCAACACTTACAATAACGTCGTCAAGCTTATCATCCTTAAAGACAAGTTCGTTGCTATACACAAAATCAAGACCCAATTCTTTTTTTAATCTGTCAGTGATAATAGTAAAACCACCTGAAACTGCCATTAGTTTCCATCCAGCATCTTTTAGTGCACGGCATGCTTCTTTGGCACCAGTCATTATTGGTAAAGAATTTGCAATTTGAATGCATGTATCATAGTCTATACCGTTAAGAAGTTGAACACGTGATTTGAGACCGTCCACCCAATCAATCTTTCCTTCTAAACCTTTTTTCGTAATTTCCCAGATTTCTTTTTCCTTATTCACCTTTTCAGCCAAAATAGGAAGGTATTCAGCATCGTATAAAACGCCTTCAACATCAAAAATTGCTAGCAATTATTTTCCAAGTCTCAAACCCATCAATATTAAGCTTAACTAGGAATTATAGATCGCATAGTTACCATTAAATCAGATAATATTTCAGGATATTCGATGTCAGATGAACTTCACTTCAAATTTGAAGTAGAAATAAAATCCGTAGATAAAAGACAAACATTGTCTAAGGAAGTTAAAGAAGAACTAAAGGAATCAGGTATGATGGATGAAAAAGGTAAATTAAAACTGAAAGGTGTAAGCGCAAAAATGTTAAAAAGAATGAAGACCGAATATGTAGATTGTCCGGTTCTTAAGAAAGAGGTTCAATTCATTCCATGTTTCGTTTGTCCTAACTTTCAAAGTAGGGTGATGGGTAAAGTTTTGTGTAAAGGCGATAGCCTGAATTGACTTTCTTATCATTCCCTAAGGCCATAAAATTAATACAAAAGATTGGAAAAAAATACAATTTAGGATATGATGCAAGTGAGGCTGCGATAAAGGCTGAGTGGATAAAATTTACAAAGACAAAAAACTTTGAAGCATACAAAAAGATGATCCCTAAACGCCCTGACATTTATTATAAAAAAGAAAACGTGCTGAAAAAATTAAAAGAAATTAAAAAAAGTGTGATTAAGAAAAATATGGCTAAAAAACTAGATGTAAAACGCAAAACGAAGAATGTCAAACGTAAAACAAAAAAAGCGTTTGGAGGATACTCTATAAATTTTAAAAATAGAAAAGAAACAATAGAGCAAGTGTTTGGTAAAGCTGACATTCCTCCAAGCCTGATGACAAAAAAACTTTGGAATTTTATTAAGGCAAAGGGACTCGGCCACAAGTAATCAAACTAATAAACACTAGAAAAGCTCATTATGCTGATTAATGGTGGAATGTTAATTGAGTAAGGAAGTTGGTATCACTGTTTCAAAAAATGAAGATTTTAGTGAGTGGTATACACAAATAATTATCAAGGCGGAATTAGCAGATTATGCTCCAGTAAAGGGGCTAATTGTACTAAGGCCTGATGGCTATTCTATTTGGGAATCAATCAAAGAGTCACTTGATAAAAAACTTAAAGAAACTGGTCATAGGAACGGCTTTTTGCCCATATTAATACCAGAATCATTACTTGGAAAAGAAAAAGAGCATTTTGAAGGATTTAACCCTGAAGTTTTTTGGGTCACGCATTCGGGAGAATCAGAATTAGGTGACAGACTTGCACTCCGACCTACTTCTGAAACGCTTGCGTATTCACTTTATTCTAAATGGATAAAAAGTTGGAGGGACCTCCCACTAAAAATTAATTTTTGGAATACAGCCTTAAGGGCGGAGATCAAAGGCACTAAACCATTTATTAGAACGTCAGAATTTTTGTGGCAGGAAGGCCATACAGTTCATGCTACCAAAGATGAAGCTGAAAAAGAAGTTATGGAGATTTTGAAAATATACAAAAAAACTATAGAAGAAGAGATTGCTGTACCTGTAGTAACAGGAAAAAAAAGTGAGAAGGACAAGTTTGTTGGTGCAGTTTATACAGTCACACTTGAATCACTAATGCCAGACGGTAAAGCACTTCAAATGGGAACATCTCACTTTTTGGGCCAAAACTTCTCTAAGCCTTTTGACGTAAAATATCTAGATGAGAATAATGTTGAAACTTTTGCATGGCAAACGTCATGGGGAATATCATGGAGACTAATCGGTGGAATGATAATGACTCATAGTGATGACAAGGGATTGGTATTACCACCAAAACTTGCACCGATTCAAGTTGTTATTATTCCGATTTACTACTCAAAAGAGGACAGAGGAAAAATTGTGCAGGAAGCAAAAAAAATCCAAGATGTCCTAACTGATGTTGAAATACGCACACAGTTAGATGACAGAGATCAGGTTACACCTGGATTCAAATTCCATGATTGGGAGCTTAAAGGTATACCAATCCGAATTGAAATAGGCCCAAAGGATGTTGCTAAAAATCAGGTGGTAATGGCGAGAAGATATAATCAAACAAAAGACAGTATTAGTATAGATAAATTGTCTGGAGCGATAGCTGCAGAACTAGAAAACATACAGCAACAAATGTTTGATGCTGCTAAAAAAATTCTTGATGAAAGAATTTCTGCGGTATCTCAATATGAACAATTTAAGGCAGAATTAGAAAACGGTAAAATGCTTAGTTGTTCCTGGTGTGGGAAGCAAGAATGTGAAGATAAGATTAAAGAAGAAACTGGTGCGGAATTACGTGTGATACCTTCAGATGATGGAAAAAAAGTAGAAACATGCATTTATTGTAAAGATAACGGTGCTGCAAATGTGCTATTTGCTAGAGGGTATTGAATAGCTGATACGTATGGGACTAAACGTAAAATTTACTGTAGCGATAATTGTAATTGCAATAGTGGGATTTTCTGCCTCTGCATATATTTTCAGCTCACAGCCATTTGCTGGACTTGCTACCTCTATTAACATGACAATGGTAGACAAATCTAAGTATATAGAAAAAATTGATGATTGTTTACAGACTCAAACTATTGGAGACATTACACTAAATTCATTTACACAAAAATGGGCTTTTGATTTTAAGGAAAAAATTATGAAAGCAGAATCTAATGAACAGTTAGAGGGTATTATGAATGAGTTCTATACCATCGTATCTCATTGTAAGCCATAAAAATATGACTAGTTCTAAGAAAAGATGCATTATTTGTGGTTGCCAGGATCATAAACTTATTGGATGTATTAATCATAAAGCAAAAAAATGTAGTTGTTATCAATCTTAAACAAAAATATAATATGACTAATCAAAAACGTAGTTAAGATGGCAACAGTTTCAGAACAAAAATCAAGTCTTTTACAACAGTTTAATGAAACTAGAATCAGAACATTAAATCTAGTACAAACCCTAGAAAAAGATGATTTTGTTGTACAAACTGCTCCTTTCACAAGTCCACCAAAATGGCATTTGGGTCACGTTAGTTGGTTACTTGAAATTCTTATGAGCAAAACTTCACAAAATTACGAGTTCTATTCACGTGAATTTAATGAGTATCTTAACTCATATTATCTTCAATTTGGTGAGCCACATGACAAGGCTAAGAGGGGATTAGCAACAAGACCCACTGTTGATCAAGTTTTTGAATATTTTCATATTATAACTAACAAAGTTGCTAACATTTTGCAAAACAAATTGCTGGATGAAAAAACACAGCAACTTTATTTTATGGCAATAAATCACGAGTGTCAGCATCAAGAGCTTTTAGTCTATGATTTACAACACATTTTGGCAGACAGATACAGACCTGCAACACGAAATCCGTTACCCAGATCGTTACAACAGAAGTTAAGTACAATCAAGATTGATGGTGGTTTGTACACTGTGGGCTATTCGGGGGATCAGTTTTGCTATGATATTGAATTACCTGAGCATAATGTCTATCTTAATGACTACAAAATTGATGCTTATCCAGTAACAAACAGACAATACATAGAATTTATGGATGATGGGGGATACAGTGATTTTCAGTACTGGCTATCAGATGGTTGGGAGAAAGTACAAAATGAACAATGGAAGTCTCCCATGTACTGGGAAAGTATTGATGGTAAATGGATGACACGTGATTTTTTGGGAAGACGAAAAATAAATCTAAACGAGCCTGTCTGTCATGTTAGTTTTTACGAAGCCAATGCATATTGTAAATGGGCAGGTAAAAGACTGCCAACAGAAGCAGAATGGGAAAAAGCCGCTTGCTGGAACGAAAAAAAACAAAAGAAATCAATTTTTCCATGGGGTGATGAGCCACCAGATCATACGCGTGCAAATCTGTTAGAATCATATTTATGGAATTGTACAGAAATTGGTGCCTATCCTGAAGGCAAAAGCCACTATGGCTGCCATCAAATGATTGGAGATGTATGGGAATGGACATCTTCTGAATTTTCTGGCTATCCTGGCTTTAAGACGGGTTTTTCTGAATACAATGACAAATGGTTTGCAAATCAAAAAGTGTTAAGAGGCGGATCTTTTGGAACTCCAGCAATATCCATACGTGGTAGCTACAGAAACTTTTTCAGGCTAGACGAAAGGTGGCTTTTTGCAGGATTCAGATGTGCAGAGATTGTCTAATCATTTTTTGAAAGCAAAACTAGACTATAGTATCTATTATCATCATTCCACATAGCCTTAATTTGATAACCAGTCATTGTAAACATTTGTTTGATCTGTGAAATCGTATATTTATACGAATTTTCAGTATGAATAAGTTCACCTTCATCAATTTCCAAAATTAAATCTGCACTGGGTATTTCCACCGTCTGTTTTGCCAAAGAACGCAAGTATATCTCAACTTTATTCTGATTTTCATTATAGACTACATGGTGTGCAAACTTACTTGTATCAAAGTTACCACCTAATTCCGAATTAATTCTTGATAGAACATTGAGATTGAATTGTGCCGTAATTCCTTGCGAGTCATTATATGCCTTACGTAATACATTTTTATCCTTTACAAGATCCAAACCGACTAAAAACAGATCGTCTTTCTTCATTGAGGAATTGATTTTTTGTAAAAATCTGATTCCGTTTTCAGGATCAAAGTTTCCAAAACTAGAACCCAAAAATACAATTAGATTTTTCATATCATCGTAATTTTTCATAAATTCCAAGCCATTCTCATAGTTATCAATTATTCCCGTTATGTGTAATTTTTTGTAATCAGATTGTAGGGCTGCAGAACTGGTCTTAAGAATTTTAGAAATGTCAATTGGAAAGTATTCAACATGTTTTTGCAATCTTGTAAGCATGTCAATTAATAGCCTAGTTTTTTGTGATGAGCCACTGCCTAATTCAACAAGTCTAAAATTTCCGTCAAGATAAGATTGTAGTTTTCCATCTATTTGTTTTAGTATACTAATTTCAGTTCTTGTCAAATAATATTCTGGTAAAACACATATCTTTTCAAAAAGTTGCGAGCCTTTTTGATCATAGAAAAATTTTGGGTTAATTGATTTTTGTTTTTGCCTAATACTATGAGACAGTTCCTGAGCAAATGTTTTTTGAGATTTATTTCCACTTGGTTCATAATAACTAAGCCGTTCTCCAAGAATGTATTTCGTGTAACCCAACTCCTTTTGGAGTGTTTTGATACTCATAGAATGCACCAAAATGTAACCAAATAAAGTCTTTTTGGTATAATTCAGAATTATTCTGTGATTTCTTGAAATAGTAGATATCTATTACTAGCTTGTTGGACGAGATTCTAAGTGTTCATGGAATATCTAAACAATTTGTCAAAAAAAGTATCTTTGGTTCAAAAAGTTCTATGGTAAAAGCTGTGGATGATGTTACATTCTCTCTCAACAGGGGAGATGTGCTTGTAATTGCTGGTGAATCTGGTTCAGGTAAGTCAACAATTGCTAAACTTATTTTGATGGCAATTATCCCTGATTCGGGTAAGATAGTTTTTGAGGGTGAACAAATTAAGAATAACCCAAAAAGTTTGAAGAAAATTCGTATGGAATGTCAAATGGTATACCAAGATCCTTATGATTCGATTAATCCTAGAATGAAAGTTGGAGATATTGTGTCTGAACCATTGCAGATTCATAATATTGGTAATGATTTGGAAAGAAAAAAAATGATCATGGATGCACTTAAGGAAGTTAAGCTTGAGCCAACTGAAGAAATAGTAGAGAAATACCCTCATATGTTGTCAGGTGGGCAGAGACAACGTGTTGTTCTAGCAAGAGCACTCATAATGAGACCAAAAATCATTATTGCTGATGAACCTGTATCTATGTTAGATGTCTCTATACGTGCTGAAATTCTTGAATTAATGAAGGAAATTCAGAAAAATAACAATATTTCATTCATCTACATAACACATGATTTAGCAACTGCGAAACATTTTGGACAAAATATCATTATACTGTATCTTGGCAAAATTATGGAAGCGGGTTCAATAAATCAAGTCTTGATGCGACCAAGGCACCCATACACTCAAGCACTAATTGATGCAATCTCTGAACCAAACCCTGATAACTTGTACAAAGAAAAAATAATTAGGATTAATGATCCGATTGATATTGATCCTTTTACTGGATGTAGGTTTCGTGCTAGATGCCCTTATGCAATTGAAAAATGTAAGGAAACTCCACCACTTGAATTAAACGACGGAAGAAAGGTTGCTTGTTTCGTGGATATAGATTAACTGGTCATTGATGGCATTCTTTTATCCTTGTATATCACAATATTTGAAACTCCATTTTTAGGATATACACCGTAGATTAGTTTTGCCTTTTCTACTACAGAATCTTTCAAAGAAACCATGATAAACTGGCTTCCATGTGACCTCTCTTCTACAATTTTTGAAAGGCTTTCAGCGTTCGGCGCGTCCAGATGCGCATCAATCTCATCAAACAGGTAAAATGGGGAAGGCTTTAGTTTTTGTAATCCTAAAACAAAGACAACTGCCGCAAGAGTTTTTTCTCCGCCACTAATAGAGGTAGATTCTCTTTTTGGCTTATTTTGAAACTGGATAAGATAAGATATTCCTGAATTGAATATATCATCCTCATTTTCCAACTCAAGCCATGCGTTGCCGCCATTCATCTTGGTAAATATTTTTCTAATTTCCTTATCGATTGTATCAAATGCGTCTAGGAATGTTTGTTTTTTCTCCTTTTCAACAGATTCTATAAATGCCCATATGCTGTTACGTTCTCCCTCAAGGTCATTCTTTCTGTTTGACATAGTCCGATAGCCTGTGGATATTTCTAGATACTTTTGGGGGGCTATGGCATTAAGTGACGGGGTTAGAGCATTGAACTCTTTTTCTAACACCTCAACAAATGGTTCAACTGAGAACGTTTCTATCGACTCGTCAAATCCAAACAAATCTAAGATCTTCTTAAGTGATGACTCTTTTGACTTGATTTCTTTAAGATCACGGTCATGTCCATCTGATTCCCTTACAAGTCTGTTAAGTTCATTTGTAATATCACGTTCCTTTCTCTTTCTTTTATCGAGTTTTTCATCATATGCCGATAACTGAGATACTGATGTACCAGAAGTTGAAATTAATTCTTGTTCCTTCCCCCTTAACTTTACGAGCACCTGTTCAGATACGCCCATATCAGCCTGGAAGGTTATGATAGTAGATTCTAATTCTATTTTTTCTTTGGAGATGGAAGACTTCTCACTCAAAAGTTCATTTTTCCTAAGCCTTTTCCTATCTTCCACTACCGATATTTTTGCTTGTTCCTCACTCAGCTCTTTCATTATTTTACTATGATCAGAATTTAGGAGTGATTTTTTATCATTTAGCAGCTTAAGTTGATTTGCAATACTATTCTGTTCATTATTAGAATAGTTTTGGTTCACTAATTTTATTCTCTGTTCAAGAGATTCTACGGTAGATGAGAAATGAATGATTTTTGGGGAAAAGTTTTCTTTTTGTTTTTTTAGTTCCAAAATTCTCTGAGAAAATTTATTGCCTAATTTACGAGCAGAGTTGATTTGGGATTTTAGATTGGAGTTGCTATACGATGCATTCCCAAATTCAGTTTCAGCAAGTTGTAATCGCTCCAATGAATCATGGTGAATTTGATCAATTTTCCTCAGATTCGATTTTTTCTTTTGTATATGATTGCTTAGCAAGTTAATTGTTTTGAATAAACCGTCAACAGATGAACTCTGTGAGATTATTTTTGTCAACTTAGTTATTTTAGAGTTGATATCAACAACAACAGCACTTGATTTTGATTCAAAAAATTCACCGTTTATTGAAACAGCGTTGTAGCCAACCTTTGATAATTCGTGTGCATCATAACGTGTTTTAGTTAAAATTACATTTCCAAACAAAAATTTTGCAATTGGAATATATTTTCTATCACACTGAACATAATCAGACAAGATTCCCAATAAACCAGAAGTTTTTGGCATCTTCATATGAAATTCAGGTATTGTGTTAAGCGGAATGATCTTAAGCTTTGGAAGTTTCCTATCCCGTGCGACTTGTGCTAGACTTACCAGTGTTTCAAAATCTGGAACTACTACGGCCTTAACCCAATCAGAACCTACAGCTAACGCTGCACGTTCATGTTGCTTATCCCAAGAAAGTATTTCATACACAAATCCCTCAATCCCAAGTTTTTTTGAATCATCTTTCAGTTGAGATATTGTGTAATCCTCATGCATTACACTCTTAACAAGTTTGATCTTTTCGTTGTAACGATTAGCAGCAATGGATGATTTTTGTAAAATTAATTCCAATTCAGCAATATCATTTGCAATTTTTGTCTTTTGGCTGGAAAAATTTGAGATTTTTGATTTTATTTCTGAAGATGTTGATTGGCGAGTTGAACTAATTGTAGCTAGCTTGTGTGATAATTGTTCCAGGCTTGGTAGTTCCTCAACACTAATTTTGTTTTTTGCAATATTATCATTAATTTTATTTTGTATAATTTTTTGCTGAGATTCTGCCTCTGACTTTGAAACGCGTGCATCATGTAATTTATTTTTTAAATTTTGTATTTTAATATCAATTTCATTTTTCTTAGCAGATACTTCTGATTGGTGATCTAAAACAGTTGTAAGTTCAGAGTCAAGGTTCTCAATTTTTTTATCAACAACCTTTTTTTGTTTCTCAATTTTTTTGACAAATTTCTTAACTTCCTCAAGTTCTAAATCTACTTTGCCTTGGTTTTCATTCATTTTTTCAAGTTCAGTTGTTATTTCAGGAAGCCTGCCCGTAATCTGAACAATTCTTTTTTTGCTAGTTTTTAATTTGCCTTCAGCGGTGCCATATTTCTGCTGTTCAGTGCTTAGTTCACTATCAATAGTGAATTTGGATTTATTATAATCATTCAGTTTTTTTGAAAAAGCTGATTTTTCTGATTCTATTTGACCAATTTCTGCCTCTAGAATAGAACGTGTTTTTCCATGTTCTGTACTCATGGATGAATTTGAGGCCAAATTCTGCTCTTTTAACAGTTTTTCACTTTTGACCACCTTTAATTTGGATGCTGCGTCTATAGCCTTGAAACGCTGTAATTCTCGCTCAACCATTTTATGACGTAGTTTGAGGTTTCGTTCAATTTCTAATTCGTCTATTTGCTTTTTCACCTCACCCATAGTAGCCATCGCAACTTCTAATCGCTGATCAGCCGCGATTAGTTGCTTCTCAGATTCGACTTTTTTTTCATCAAAAAACGAGAGTCCTATCAGATCTTCTATGGTTTTTCTTTTTTCCTCATTGTTCATTTCAGAAATTCTAGTTACAGTCCCCTGCTGGACTGCGTTTAACTGATTAAGTCCGGCATTCGCAATATCAAATAAATCTATGATGCGTGATCGATTGATCTTTTTACTGTCAAGATAATAGGTGCTTTCACCGTGATCAGTCATCTCACGTGTAACCGTTACATTATCAGAATTAACTGGAATCTTTCTATCAGAATTATCAAATAGAATTTTCACACGAGTTATCTTAGGACCATGCCTATTTCCCTCAATATCATGGATAAGTGACCTAAGATTAGGTGCACGCATGGTTTTAGGTCTATTCTCACCCATCGCAAACATTATGGCATCTAAGATGTTACTCTTTCCAGATCCATTTGGTCCTGAGATAGATACTAACCCAGGCTCAAAGTTTACGGTCGTGTTTTTAAATCCAAACGACTTGAACCCAAAAATATCAACCCTTTTGATATGAACCAATGTGTGAATTAGTTTAACAAAGCGAATATCAAATTCTACCAAGTTTAGTTGACTATGGTAACAACTAATGTGAATATTTTATGAAAAAATCCTACTCCTCGCCAGCAACAAACTTTTCGCATGCAATCTTTGCCTCTGGATCAGTCATTTGTTCTATAGGATGTTTCATAAGAAAAGCGCTTGCAGATATAATTGGACCACCAATTCCTCTATCTAGAGCAATTTTTGCAAGCCTGATTGCATCAATAACAATGCCTGCAGAATTTGCTTTATCGTCAACCTCTAGCCTAACTTCCATGTTGAATGGGATGTTTGCCCATTGTTTTCCTTCTATCCTCATGAACATGAGCTTGGTATTGGCTAAAAACGGAATAAAATCGGAAGGACCGACATAAATCTGGTCATCGGGAAGACGCTCATCCAGCTGACTCTGAACGCTTTCAGTTTTAGATATTTTCTTACTAACAAGCCGTTCCTGTTCTTTCATATTTAGAAAGTCGGTATTCCCCCCAACGTTGATTTGGTATGTATTTTCAATCTTTGTACCTCTGTCATTACAGAGTCGAGCAAGGGTTCTGTGAACAATCGTAGCACCCACCTGACCTTTTATATCATCACCAATAACCGGGATGTTTTTATCCGTAAATTTTTGTGCCCATTCTTTGTTAGAGGCTATGAATGCAGGCATGCAGTTAACAAATGCAATATTTGTATCAAGGCAGACTTGTGCCCAGAATTGAGTTGCTTTCTCAGAGCCTACTGGCAAATATGATACAATAACTTCGACTCCAGTTTCTTTTAGGGTGTTTTTAATCTCTTTTTCCAGTTCTTCCGTATTTTTCCCACTTTGAATTGGTTTGACTCTATTTTCTACCCAAATACCCACTCCGTCCAGTGCAGGACTTTCGTAAACTTTGGCCTCGGTCTTTGGCATCTTATCTTTTGGAATCCAGTCAACCATGTTTGGATACTCGTAAATTGCCTCGTTGATTGACTTGGTAATCTTATTTTCACCAACGTCAAAACCTGCTACAAAATCAATGTCATTTATTGTATAACCCTGTAATTTCTCATGAATAATACCAGTTACTTTTTGAGAAGGATTTTGGTTATAATATTCAATTCCCTGGATTAAACCAGAAAAACAGTTACCGATTCCAACCAAAGCCACCTTAATTTTTTCTGTCACTCGTGTCATGTCTTATACGGTTGTTTTAAGGCTTTGCAGATGCTCTTCTTTCTAAAGTCAGAATTTTATACGCGTGTAGCATCCATAACTTATGATCGAGTTAGGCAAACCAATACAAGATATTTCCATCACTAAAGAATCTTCTCTAGAGAAAATTTTTGAACAGATGTCAAAATCTGGTGGTTTTGAATCACGTAATTTAGCTGACGGTCTTGATGTGCTAACTGTTATGATCAAAGACAATGACTGTCTAAAATTTTTGTCATTTGTAGGTGCTATCATATCCACAGGATTAAGGGGAATAATAAAAGACATGATAAAAAACAAATGGTTCAACACTGTAATAACAACATGTGGAGCGTTAGACCATGATATTGCTAGACATTTCTCAAATTATAATGAAGGTTCATTCACTTTAGATGATGTAACACTGGCAGAAAAAAACATCCATAGATTGGGCAATGTTCTAGTTCCAATGGATAGTTATGGACCACTCATTGAAGAAAAGATGCAATCATTTCTAGAAGAAGAATATAACAAAGGAACTAGAGAAATGTCCACAGAAGATATTTGCAAAATGATTGGTGACCACTTGGGAGAAGATTCGTTTCTTTACTGGGCATCAAAAAATGAAATAAAGGTTATAGTTCCAGGTATTATGGACGGTGCCGTAGGTAGTCAAATCTGGATGTTTACACAAAAACATGCAGACTTTAAACTAAATATCACTAAAGATGCTGACGTACTTTCAGGTTTAATTTTTAAGGCAAAAAAATCAGGTGCGTTAATGCTTGGAGGAGGAATTTCAAAACACCACACACTGTGGTGGAACCAATATAGAGATGGTTTAGACTTTGCCGTGTACATTACCACAGCGCAAGAATTTGATGGAAGTTTAAGTGGTGCTTTGGTTCGGGAAGCAATCTCATGGGGTAAGGTAACGCAAAATGCAAAACAAACTACGGTCCATGCAGAGATAACAACAGTTTTACCATTTTTATATTCTGCATTGTTATCAAGATTAGTATGAAGAATATTATAATAGTTGATTGTAAAATGCAAAATCATGAATCAAGAAATTAGAATAAAAGAAACGTCATCAATTAACGTTGAAAACGGATTCATCATAAACGGATTTCCGTCAACTGGATTAACAAGTGCCATAGCAACGGAATTAATTATCAATACATCCAACTTTCAAATGGCTGCAACTATTGATTCTGATTATTTTCCACCAATCAGCATTATTAAAAATGGTGCACCAAACTATCCTACAAGAATTTTTGTAAACAACGACCTTAAAGCTGCAATCTTTTCATCATACATAGTTCTTGATGTTTCTTTACACAGAAATGTAGCAAGAATGATGTTAAATTGGGCTAGTGAAAAAAAGTGTTCTACAATTATTAGCAGTATCACAATCAGATCAGACTCTCAAGAAATAATGGGGATTGCCTCAACTGGGGATGCAAGAGGAAAGCTTGTTGATTCGGGAATTAAAATTGTGGAAAATGCAGCGATTCCGGGGATTCCTGGTGTACTACTAAATGAGGGAATGACGAATGCTCAGAACGTAATTGTATTACTGGTTGGTTCTAAAAGCGATGCGCCTGATTTGAGAGCTGCATATAGTCTATGTGATGGTTTATCAAAGCTGGTACCGGGAATTTCATGTAATCTTTCCTTGTTAGAAAAACAGGCAAAACAAATCGAGCAAGAGATGGAGCAGGTAGAAACAGAAAGTAGAGATCTTAGTAGCAGTATGTACAGATGAGCAAACATTGACCACTTGTTTTGTGCCTATTAATTTATTTTAGACTAGTGCTTTATTCATTTAATTCTTTGAAGTGTTTTTCACGTCAATTTCAATTTTTGAAACACTACGTTTTTGACCATCTCTAGATACCAACGAATCGGATAATATACGAACGTCAGCAATTGCAAAACCAACTTCATTCATTCGCTTAACAATCATTTGAGAAACATCAATTGCCTGCGTGATACGTTTTCCGCGTGCTACTATTGTAACAATAGATAGAGATGGTAGCCGTGTTAATGCTGCCGTTACATACGTCATGATTGGTTTTGTTCCTATGAAAATCATATTTCCAGATTCAGTTGTTTGATTTGATTCTACAGATTTTTCTTCATGCGTATTTTGCTGTGGTTCTTGCTGTGGTTCTTGCTGTGGTTCTTGCTGTGGTTCTTGCTGTGGTTCTTGCTGTGGTTCTTGCTGTGGTTCTTGCTGTGGTTCTTG
>Ga0207963_1000986_pt1 | contig 15175 bp, 12 predicted proteins | sample Knorr_S15_td_NAD_FD_185604 | JGI IMG/M metagenome (GOLD analysis project Ga0207963, IMG submission 185604) | Marine microbial communities from Southern Atlantic Ocean transect - Knorr_S15_td_NADW_ad_2500m_LV_A (SPAdes) (version 2) | ecosystem: Environmental > Aquatic > Marine > Oceanic | place...
TGGAGATGATCTACTGCGTCATCGCCTTCGGCGGGTTCGCGAGTTTGTTTGAGGATCCCACGATCCGGGCGACGGTGGAGCTGATCAGCTTCCTTGCGGTGACCGTCTTTGGCATCCGCTACCTGATGACCGACACCGTGACCGTGCAGGGCAAGCGCGCCCGGATGATCGAGCAGCGGCTGCACCCTCACACGATGTTTTGGACCGGCTTCGTCCGGGTGCTGGTGAACCCCAACGTGCTCCTGTTTTGGATCATGATTTCCGCCGTGCTGCTGGCCAACGGGACGTTGCAATCCGCCTGGCAAAGCCGGATGGCCTGTGCCGCCGGTGCCGGCCTGGGCATTGCCGCCTGGTTTACGCTGCTCGTGTTGGGAAGTGCCCGGGTGCGAAACCAGTTCTCGGACAGGACGCTCGTGCGGTTTTCCCACGTATCCGGTCTTCTCCTGCTGCTGTTGTCGGTGGTGATTGCGGTGCGCCTGATTGGCACCGTGGCAAAACACGGCAATTGAGCGGGCGCCCCGCGCTTGGCCAAGCGGGATGGGATGCGTGGTCTAAACAAAAAAAGACCGGCGGTTGTTCGCCGGTCTTTGGGTTAAAGGGGTTGAGGCCGGGTTTAAGCCAAGGCCTTCTTGGTGGTCTTGATGACAACCGCCGCGATCTTGTACGGGTCGCCGTTGGACGACGGGCGGCGATCCTCGAGGCGTCCTTTCCAGTCGTTCTGGATGGTGGCCACGGGGATGCGGATGGATGCGCCGCGGTCAAATTCGCCGTAGCTGAACTTGTCGATGGCCTGCGTCTCGTGCAGGCCGGTGAGGCGCTGGTCGTTGTCGGCGCCGTAAACGTCGATGTGCTCAGGGATGTTGTTGCCGAACTCCTCGCAGATCTTGGTCATCAGTTCCTTGCCGCCTTGGTCGCGCATGGCGCCGTTGGAGAAGTTGACGTGCATGCCGGAACCGTTCCAGTCGCCCATCATCGGTTTCGGGTGCCAGTTCACGGAGATGCCGTAACGCTCCCCAACACGCTCGAGAAGATACCGGGCGACCCAGACCTCATCGCCGGCGCGGCCAGCACCTTTAGCGAAGATCTGAAACTCCCACTGACCCATCATCACCTCGGCATTGATGCCCTCGATATTGATGCCGGCATCTATGCAGATTTGCAGGTGCTCATCCACAATGTCGCGGCCAATTGTGTTGGCGGCACCCACGGAGGTGTAATATGGCCCCTGCGGTCCCGGGAAGCCGTTCTTGGGAAAACCAAGCGGCAGGTTTGTGTCGAGATCCCACAGCACGTATTCCTGCTCGAAGCCGAACCAGAAATCGTCGTCGTCGTCGTCGATGGTGGCGCGGCCGCTGGACTCGTGCGGCGTGCCGTCAGCGTTGAGAACCTCGCTCATGACCAGCCAGTTGTCAGTGCCGACCTTGTCGGGGTCCGGGAACAGGGCCACCGGCTTGAGGAGACAATCGGAGGCGTTGCCTTCTGCCTGCTCCGTGGAGGAGCCGTCAAACGCCCACTCGGGGCAGTCTTCCAATGTACCACCAAAATCGGCCTCGACCTTGGTCTTGCTTCGCAGGCTTTGGGTCGGCTTGTAGCCGTCCAGCCAGATGTATTCTAGTTTCGCTTTACTCATGTTTTTAGGGATAAAAAATTACGCCATGCCGCCTGAAACCGTACTGGGCGACAAAACAGGGGCCTGTTCAAGACCCCTGCCCATTAGGGGTGCTTATAACATGGTTTTCAAGTCTTTTTTCGCTGCCGTTGACTGCGTAATCCGTTTGCGATTACGCTCAACGCGCTGTTCGGCTTGGCCAAGCTGGCCGACAATCACTGGGCGTAGGCAATTACAATGCCAATAAGCGGAGGCACCTTGGCCAAGCGCTTGGGTGAAGGCACATTTTCTCTGTAACCGTTGTTCATCTAATGCGAAAGAAATCCGCCGGATGCCAAGCGTTTGTGTTGCGTCATTCTGGCCTGGACGAACAAAAAGAAACAATTTGCAAAAAAGGGGTATCACTTTTGAGAGGAGGCGTTTGCATGAAGGTTCCCTTTTTGATGCGCATAAGTCGTTGTGACACTGTTCATTATCAAGTTAAAATAATATCACTAAACTATAATGGCATTTGTTTTGCTTTTAACCCGTTGGCTTTGAGTTAGTTAAGTTTTTGGAGCATCTGTTCGTTGAATCAGGTGAAATTGCTGGCTCGAAGGCAACAAACAACTAAGTTATCAATGAAGAGAGTCGCTTGCGTTCTATCGTTATTGGCAGGCCTTTGCCTGATCCCATCCACAGCTTTGGCCCAAGAGGCCGAGGCTGCCGTCAATCCGGCCAACACGGCTTGGATTCTTACGGCCACGGCGTTGGTGTTGTTTATGACCATCCCGGGGTTGTCGTTATTTTACGCCGGGTTGGTTAGGCGCAAAAACGTCCTTTCGGTGTTGATGCACTGTTTCACGATCATGGCGGTGATGTCGGTGTTGTGGTTGGTGTGCGGCTATTCATTGGCGTTTGGCGAGGCCAATCCTTACTACGGCGGTTTGGCCAAGGTGTTCGCTGGTGGAGTGGACGCCAGTTCGACGGTGGGCGACTCAGGCAAGGCGATACCGGAGTATCTCTTTATGGCGTTTCAGATGACATTTTTCATCATCACACCGGCGTTAATGGTGGGGGCGTTTGTCGAGCGAATGAAGTTTTCAGCGATGGTTTTGTTTACGACGCTGTGGGCGATTTTGGTGTATGCGCCGGTCTGCCACTGGGTTTGGGGTGACAACGGCTTCATGCTGGGGTGGGGCACGAAGGACTTGGCAGGTGGCATTGTGGTGCATATCACGGCTGGTATAGGTGCGTTGGTGGTCTGCATCATGGTGGGGCCGCGCAAGGGGTACAGGACGGCCCAGTTCCAGCCGCACAATCTACCCATGTGCGTGATGGGCACGGGCATGCTTTGGGTGGGATGGTTCGGTTTCAATGCCGGCAGCGGCTTGGCGGCCAACGGCGACGCAGCCCAGACTTTGTTCGTCACCCATATCTCCGCCGCGACGGCGACGATCGTGTGGTCGTTGGCAGAAAAGCTAAAACACGGCAAGGCCAGTGTGTTGGGCGCGGTGACTGGCTCCATCGCCGGCTTGGCGGCGATCACGCCGGCATCGGGGGATGTTGGCCCGATCGGTGGCTTGGCCATTGGCGCTGCAGCCGGGTTTATTTGCTGGGTGGCGTCAACCTCTGTGAAGTCGAAGTTCGGTTATGATGACTCGCTCGATGTTTTCGGAGTGCACGGCGTGGGCGGCTTGGTTGGCACGTTGATGGTGGCGTTTTTTGCTTCAACAACGCTGGGCGGCAAGGGGGTCATTTCCATTCCGGGTGCGGATACATACAGCGTGGGCGCACAATTCCTAGTTCAACTTAAAGCCTCGGCAATCGCCATCGTCTACACCTTGATCGTGTCGGTGATCATCCTCTATCTCGTGAAGGCCATCTGCGGGGGGAGCCTTCGGGCTTCTGAGAGCGAGGAAGAGGAGGGCTTGGATCTCACCGCTCACGGCGAGGCGGGCTACAACAACTGAAACCGCGGCCGCTTGGCCAGGCGCGATTCGGCTTGATTGATTTGGCGGCGGCGCGGACAACAGTCCGCGCCGTTTCCGCTTGGCAACGGGCACTGACATGAAGCAACAAACCATCGTCACGCTGGATCTTGAGGGGGTGCTGGTCCCGGAGATTTGGATCGCTTTCTCTGAGAAAACCGGGATCGAGAAGCTCAAGCTGACCACGCGCGACATCCCGGACTACGATGAGTTGATGGCCGGGCGCCTGGCCATCCTCGCTGAGAATGGCTTGAAGCTGGCGGATATCCAGGAGGTGATTGGCACGCTCGCGCCGCTGGAGGGGGCGAGAGCTTTCCTTGACGAACTGCGTACAATCACGCAGGTGGTCATCCTGTCGGACACGTTCGAGGAGTTCGCCGGGCCGCTGATGCGGCAATTGGCCTGGCCGGCGATATTGTGCCATCAGCTTGAGATTGACAGCGAAGGGCGCGTGGCCAACTACCGGTTGCGGCAACCGGATCAGAAATGCAGTGCCGTGGCGGCGTTTCGCGGGTTGAACTACAAGGTGATCGCCGCTGGCGACTCGTACAACGACACGACCATGCTGGGCGAGGCCGATGTTGGCTTTCTGTTCCGGGCACCGGACGGCGTGAAGGAGGAATTCCCGCAGTTCGCCTCGGCTGAGGAGTACGGCGAGTTGATGGCCCTGATTCGGGGCGAGATGGGGGCGTGAGCTTGGCCAAGTTTGTGCTTCAGGTTTTCAGGGTTGGTGAAGCGAATGAAATTTTTTGCATTAGGGCGGATAATCGTTTGACACGACTAAAAAGATTGCTACTTTCGCCAGCGCCGCTCCCGTTCCTTGGGGGTGGTTGAGGCAAAATTATTCAAATTTCTCGATGAGCGAGACAACTGTTTCGGAGGCCAACAATGGGAGCAACTCCCAACCCTCCAATATTTCTGAGGCGACCATACGCATCGCTGGCAACTCCCAGGACGGCATCCAGTCCATCGGCGGGTTCCTGGCGCGCTTGGCCGGGCGGAGCGAGCGGGATGTCATGACGATGATGACGATCCCATCGACCATCGCCGGTGGGCCGTCCATTTTTCAGGTGCGCCTTGGCTCCGGTGAGGTGCTCAGCCCGGGCGACAAAGCCGACGTGCTGTTTGCGTTCTACCAGCATTCCTACGACGGTCACATCAAGAACCTCCGCAAGGGGGGCGTTATGGTTTATGACAGCGACCATGTGGAACCGCGTGAGGAGTGCCTGACCGACTACCGGCACATCGGCATCGCCATCTCCAGCCTGACGGTTGAGGCGATCGGCGGCACTGGCCGTGACAAGGGCAAGAACATCTATGCGCTTGGCTTGATCGGCCGGATGTTCAGCCTTAATACGACGAAACTCGAGCGGCTGATCAACGAGCGGTTTAGTGCCAAGGGCGAGAGCGTCACGAAAATCGCGATGGACGCTTTTCAAGCCGGTTATCGTTACCAGGGCGACGACATCAGCAACCTGTTTCGCCTGGCCAAGGGCGGGGCGGATCGTTCCAACCAAGTGGTGATGTCCGGCAACGAGGCGATCGGCTACGGGTTGATCGCTGCCGGGGTTCGTTTTGGTGCCGGTTACCCGATCACGCCGTGGTCGGACATCATGGAGCTGCTTCGGCGTGAGTTGCCCAAGTACGGCGGGTCATTCATCCAGTGCGAGGATGAGATTGCCTCCGTCTCGATGGCGATTGGCGCAAGCTACGGCGGGCACGTGGCGGTCACCGGCTCGAGCGGCCCGGGCATCTCGCTGAAGATCGAGGCCATCGGCTGGGCGATCATGGCGGAGATGCCGCTGGTGATTATCGACGTACAGCGTGGCGGGCCCTCCACCGGGTTGCCGACCGATGTCGAGCAGTCCGATCTCAATATCGCCTGTTACGGTGGCCACGGCGACTCGCCCCGTGTCGTGCTGGCTGCCTCCGATGTGGAGGATTGTTTTTACACCGCCATCGAGGCGGTGAATATTGCCCGCAAATACAGTGTCCCCGTGTTTGTGCTCAGCGATCAGGCCATAGCCACCCGGATCGAGGCGTTCAAGGAGCCGGATCTGAAAAAGATTTGCAAGGAGGTGAAGCTGGACTTGAGCCCCGTGCCGTCTCACAAGCCGTATGACTTGTCATCCGGAGACGGACTCAGCCAACACCGGGCTCCCGGCACGCGGATCGAGGATGGCCGCTATCCCGTGGTGACCGGCCTGGAGCATGACGAATCGGGTCATCCCAGCGGGGATGCGGTGAACCACATCAACATGACAAAAAAACGCCGCAACAAGCTCAAGACACTTGCGGATACGTTGCCCACCCCGGAGGTGTGCGGGGCGGACTCCGGCGATGTGCTGTTGGTGGGCTGGGGGTCGACCAAGGGGCCTCTCCTCGAGGCGGTGGAACAACTCAGCAACGAGGGCTACACCTTGTCATCGCTGCACATCAAGCACATCAACCCGTTGCCGACCGGCTTGGAGGACATTCTTCCGCGGTTCAAGTCGGTCTATATTGTCGAGATGAACGACGGCGGCGTCTACGGCTACGGCCAGTTGGCCGGCGTGCTCCGCGCCCGGTATGCCGATGCGCGCATCAAGGGCATCAACAAGACCGCCGCCCGCCGTTGGAAAGTTTCGGAGATCATCGAGCGCGTCAAAGCGCGTCTGGAAGAAGAAGTAGCCACGGCCTGATACAACTTAAACAAGATGAGTGACAGCGCAACAATGGAGCACCCCCCTCAGGACGCCGGGGAACGCCAACCGGTGACCAAAAAAGAGATCACCGCCGATAACCCGACCTGGTGTCCGGGCTGTGGTGATTTTTCCGTGCTCTCCATCTACTACAAGCTGATCCAGAAGCGGAACATCCCCCACGAGAACGTGACCACCGTGGCCGGCATCGGCTGCTCAAGCCGGTTCCCGTACTTTGTGCAGGCGCACGGCGTGCACTACATTCATGGTCGCGCCTTGTCCTTCGCCAGCGGACTCTCCCTCTCGCGGCCCGATCTGCACGTGTTCACCTTCGGCGGCGACGGCGACGCCTTCTCCATCGGCGGCAACCACTTCGTCCACACCGCACGCAAAAACGTCAAGATGACCTACGTGGTCATGGACAATTTCGTCTACGGCCTGACCAAGAAACAAACCTCGCCGACCTCGCCGATCGGCTTCAAGAGCAAGACCGACAACTGGGGCGCATTCGACCAGCCGATCAACCCGATGAAGCTCGCCATCGCGGCCGGGGCGACGTTTGTGGCTCGCACCTCGCACACCAATCCCAAGCACCTGTTCGAGATGATGGACGCCGCGATGGATCACGACGGCTTCAGTTTCATCGAGTGCCTGAGCGAGTGCACCGAGTTTTTCGCGGGCGCATTCGACTCCTCCAATCCCCGCAAGGGAGGCGAGTTCAAGCTCATGCCGGAGGATCACGACCCCACCGACGAGGCGGCAGCGTACGCCGTGGCTGGCGAGGATTTCCCGGGCCGGTTCGGCATCTTCTACCAGATTCAGCGACCGACCAAGAACGCGCTCGAGGCCGGCGTCATCGATGCTGCCCAGAGCAAGTTCAAAGGCAAGCCGGACTCGGACGTTCTCCAGGCGACCTTCAACCGGATGAAGTGACGCTTGGCCAAGCGCCGGTGTGTCATTCCCCGCCTTCCATTTCCCAACCGGCATTCACGAGCGCCTTGTAGCCGCCGATGAGCGAGTGGACATTCGTGTAGCCCATCCGCTGCGCCACCTCCGCCGTCAGCACCGAGCGAAAGCCCCCGCCGCAATACATGATCACCTCAGCGCCCTTGTCCGGCACCGCCGACTCGATGTCGCGCTCGAGGATTCCCTTGCCCAAGTGAACGGCATCCGCCGCGTGGCTGGTCATCCATTCCCTGTCTTCGCGGACATCCATCAGGATGGCATCGGGGTTGTTGGCCAGGCGTTCGCGAGCCTGATCGAGGTCGACCTCGTTGACTCGCGTCCGCGCTTCATCCACCACCGCCAGAAAACCGGGAGAATGTTGCATGGGCGGCAGAATGCGCATGCGTTTGGCCGGGGTCAACCACAGGCCAAGCGCTTGGCCAAGCTTGCCCTTGCCGGCGACTTGCCCCGATATTGGCGGGAGCTAGATGGAGATCGAACTCATCACCACCGGCACCGAGCTGTTGCTTGGCCGCGTGCTCAACACCCATCAACAGTGGCTTGGCCAACGTCTTGCCGACAGCGGCCACACCCTCTCCCGTCAGGTCACCGTGCCGGACAACGGCCAAGCGATCCGTGAGGCGGTGCAAACCGCGCTTGGCCGTGCCGGGCTCGTCATTACCACCGGCGGACTTGGCCCGACGTCCGACGACATCACGCGCGGGATGATCGCCGACATGCTGGCCCGGCCGCTTTGCCGGGACGACTCGATCGCCTCGCACATCGAGAGCTTCTTCGAGCGACGCAACCGCCCCATGCCGGAGTCGGTGCTGGTGCAGGCGCAGGTGCCAAAAGGCGCGGTGGTGTTTCCCAACGAACACGGCACCGCCCCCGGCTTGGCCATCGAGGTGTCGCCGAACACGTTTCACGAAAGCGGCAAACCGGCTTGGCTGCTGATGCTGCCGGGGCCACCGCGCGAGTTGCGTCCGATGGTCGACGACCAGGCGCTGCCGTTCATTAAAAAACACCTGCCGCTGGAGCAGGCGTTTCATTGCCGGACACTTCGCAGCCTCGGCATCGGTGAGTCGATGGTGGAGGACATGCTGCTTGGGCAACTCAAGCCGCTGATGGATCGCGGGCTCGACCTCGGCTTTTGCGCCCGCACCGGGCAGGTGGACATCCGGCTCAGTGGGAGTGGCCCGGAAATGCCGGCCCTCATCGCCGAGGCTGAGGCAATGATCCGCGCGGCGATCGACAAGCAAATCTACGGCACCGACGACGAGACGATTGAGCAGGTGGTGGTTGGGCGCCTGATCGCCACCGGCGAGACCTTGGCCGTCGCCGAGTCGTGCACCGGCGGTTTGCTCGGGCACCACATCACCAACGTGCCCGGTGCGTCAGCCATCTTCGCCGGCGGCATGCTGACGTACAGCAACGAGATGAAGCAAATACTGCTCGGCGTGAACGAGTCAACCCTGGCGCAGCACGGCGCGGTGAGCAAAGAGGTGGCCGTCGAGATGGCCGAGGGCGCTCTCGCGGTGAGCGGGGCTGACCATGCCCTCTCCGTCACCGGCATCGCCGGGCCGGACGGCGGCACGGCGGACAAGCCGGTCGGCACCGTCTGGCTGGGCTTGACCTCGAAAGGCAGCCGGCCGCTGGCGATTCGAAAATTCCACCCGTACGACCGCGAGACGTTCAAGCACGCCACGGTGCATCAGGCATTGGAGATGCTGCGACGCCGGTTGCAAAAGACCGGCTGAAAAACGGAGTGAAGAGTTAGCCAGGGCCGTTGTCGCCGATGGCTTCCACCGGGCAGCCTTCCATCGCCTCCCGGCACTGTACCTCCTCCTCCTCGTTGTCGGGTTGTTTGTGGACGAAGGAATATCCCCCGTCGTCGTTGCGGGTGAAGCAGGATGGTGCAGTCTCGCGGCAGAGATCACAGTCGATGCACTGTTCATCCACAAAAAATTTGCCGGTGACATTGTCCTCGTATTTGTCTTCGATTTCAGCCATGTCGCGATAAGTTACGCGCGCTCTGCTTACCACGGTACGCAGTCGGGGTTCAAGCGACTTCGCCCACTCCGCCGATAAATCACTGCACCGGCGACATGCTGCGCAACTTGGCAGTGACTTCCGCGAACAACTCGATCGCCCGGTCGATCTCCGCCTCGGTGGTGTCGCGGCCGATGCCCCAAAGCGTCGTGCCCTTGGCCAAGTCGGCGTCGCGGCCGATGGCGCGCAGGGCGGGGGGCATGCGCATCGACCGGGTCGTGCAAGCCGCCCCGGCGGCGATGGCGACGCCCCGCAAGTCGAGCATCAGCGCCTGGCCTTCGCCCTCGACACCCCCGGTGCTGAGGCTGAGCTGGTGCGGCAGCCGTCCGTCGCCCGGCTCGGGGCCGTTCAAGTGAACGCCCTCGACGGCTTGGCCAATGCCCTCGAGCAGCCGCACCTGCAGCTTGGCCGCTTGCGAGGCGCGTTGGCCAAGCGCGGCGGCGGCGTGTTCCGCGGCGACACCGGCACCGGCGATCGCGGCCACGTTTTCTGTTCCGGCGCGAAACTCGTTTTCCTGCACGCCGCCATGGATGAGGTTCTCCACTCGCGTACGCCGTTTTTTGTAAAGCACGCCCACGCCTTTCGGCCCGTAGAATCGGTGCGGCGCCAAGGCCAGCAAATCAGCGCCGAGTTGCTGCACGTCCGTCGCCAGCCAGCCGCCGCTGGCGGTGGCATCGACGAACAACGGGATGCCGCGTTCGCCGGTGAGTTCGGCCACCTCGGCGACCGGCTGCACCGTGCCAAGGTCGAGGTTTGCGTGGTGCAGGCAAACGAGGATTGTCTCGTCAGTCATCGCGCGCCCAATCGCATCGGGATCGACCCGGCCCTGGCCATCGACGCCGACTCTTGTGCTGCTGAAGCCTTGGCTCTCAAGCCAGGCGACGGAGCCAAGCACAGCCGGATGCTCGATCCCGGTGGTGACGATGTGGCTGCCGAACCGGCGGTTGGCCAAGGCGGCGCCCTTGACCGCGTGGTTGATCGCCTCGGTGCCGCTGGAGGTGAAAATGATTTCCTCCGGCTCGGCGGCATTCACCAGCTTGGCCAAGCGCTCCCGCGCCGCGTCGATGGCATCGCGTGCCTCGAGGCCAAGCTTGTGCAGCGAGGCCGGCGCGCCGAACTGCCCGCGCAGCCAAGGCTGCATGGCATCGACCACCTCCGTCAGCGGCGGCGTGGTCGTGAGATGGTCGAGGTAAATCATGTCGCCCGGCTTACACTTGGCCGGTGGTCGCGGTTATTTCCTTCGGGTTTTGTAAGTGCGGCTGTGGTCCTTGTCGGGGATGCTGATGGTGTACTGTTTGCCGTCGGGAGCGACGGACATGTGGATGTGATGCGCGTCGCAGTCTCGTGTAAGGTTGGCGATGAATTCGTTCGTCGTGTTATTTTCGATGTCGTCGCGCAGGTTTTTGTGGAGCTGATACATCGCCTTGACCCTGGCGCTCTTGACGGCGGCAAAGGACGCCGCACCACAGCCCTTTGTCACGCCATTGTTCATCACCGAGACGGTTGGCGCTAGGCTTTGGATAAATACGGCGTTGTTACTGAAGTCGAGTCCGTGATGGTTCACCTGGTAAACGTCCACGGTGCCGACTCGATTGTATGGTGTGACGAGCCGCGCCTCGGTGTTTTGCGTGAGGTCGCCGCCGTCCCAAAAGCGAAAGTCGCCCAACTCGACGATTACGGCGATGCTGTTGGCATTGTCGGTGGTGTCCTCGGCAACCCACTTGACTTTGTCGGTGAGGGGATTGCGCTGAGTTGCCTCGGGTACCGTCACGAACTTCTTCATCGCGGCGACGCAGCGCACCCGCAGCTTGGCCGTGCCGTCCGTTTGCTTGAGGGGCAACTCGGTGCCGGGCTGGATGACGTGGCGCTCGCCGACGGTCATGCCTCGGTACGGCTTAATGCGGAGCAAAAAATTGGAGTTGGCCTTGCCGTCGGGATCGCGTTCCGGGATGCCGTTGTCCCACACGTTTTTGATTGGCATTTTTTGCGATAACTCCGCCGCGCCGCCGAAGTGGTCGATGTGAAAGTGCGTGACGATGAGGTGGTCGATCTGCTTCACACCGGCGACCTGGGTGGCGGCTTCGTGCAGTCGCCCGGGATCGCGCCCTCCCGGCATGCCGGTGTCGATGAGGATCGACTCGCCGGCGGGAGTGACGATGAGCGTGCCGCCGCCGCCCTCGACGTCCACCCAGTATACGTCGAGCGTCTTCGAGTCCTTGGCGACTGCCGGGCTGGCAAAGGCCAACGCCGCTGCCGCTACGATAGTGTTGATGAAGTGACTGGGTTTCATGAAAACGTTGTCGTGGCGGGATGGTGAACGAAGGGCAGGGCGGAGGCAAACCCGTTGTCGCGCTTGGCCAAGGCCGAAAAACAAAAACGGTGCGCGAGGCGCCGTCCTGCGGATTAAAATTGGCCAAGCGCCTCGTTAAGCAAGTTTCAGGACGAGCCCCTGGTGGGCATCATGCCAGTCGCTGATGGCTTGGCGCAGATCCAGCACGGCCTGCTCCAGTTGCTGTTGCAGTTCGTTCATTTGCTCCTTGGTGGTATCGATCTGTTGGCGAAGTGCGTGGGCGTATTCTTTCCTGGATTTCTCCCAGGTTTTCTGCGCTGCGGCGAGTTCCTCCTGCGCCTCGGTGAACAGGCGCTGGGCTTTCTCGCAGATGGTTTCCTTCTGTGCCGAAAGCCGCTCGTCGAGTCGCCGCTCTGTTTCCCTGATCTCGGCGATTTCGATGGTCTCGTTCGGGACACGGCGAAGATTCGAGACGAGCCCAAGTTTCTCCAGCACGCGGATGCTCCACTTTGTAGGGTCGAACTGCCACGGCTTCACGCCGTTGCGGTAGTCGTGCTGAAACTCGTGGTGAAAGTTGTGGTAGCCCTCGCCGAAGGTGAATAGCGACATGAACCAACTGTCCTTCGCGGAGCAACGGTTCGAGTACGGTTGCCCGCCGAGCGTGTGGCAGAGGCTGTTGATGAAAAAGGTCATGTGATGAACCATGACCTGCCGGGCCGCGCCACCGATGAGCAGTCCGGCCGCCATGCCGACGCCACCATCGGCGAGCCAGCCGATGAGCGCCGGGAGACCATAGCCGACCACGATCCCGATCACCCCCCACCACTTGTGCTGCCACCGAACCAGCGGGTCGGCCTTGAGATCGTTGACATTGGTCAGCGGCACATCTCCACCGATCGGGCGGAACACCACCCAGCCGATGTGCGCGTGGAGGAAGCCAAGTTGGATGTTGTACGGATCTGCCTCGTCGTCGGTGTGCTTGTGGTGGCGGCGATGATCCGAGCACCACTCGAGCACGGAGTTCTCCATCGCCGTGGCACCGAAGATGAGGGTGAACAACCGTACCGGCCACTTGGCCTTGAACGAGATGTGCGAGAACAGCCGGTGATACCCCAGCGTGATGCTCAAGCCGGATGCGACGAACATCCCGACAAACACGGCACCGTGAACCCACCAGTTCATTTGGCCACCAAAGTGGTAGATGAAAACCGGAAGACCAACGAGCGTGCTGATCACGGTGCCGCTTAGAAAGATTGCGCTTACCCAACGCAAGTCCTGCAAACGATAATTTAATTTCATAGATTGGGGCGGGGGCCGCAGAGCCGACCCAGCCTCGAACCCGGGGACGCTGCCTCTTCATTGTGGTGGTGTAAACACTTTTTTTAACCGATTCCATGCGTTTTTTGCCGATGAAAATTCTTTCGATTCACCCCGTTTCCTTTTATCTTTTGCCTATGTTATTCCGTATCACGCCTTTATTTCACGCGACTGTGCTCGCTGTTTTCTGCCTGTCCAATTCGGGCCTCGGGGCCAAGGCCAAGCCGAATGTCCTTTTTATCGCCGTGGACGACCTCAACAACGACCTTGGCTGCTACGGCCACCCGCTCGTCCAGTCGCCGAACATCGACCGCTTGGCCAGGCGCGGCATGCGTTTCGACCGCGCCTACTGCCAGTACCCCGTTTGCAATCCAAGCCGTGCCTCGCTCATGACCGGCCTGTATCCCGAGCAAACCGGCGTGCTCTCCAACGCCGGTGACTTCCGCGAACGCCATCCGGACATTACCACGCTGTCGCAGCATTTCATGAACAACGGCTACTTCGCCGCCCGCGTCGGCAAGATTTATCACTACGGCGTGCCGCTGCAAATCGGCACCGACGGCAAGGACGATGCGGCATCGTGGAACATCGTAGCCAACCCAATCGGCATCGACCGCACCGAGCTCGAGCCGGTCGCCACGTTGCAGAAGGGAAAATATGGTGGCACGCTGAGTTGGCGCATCGTCGAGAGCCGCGACGAGGATCACACCGACGGCAAGGGCGCGCTCGAGGCGATACGGTTGATCGAGGAAAACCACCCTGACAAAACTGGCAAGCCGTTCTTTTTGGCGATGGGCTTCTTCCGGCCGCACACCCCGTACGTCGCCCCGGCGCACTACGCCAAGCTGTACCCGCTCGACAAGATCGATCCCGTGATGGAGAAGCCCGGCGACCGCGACGACATCCCGCCCGCCGCGCTCGCCGACCGGGTGCACCAGCGCGAGTTGTCCCTGGCCAAGCGCCGGGAAATCATTCAGGCCTACTATGCGTCGATTTCGCTGATGGACGCCTGCGTCGGCAAACTGCTCGACGCGCTTGACCGGCTCAAGCTCGCTGACAACACAATCGTCGTTTTCTTTTCTGACCACGGCTACCACCTTGGCCAGCATGGTCTTTGGCAGAAGAGTGACCTGTTCGAGGGCAGCGCCCGCGTCCCGCTCATCCTCTCCATCCCTGGCATGAAAAACGCCGGTCTAGCCAGCGACTCGCTCGCAGAGTTGATCGATCTCTACCCCACGCTGGCCGGCCTTTGCGGCTTGGCCAAGCCGGCTCACCTCAATGGCGTAAGCCTCATGCCAGTGCTGAACAACCCCAAGGCCAAGGTGCGCCAAGCCGCCTTCACGGTGACGCGAATACGTGGGAAGATTCCCGGAGTCAAAAAAAACAATCAACTTGGCCACACCATTCGCACCGAGCGCTACCGCTACACAGAGTGGGGTGACGGAAAACACGGCGTGGAGTTGTATGACTACAACACCGACCCCAACGAATACACCAACCTGGCCAAGCGAGACTCGGCCAAAAAAGTGCTCAAGGGGATGCAGCAACTGATGCAAGCCACCCGGGCGCACACTCGCTAAAGCCGCCCAAGCGCCTTGTCGAGGATGGCGAGGGCGCTGGCCATCTGCTCGTCGGTGATGGTCAGCGGCGGGGTGAGGGTGAGTACGGTGCCGCCGGAGACTTTAAAGCTCAGTCCGTTTTCGAGGCAGTCGTATAATATGCGCTCGGCGGTGTCGGGGCTGCTCACTTCCACGCCCATCGCGAGACCGAGGCCGCGCACGTCGGTGATGGCGTTGTGGCGTTGCTGCAATTTGCGCAACTGCTCTAGTGTTTCGGCCCCCAATTTACTTGAGTGCTCGAGCAGGTTTTCCGATTCAATCACGTCGAGAGTGGCCAGCGCTGCCGCGGCGCCGACTGGGCTTTTTTCGTGTGTGTAATGGCCCAGCGCACGCTGCGGCGCGATGTCAAGATCGGCCCGGGTGATTGTTGCGGCCATCGGTATCACGCCGCCGCCGAGCCCCTTGCCGAGTACGAGGATGTCCGGCGTCACGCCGCTGTGTTCGCAGCAAAACATTCGACCGGTACGACCGAGAGCAAGCGGAATTTCATCGAAGATGAGCAACGCGCCGTATCGATCGCACAACTCTCGCACGCGCTGCCAATATGCATCCGGCGGACGGTCGATCGTGGTGCAGCGCATCGGCTCGGCAATGACCGCGCCGACGTCGCCCTCCTCGACGAGGATCTTTTCGATGGCCTCGGCGTCCGCCGCCGCGCTTGGCCAAGCGACGTGAAAACAGCCGGGCAGAAG
>Ga0207963_1000987_pt1 | contig 15173 bp, 14 predicted proteins | sample Knorr_S15_td_NAD_FD_185604 | JGI IMG/M metagenome (GOLD analysis project Ga0207963, IMG submission 185604) | Marine microbial communities from Southern Atlantic Ocean transect - Knorr_S15_td_NADW_ad_2500m_LV_A (SPAdes) (version 2) | ecosystem: Environmental > Aquatic > Marine > Oceanic | place...
ACCGAGATAGGGTCAATACCAGCAAATGGCTCATCTAATAAAATAAATTTTGGGTCCATTGCAAGTGATCTGGCAATTTCGACGCGCCTACGCTCACCTCCCGACAGAATAATCCCTTTGATATGTCGGACATGTTCAACATTAAACTCTGACAAAAGCTCTTCAAGTCGATGTTTTCTCTGCTTAGCTGGCAAAGATTTATTGATCTCGAGGACAGCCATAATATTATCCTCAACACTCAATTTTCGGAAAATTGAAGGTTCTTGTGGCAGATAACCAAGCCCTAAATTAGCACGCTTATGCATCGGCATATGTCCAATACTTTTGTGGTTAAGAAAAACCTCTCCTTTATTAGATCTAACCAAACCACAAGTAATATAAAAACAAGTTGTCTTACCTGCTCCATTTGGCCCAAGTAGTCCGACAATTTCTCCAGCCTTGACGGCAAATGAAACGTCATTCACAACTTCACGTCGAGCATACGTCTTGTGAATATTTTTAACTTCTAATATATAAGAGAATAAATCTGCCATTCGTTTTTACTGTTTGAATATGGGTGCGACTATCTTACCCTAAATATATTCTATATGCCTGGAGCTATATAGTTCTTTGACTCCGTCTTTTGTAAATATTTTTAGCGCTCCTTTTGAACTTACACCGAGCACCTCACCCTCAAAAGAATCTTTTAAATCTGTGTACTTAACTCTTTTACCTTGAAGCATATCATATCTCTTCCAGTCCGACTGAAAGTCATCAAAGCCAAATGCACTAAAATGCTCTGACATAACTAAAATATTGTTTATTATCTCGGCAGTCAATAACTTAATATCAGGCAATGTTTTTGTTATCTTTGCCAAATCAGTCCAAGGTATTTCAAAAGTCATACTTTGATCTATAGAGTAATTTATACCTACCCCAATAACTACGAATTGGTTTCCTGATTGCATCTGATTTTCTAACAAAACTCCAGCTAATTTTTTACTTTCGAAATAGATATCATTTGGCCACTTAATTTTAAAGCCTTCAACTAAACATTCCTGCTCGAGAACTTTTACGATTGCTAATCCAACTACTAAACTGAGCCCATTTAGGTTGCACTCTTGTTGAAAATTGCGTCGGACGGAAAACAGAATACTACCATCCCTCTGCGACTCCCAGTGCCTTCCATATTGCCCTTTTCCTTGAGTTTGTTCACGGGTAAGACATAGCTGCACCTTATTTGAAAAAGGTCTATTGGTCAAAAAAAGATTTGTACTCTCAATCGAGTCAAAAAAATGGCACTCTAGGTCTTTCGGTAATAAGTTGACTAGAGAAGAATAATAGACCACGTAACCAGAAAAATAATTAAAGACAAAAACACAGCAGCTGATGCAACATTCTTTGCAAATCCTGAAAGCTCGTGGTGTTCCATACTAATCCGATCAATCATCGCTTCGATGGCTGAGTTCAGCATTTCAACTATTAAGATAATAAAAATAGGGACAATAAGCAACACTCTTTCAACTTCGGATTCGCCAAGCAAATAGCCAATTGGTATCAACACTATAGCCAACCAAACTTCCAGTCTAAATGCGAACTCAGACTGGTAGCAAGCCTTCAAGCCTTTGGCTGAATAGATGCAAGCACAGAGCAGCTTTTTGATACCTGTTGGTTTGGTGTTATTGTCCATAAGATCTATATCTCCAGATGAAGAGTCTCATTTGGATGGGTGTAATACTTTGTTAAAATATGACTACTAATTTTACAATAAAAAAAAAATTGGCGTTGCTTATGAAAATTGCGCTTGGTGTTGAATATTTAGGAACTGATTTTCACGGTTGGCAGATACAAGAAAACGGACTCAGAACAGTACAGGGTGTCGTTGAATTAGCCTTATCCAAGGTAGCAGATCACTCTGTTCGTGTCTTTTGCTCTGGCAGGACAGATGCAGGTGTACATGCAAAAGAACAAGTTATTCATTTTGAAACTGAATCAAATAGAGACAGCAAGGCTTGGTTATTTGGCGGTAACGTCAACCTCCCGAGTGATGTAAACTTCACCTGGGTAAAGGAGGTGAGTGATGACTTTCATGCCAGGTTTGATGCTTACGCTAGGTCATATCAATACAAAATACATAACCATCCTGTTCGCTCCTCTTTAAAAGCAAACTACAATTTTTGGGAACCAAGATCACTTGACATTAAAAAGATGAGAAAGGCTGCAGATTTTTTGCTTGGTGAGCATGACTTTTCAGCCTTTAGGGGAAACTTGTGTCAAGCAAAATCCCCTATTAAGACTGTAGAATCCATAGAGATAATCAAGACTGATGATACTATACTGATAAAAATCAAAGCCAATGCATTCCTGCATCATATGGTCCGTAATATAGTAGGAACGCTTCTTAAAATAGGCAGAGATGAGAGGGAGATTAATTGGATGTTGTCAGTTTTACAAAGCAAAGATCGTAAACAAGCTGGCCCAACTGCTGAACCTCAGGGCTTGTATTTTGTAAAAGCTTTTTATCACGATCTCTAAAAGGGATAATAATCCAAAAAAAATTAAGTGATATTTATCACCTTATCCTCGGACTCTTCCTCTCTTTCGATTTCTTCCCAAACATACTTAAGTGCCTGAGCTGTGCGATTAAAAAAACGATTTTCACCAAAACGCTTTTTAAATCCAGAGCGAAACAATTCTGCCTCTAATCTTTCAGTTCTTGAAAAAAGTATTTCTATTCCAGTGTCAGAGCAGGACTGAACTAACTCAGATAACACTGCTTCGCCACTGGCATCAATTTGATTGAGGGCACCGACATCGACAACAATATATTTTAATTGTTCTTTATTTTTAGCAATTAATTCAAGCATTTGCGTTTCAAAGTAAGCGGCATTGGCAAAATATAGTGATCCGCTATATTTAACAAGCTTCACGACACCACTACTTTCAATGTCCTCACCTCCAAAAGGAGAAAAATTAATCGATCCATCTTGCACCGCTAATTCAGTGAACTTTGGTTGCGTGGTTCGATAAAGAAACAGCCCAAGAGATAAAATAATACCAAATGCAATACCATTTTCAAGATGTGGTGCAAAAATCAGGGTCAATATAAAAGTTAATAAGCCAACAATACCATCTTGCTTTTCTACTTTCCAGGCATGCTTGATTGGCGCAAAATGGATTAAGTTCACTACCGCCATCAAAATCACTGCCGCTAAGGTGGCCTGAGGGAGGTGATACAATAAAGGCGTCAACCAAAGAATAGTTAGACCCACAATAAGAGCTGTCACTACAGAAGAAAAACCAGTTGCTGCACCTGCTGACATGTTTATAGCGGTACGTGAAAAGGAACCAGAGACTGGGTAGCCCTGAAAAAAACTTGAGCCAATATTTGACAACCCCTGACCGATTAGCTCCTGGTTAATATCAAGGCGCTGCTTGGTTTTTGCAGCCATAGATTTAGCAACAGTGATTGCTTCCATAAAACCAATCATAGAGATAGTGATAGCATAGACAAATAGAGTGCCCATAGCATTGAAATCAAAACTAGGGATTTTGAAACTAAATAAGCCTTCTATATTTATAGAGGAAATAATTGCACCACCCATCGACTCATAGCCAATCAAAAATGAAATCGCAGTAGAAATTACTACTACCGTCAATATCGCGGGAATTCTTGGATAGAATCGCTTTAATAGTACTATACCAAGTATTCCCATTACAGCCATAGTTATAGTTGGTGTATGGGTATAAAACAGTGCAGCTTCCAGTAAACGACCTATAGTTTCGTAATTTTGGTCTGCATTACAGATAGTATGTAAACCCTCACTGCCCACTTTTTCCATCCTTTCAATCAAAGTTAATGGTTGACAAGCAGAAACCCAATCAGTGTCACTGCTATTGATAACCCTAATACCAAAAACCTTTGGAAGTTGAGAAGTAGCTATAATAATTGCCGCAGCATTTGTAAAGCCACTCACAACTGGGTGGGACACGAAGTTAGTCACAAAACCCATTCTCAGAACACCAAGAGAAAGCTGAAACAATCCAACAATTAGAGCTAACAAAGCTGCATACACAGCATAACTTGAAGCATCAGTCACTATCTCTCCGAGAGCAGCTGCTGTTAATAATGAGACCACTGCAACCGGACCTGTAGATAACTGTCTTGATGACCCCATAAGAGCACCAATCATGACCGGAAAGAATGATGCATATAGGCCATACTGAGGACCCAAGCCCGCCAACTGAGCATAAGCCATTGATTGGGGAATTATTACTAGAGCAACAGTAATACCTGCCAAAGTATCTGCCTTAAGCACTTTAGGATTTTTTAAATCCTTAATCCATAACAAAAATGGAAATAGTTTTGTTATCCAGTTCATCAAATAATATTTTTTCAGAAATTGTATATCCAGACTACTGCTAGCAAAGAAATAGCCTTTAAGATTCTATTATAATATACGAGCCAAATGTCAATAACTTTGTATTGACTGAATAAATCATCAAAGGAAATCACTTGTGAAGCTTGTTGAGAGTATAAATTTAAATAATATTAGAGGTGATATTACGGGCGGTATAACTGCCGCCATAGTTGCATTGCCTTTTGCCCTGGCAATGGGGCTTAAAAATTTTCGTCCCAATCAACGCTAATCACTCTATTTTGTTTATCAACCGAAACGAGATATGGCTCAATATAAGGAATCCAGTGCTCTTCATCACCTTTAATAACTAGAACATTGTTTGAACCTGTATCTACCAAGTAATCCACTACCCCTAAATCAACTTGATTTTTGTTAATCACTCGAAATCCAGTTAATTCATACCAATAATGTTCATCACCACCAACTTCAGGCAGTTGATCTTTATCAATATATAAATCCTTTCCAATCAGTTGACCTGCCTGGTTTCTATTATCAATGCCTTTTACATGGGCGACAATTGTCTTGGACTGTTCGCGACCCGTAGTAATTTCAATAACCTTATAAGTTCCATTGTCAATAAAGAACCAAGGCTGATATTCAAGGATATTTTTCCTGGGCTCTGTATAAGAAAATATTTTTACCCAGCCCTGAACACCAAAAAAGCCATTAATCTTTCCGACTAATAGCTTTTTTTCGTCTAAATGTGGTGTTAATGCCACCTAATTACTTAGCGTCTTTCTCTTCCGCTGGGGTTTCTTCTTCAGGAGCTTCTTCAGCTGCTTCTACTGGAGCTTCCTCTGCAGGTGCTGCTTCAGCTGCTTCTACTGGAGCTTCCTCTGCAGGTGCTGCTTCAGCTGCTTCAGCCTTTGCTGCAGCTTCTAATTCAGCTTTTGCTTTTGCCTCTGCATCTAATTTAGCTTTCTCTGCTGCAGCATTTTTTGCCGTTTTAGCAGCTAAATACTTTTCACGAATTGAAGGGTCTTTATATTCTTTGGCCAATTGCTTCACTCGATCAGAAATCTGTGCGCCTTGTGAAATCCAATATGCCAGTCTATCTTCTTCTAACTGAAGCCTTACTTCTTGTCCGCGAGCAACAGGATTAAAGTATCCAATACGCTCAATATAGCCACTATCTCTCCTCTTTCTAGAGTCCGTTGCTACAATCGAATAAAAAGGTTTTTTCTTGGCTCCACCTCGGGCTAGTCTAATCTTAACCATGGGTTTTTTGCTCCTTTATATTGTTAAATTCTTAAGGCGGGAAATTATATCAGTTATCGATGTTTCGTGCTAATTTAATTGCATCACCGATGTAGTTCATAGGTGTAAGTTGTGAGAGCTCTTCTTTAGCATGAAAAGGTATATCTAGTGACCCTACAAAATCTGCTAATATTTCAGCATTAATCTTCTGACCACGAGTTAAGGATTTAAGTTTTTCATAAGGGTTATCAACACCATAACGGCGCATAACTGTTTGGATAGGTTCCGCTAGGACCTCCCACGCATTGTTCAAATCAGAAAACATCTGCTCCTCGTTTGTTTCTAATTTCGAAATACCCTTACAAATTGAAGCATAGGAGATCAAGCTATGCGCACAACCTACACCTAAGTTTCTTAAGACTGTTGAGTCAGACAAATCCCTCTGCCAGCGTGAAATAGGTAATTTCGAAGCTAGATGATCGCCTATCGCATTAGCAATACCTAAATTACCCTCAGCATTTTCAAAATCAATCGGATTGACTTTATGAGGCATAGTGGAAGAGCCAATTTCACCCTTAATTGTTCTTTGTTTGAAATATCCGAGTGAAACATAGCCCCAAATATCTCTACAAAAATCAATTAAGATTGTATTGAAACGGTTCAATGCATGAAAGTACTCAGCAATATAATCGTGGGGCTCTATTTGAGTAGTATAGGTAGCATAATTTACACCAAGGCTTTCAACAAATGTCTTAGTAATATTCTCCCAGTTCAGATCAGGATAAGCACTTAGATGTGCATTAAAATTTCCAACAGCCCCATTAAACTTGCCCATTATTTTAACTTCATCAAAGAGTTTAATTTGTCGCTTTAATCGATCAGTGTAGTTAGCCATCTCTTTGCCAAGCGTTGTTGGTGATGCGGTTTGACCATGTGTTCTAGAAAGCATTGGAATCAGAGCATTTTCATTCGATAAACTTGTAATAAGCTCTATCACATCTCGCATTTGTGTGAGAAGTATGTCTCTACCATCTTTTAGCATAAGCGCATGAGATAAGTTGTTAATATCTTCAGATGTGCAAGCGAAATGAATAAACTCTCGGATACTTAATAAAGTATGGTTTATTGAAATTTTTTCTTTTAGAAAATACTCTACTGCCTTAACATCATGGTTAGTTGTATTTTCGAATTTCTTTACATGCAAAGCGTCTGCCACGGAAAAATTAGTAGCAATGCTGTCTAATAAAGTATTGGCACCCGAATCATATAGGGTAGACACTTCAGCTATTTCTGAATTTCGAGACATCGCTTGAAGCCATCTAACTTCAACTAGAACTCTATATTTGATCAATCCAAACTCACTAAAAATGCTACTAAGATCACTTGTCTTTTTGCTATAACGACCATCAATAGGAGAAATGGATTTTAGGGTGTTAAATTCAACAGCAGAAAAGGACTCTAGGGTGTCAATGTTAAATGGATTGTTATTAACACCTTCTGGATCAACAAGCTCAGCAAGAGTAATACCTAAGTATTTTGCTAAAGATTTTAATTGATTGAGTGTGGGTTGAGATCGCCCAGTAAAATAATGCCCTACTGCACCACGAGTTGATTTTCCCATAGCAGAAGCTATGTCTTTTTGCTTAATACCCCTATCACGCATTATTTTTTTTGCTTGTACAATCCATGTATCCATTTTACTCTCCACTCTATTATGTATCTTTTAATGAAAAATTAAACTCTTTATTCTTATACTTTAGATAATATATGTATTATATATATTTATGATAATATATGTATCTTATTTAAGGTAGAAAAAATAATACTTTAAAAACAAACAAGTTTGGTTGAATTTGGATGCAGGAGCAAAGAATACCTATAAACAATATAGCTGATTAAATCATAATGTGAAAGATCAAATCAATCAATTTTAGCTATCACTATAAAAAGTATAAAATTAAACTCTTTAACTGTATTAACTAATAAGCAGATATTATCGATGAAAGAAACATATTTAAAACACTGTAAAGAAAGAAAAGAAAATAATCTTCCTCCTTTAGCACTTGATGCCAAACAAGCCAAATCAGTCGTCGATCACCTGATTTCTGGTTCAGATGACGAATTCTTTTTAGATCTATTAACACATAGAATACCTCCTGGCGTTGATGAGGCTGCCTACGTGAAAGCAGGGTTTTTAACTAGTGTTGCCAAAGGTGATCAGCTCTGCCAATCTATTTCTCAAAAACATGCGACTTTTCTATTAGGAACCATGCTTGGTGGCTATAGTATTAACTCATTAATTGATTTACTTGATATTGATGAGACTGCAGAGACTGCTTGTAATGCCTTGTCTCACACAATCCTAATTTACGAAGCACATCAGAGTGTGCTTGAAAAATCAACACACAATGCTTATGCTAAAAAAATTATAGATTCATGGGCTTCGGCTGAGTGGTTTTCTTCAAAAACACCTCTTTCTGAAGCTATTAAAGTAGTTGTTTTTCGAGTAGACGGTGAAACTAATACTGATGACCTTTCTCCTGCAACTGAAGCCTGGTCTCGCCCAGACATTCCACTTCATGCCCAATCAATGCTTGTTAAAAAGATGGATAAACCGCTCGAAACTATCGAAAAACTTAAAGAAAAAAATCTTCCATTAGCATATGTTGGAGATGTAGTTGGCACTGGCTCTTCTCGTAAATCAGCCATTAATTCTGTTTTGTGGCATTTGGGTAAATCTATTGATTACATTCCCAATAAAAATACTGGTGGTGTCATTCTTGGAGGGAAAATTGCACCAATATTCTTTAATACAGCAGAAGACTCAGGCGCCTTACCGATAGAATGTGATGTCTCAAAACTGAGCATGGGTGACGAAATAACAATCCACCCATTTAAAGGCATCATTACCAATTCATCTGGCGAAACTATCTCAACTTTTGAACTGACACCAAGCACAATGCCTGACGAGGTTCGCGCTGGTGGAAGAATTCCTCTTATTATTGGTAGAGCTTTGACAGATAAAACCAGGACTGAGCTTGGTGTAAAGGTTAGCGATGTTTTTCTGCGTCCAATAGACCCAAAAAATAGCTCGGCAGGATTTACTCTTGCTCAAAAAATTGTTGGTAAAGCCTGTGGCGTTTCAGGTGTTCGTCCAGGAACTTACTGTGAACCTAGGATGAGCTCAGTAGGCTCCCAGGACACAACAGGTGCGATGACACGAGATGAACTCAAAGAGTTAGCTTGTTTAGGGTTTTCTGCGGATCTAGTCATGCAAAGTTTTTGTCATACAGCAGCTTATCCAAAGCCGATTGACCTTGAATTACAACATACACTGCCTGACTTTATGCAATCACGTGGAGGAGTCTTACTGAAGCCAGGAGATGGCATTATTCATTCTTGGTTGAATCGTATGCTGCTACCAGACTCTGTTGGAACTGGTGCTGATTCTCATACTCGCTTTCCTATTGGTATTAGTTTTCCAGCAGGTTCAGGATTAGTTGCATTTGGTGCTTCTATAGGTGTCCTGCCTTTAGATATGCCTGAATCAGTTTTAGTTCGGTTTACTGGCAAAATGCAACCTGGAATCACCCTAAGGGATTTAGTCAATGCTATCCCTTATATGGCAATCCAAAAAGGACTTCTCACTGTCGAAAAATCCAACAAGAAAAACATCTTCTCAGGAAGAGTTTTAGAAATTGAAGGCCTAGGAGATCTCAAAGTTGAACAAGCTTTTGAACTTGCAGATGCCTCAGCAGAAAGATCTTCTAATGGTTGCACTGTACAACTCAATAAAGAACCCATCGAAGAATATTTACAATCAAATATTACCTTGCTGTCTTCTATGATTGATTCTGGTTATGAAGACAAAAAAACCATCGCTAAACGCATCCAAGATATGCAGAAATGGCTTGATAAACCTAAACTATTGAAAGCTGACAATGACTGTGAGTATGCTGAAATAATTGAAATCAATTTAAATGAAATAAAAGAGCCTATTCTCGCCTGTCCAAATGATCCAGATGATGTTAAGTTACTCTCTGATGTTGCAAAAACATCAATTGACGAGGTCTTTATCGGTTCATGTATGACAAATATTGGTCACTTTCGGGCTGCCGCACAATTACTTAAAGATCAAACTGAATTAAATACTGTTTTGTGGGTAGTACCGCCAACCCGTATGGATGAAAAACAGTTACGTGCAGAAGGTATTTATGAAACCTTTGAGAAGTTGACAGAACATACAGAAATACCGGGTTGTTCTTTGTGTATGGGCAATCAAGCAAGAGTAAAAGAAGGAGCTTCTGTGGTTTCAACATCGACAAGAAACTTTCCTAACCGACTTGGAGACAACGCGAATGTCTTTTTAGCTTCTGCTGAGGTTGCAGCAATTTCTGCAAAACTAGGATACATTCCTAGCATTGAAGAGTATCTATCTTTAATGAGAGATATTGAACCAATGTCGGGTGAAATATATCAATACCTTAACTTTGATCAGATTGCAGATTACCAAGAAGCAGCAGCTAACGTACCCCTTGAAACGATTCTCCAAAACTAATTAAATTGGACGTAAAAAAAGCCGCTCTAAGCGGCTTTTTAATGATAGATTCAAAGAGCTACTTAATTTTCTCTTCTTTATACATCACATGCTTTCTGACTACCGGGTCAAATTTCTTTACTTCAATCTTGTCGGGATGAAGACGTTTATTTTTAGTAGTTGTGTAGTAGTGTCCTGTTTCAGCTGAAGATACTAGTTTGATTTTCTCTCTCATAACTTACTCCTTATACCTTTTCGCCACGGTTACGGATTTCTGACAAAACTACTTCTATGCCTTTTTTGTCAATTACACGAAGACCTTTCGCGGAAAGCTTCAACTTTACGAAACGATTTTCACTTTCCACCCAAAAACGATGAGTATGTAGATTTGGGTAAAAGCGACGGCGTGTTTTATTGTTTGCATGCGAAACATTATTACCACTCAAAGGCCGCTTACCAGTAACTTGACATACTTTAGCCATAACGACTACCTACAAATTTCTAAAAAGGAGAAATTATACGCAAAAATTCGCAGTTTTTATATATATATTTATTTACTTTATTGATAAAAACTGTATCATACCAATCTTCCGGAGGGATGGCAGAGCGGCTGAATGCACTGGTCTTGAAAACCAGCAAGGGCTAATACCCTTCCAGGGTTCAAATCCCTGTCCCTCCACCACTCAAACCCCTCTACTAAATCATTCTCAAAAAATTGTTGTATTAATATGTGTCTGAATAGTGCTACTTTGGTTTTCTTAGTGCAACATTAGTGCAACAATACCCCGACATCTATACCAGTATCCCCGCAGATGAAGACCGCAATCACTTTTCCACATTAGCTATCTGCGATGTTCATTACTAAGACGACTATTCGCTCTAATGTAGTGTTGACAGAGCAAATGTGCTACAATATACTGTTGGCTTTTATCTGCATCGAGCACAAGACCGAGATAAGCAACTGTGAAGTTGTATTTATCGGTTAAGCTGCTGCTTTCTGACGAGCCAACTGAAGGCTTTGGATGTGACCGTTCAAATGCAAGTCATGAAGTTATTTGCCGATATCCTAGAAGAACAGCGGAGAGTTTCCTGATGACAATTCATTTATTAATGAAAGTAGCTGACGCATGACTAAGGATGGTGATGCTGAATAATATTAGGAGTAACTAAAAAAAGTGAATCAACATTTGTTATTTACACCGGGCCCAGTCAATGTGGCTCAGAATGTACGAGAGGCTATTTGTAAACAAGATATTTGTCATCGTGAAATCGATTTTAATTATTTGTTACAAAGTATTGAGAATAAATTACTCACACTCTTCGAGATAAAGAATACAGCGGATTATCGAGCGGTAGTCATTACCGGCTCGGGAACTGCCGCCAATGAATCAATGTTGTCTTCAGTTGTTGAAGGGAAGAATATTCTTATTCTGTCTAATGGCGAGTTTGGCGAAAGACTACACAACATATCTAAGATTCATAATGAAAATACTTTTTTACTGGAATTTAACTGGGGAGAAAAACTGAGCCTGAAAAAAATTGAAGATTTTTTGCAGATACAGAAGATTGATGTCATTGCCATGGTTCACCATGAAACCAGTTCTGGCATGTTAAATCCTTTGGAAGAAATCGGCAAACTTGCAAAATCACATGGTGCGATATTTATTGTCGACTGTGTAAGCAGCGCAGGCGCAGAAGTAATTGATCTGGAAAAATGCCACATTGCATTTTGCTCAAGTTCGAGTTCAAAGGCAATCGGCTCTTATCCTGGATTGTCTTTTGTGGTTGGTCAAACTCAGGAGTTTGAGAAATTAAAGACTCTTGCCATTAAATCGATGTATCTAAATTTGTATAAATTTTATGATTTTATAAGAACTTTTTCGCAGACACCGAATACACCAGCGGTGCACTTATTCTATGCTCTAGAGCAAGCGCTATCCAATATACTCAACGAAGGTGTTGTAAATCGCTATGCCGATCTGAGAGGCAAGGCCAATATGTTAAGACAAGGTATGCTGAGTCTGGGGCTTAAGTTTGTAATTAATCAGAAAGACATGTGCTCGGTATTAACCACTGTTTATACTCCATCGCATATCGATGTTGGTGTTTTGCGGCATAAATTGCGCGAAAAATCCATTATTATCTACGAGGGAAAAGGTTGCTTTAAGAATCGTGTTTTTCAGGTTGGAAATATAGGGGAATTGTCTTTTACTGATATCCAATATTTTTTGGATTCTCTGGAGAAGGTATTGGATAGTTTTGAGCCGATTGTAAAAATATTACCCAGTGTTGAACTGGTTAGGAAAACACGTATTGTTGGAACCAGCAGTCAAATCCCGAAACTCATTCCTGAAATTGAAAAAATCAGTGCCGATCTTCTGATATCGGAAGAGAGGCTGTGAATGAAAAACTGACTCGCTTATGGGCGACGAAAACAAAAGATGACGAATGGTGGTCTTCTTTTGTCACATCACCTCTGGCTATTGCGCTTAATTATCTCGTTGTCGATATTAAATGGTTAACGCCGAACTTGATCACGCTCATTTCTTTTATTACTGCAATCATAGCGTCGCTACTTATTGTAGTTGGCGGCAGTGCAAATTTTGTCAGTGCCGCAGTGCTTATCCATTTGAGTCATGTTTTTGATTGCATGGATGGGCAAATGGCGCGTTATCGAAAAGCAACCTCGTTATCAGGTGGTTTTTATGACAAGTTGAGCGACCAGATCCAGGTTACCCTATGGTTTGGAGCGGTAGGATACGCCGCTTACAGTCAGACTAATGACGTCATACCAGTACTTTTGGCGTTTACTGGTGTTGCTTTTTATTCCCTGAGAGGCTACGTAAAATACGTCACCATTTATACAAAAATGTCACAAGATAGTAGCTTCTTGGAAAAACTTGCTATACAAGACTCTAGCGCAAAAAAAGAAGATGTTGCAGGTCTCGGCTTTGGCGTTTTGGCAAACTTACGATGGTTTTTTAACGAACAGCGGAAAATTATTGCCTTCAACGAAGGCGTTTTTATCTTTATGCTATCGCTGGCTTTGATACTTGATGCACTGGTGCCGATGCTTTGGGTGTTCGCTGTCAGTCAACTTTTTTACGGTCTTGCTCGCGGAATGCAGCGAGGACAGGCGATAGATCGCAACCGAAAAATCAGTGTTGAAAAATAATTATCTATGAAGGATGAAAAGTAAGCATGAACTTTGTTGTCATATTTGGTCCTGTAGCTGTTGGAAAAATGACAGTTGGTCAGGAGTTGGAGAAAATAACAGATTTAAAATTATTTCATAATCATATGACAATCGAAGTGATTTTGCCATACTTCGATATGAAATCTCCAAGTTTTAAAAAATTGGTAACTGAATTTCGAATTAAGATGTTTGAAGAGGTGGCTAAAAGCGATTTAGACGGGCTGATTTTTACTTATGTTTGGAAGTTGGATTCAAGTAGTGATTGTTATTTTATTAATACCATAGTGAACATATTTGAACGGGCACAGGCCACAGTCTGTTATGTGGAGCTTGAGGCCAGTGCCGAGGAAAGGCTTAAGCGCAACATATCGCCCAACCGATTGCTAAACAAACCATCAAAAAATGATTTTGACGCCTCTGAAAAAGAATTGTTAGAAACAGATCGAGAGCATATCCTAAACTCGGATGAAGATGAATTTCGTAACAAAAACCATTTAAAGATTAATAACACAGAATTAAACGCAGAGAGGGTGGCCGAAATAATTAAGGAAAGGTTTGGTTTATAAATATGAAAAATAAAAGCAGCAAAATTAAGGCAGTCATTCTAGCAGCAGGAGTCGGCTCAAGAATCAGGCCATTGACCGATAATTGTCCCAAAAGTCTGTTGGAGATAGGTGGTAATACAATTCTGGAAATGATGATTTCTCATATTCAGAGTTGTGGAATCAACGAAGTTGTTTTTGTGGTTGGCTATTTACAAGAAAAAATAAAGGATTATGTAAACAAACAGTTTCCGGATTTAGACGCCCATTTTGTCACCAACGAAAGATACTTTGAAACGAATACTGGGTATTCTCTGATGTTAGCCAGGAATTGGATTCAAGATTCAACTTTTATCAAGTTTGATGCGGATGTGGTATTTGATAAAAAGATCCTGACGAAACTTATTGAATGCGAATATGAAAATTGTTTATGTCTTGATAAAAACATTAATCTTGATGCTGAAGAAATTAAAGTCATTACTGATAAGCAAAACAGAGTTATCAAGGCCAGTAAAACAGTTAATCCTAAAGATGCCATCGGTGAATCCATAGGGATTGAAAAAATTGGTGGCGAAACTGCGAAACTTTTGTTCACAGAGTTAGCAATAATGATGCAGGACGAGCAAAATCATCAAGAATATTACGAAGGTGCGTATGAGAGGTTAATTGCCAACTTTGTTCCATTTTATGCTTTGGATATTTCAGGACTCAAATGGACTGAAATTGACACCCAAGAAGATTTTGTGCTGGCGGAAAATATATTTAGTCAGAGTGCTTATAGTAATAATATAGCTTGAAAAAAGGGCTTGTTAGTTACTTTCTAGCAGAGCGAAGGAGCTACTTAAACATCACCCAAATTATTTAACTAGTGAGATCGACAATTCAATTCGGCAGGTTTACCCTATTCTTCTTTAATTCAATTACATAAAAGGAGCAATTTATGAACAGATACAGTAGTTTAATGAAAAGAATTAAGGATGGAGAGTGCATTCTAATAGATGGTGCTACCGGCACGGAAGTTGAACGTAAAGGAGTACCTCAACTCAAAAATGCTTGGAATGGTGGAGCCGCCCTAAGCCATCCTGACATTGTAAGACAAGTTCATCAAGACTACATTAATCTAGGAGCTGAGATAGTAATTAGTAACACTTTTTCAACGAATAAGCATGCTCTATCTGATGCCGAGCTAGATCATAACTTTGAAGCTTTGAATGAACGCGGTGTAAAACTCGCTGTCGAAGCAAGAGAGCACTTGAATAAAGACAATGTTCTGGTTGCTGGGGGCATTTCCTACTGGACCT
>Ga0207963_1000991_pt1 | contig 15150 bp, 10 predicted proteins | sample Knorr_S15_td_NAD_FD_185604 | JGI IMG/M metagenome (GOLD analysis project Ga0207963, IMG submission 185604) | Marine microbial communities from Southern Atlantic Ocean transect - Knorr_S15_td_NADW_ad_2500m_LV_A (SPAdes) (version 2) | ecosystem: Environmental > Aquatic > Marine > Oceanic | place...
GGCCCCGATGGGCGGGCGCATCATTAACAACGGCTCACTATCGGCCTATGTTCCCCGGCCTGGCTCTGCGCCTTACACCTCCACGAAACACGGTGTCACCGGGTTGACCAGGGCCATAGCCCTAGACGGTCGAAAGTACAACATCGCCTGCAGCCAGATAGACGTCGGAAACGCCGCAACTCCGATGACGGCTCGAATGGAAACCGGCCTGCTCCAGGCCAGCGGTCACACCATTCCAGAGCCGACGATGGATGTCCAGAACGTCGCAAACGCCGTCCTCTTCATGTCCAACCTCACTCTTGACGCCAACGTGCAGTTCATGACGATTATGGCGACACAGATGCCCTACATCGGGCGAGGCTAGAATTTCTCGAATATGCCGCTTCAACCTGCTTGAACACTAAGCGGTTGGAGCGGTAGATTATTCTCCTCCATCATCGCAAAAGGAGGCTCAATATGGCGCGACGCAACACCGAGACCGTTGATGAGTAACTCGCTGAGTTGGGCCCCGTGCGCCGGGACGCTATGACGCTGGTCCGCAATACCTCCTGGAACGCCTGCCTGACGGCTATCAGAAAGCCATGAATTACGGAATGATCCCCTACGAAATTCCGCTGGAGACATTTCCCAAGACATACAACAAAAAGCCGCTTCAGTATGCCGCGCTGGCGTCTCAGAAGAACTACATGTCGCTGTACCTCATGAACGTCTAAAGAGACAATGACACCGAAACCTGGTTCTACGATGAGTAGGAAAAAACAGGCAAGAAGCTCGATATGGGCAAGTCATGCGTTCGGCACAAGACGCTGGACGATCTGCCAATTGAGCTGATCGGCGACGCCATAGCCCGCACGCCAGTGGCGACGTTCCTAGAGAGATACGAGGCAGTCAAAGGTTAGACCGCGATACCGAGTGGGGAGCTACCGTACTCCGGCTTATTCGTCATGCTGAACGGCGTGAAGCTTCTATACAGTGCGCTCCACCGTTGTGTGGTTAACGACCAAGATTCTTTTGTGTCTACACCCCCCGCCACAACCTCTTGCCCTGTGCCCGCACGAAGTGACCGAAACCGGGGTCTGGGAAGTGGCCGGCTGACACCAGTGTGCCCTCGGCCTCCAGCCTGTCCACAACGGCGTGGCGGGTCTGACGTGCTTTGGCCGGGTCCATATCGAACACAGGACACCAGTCGGTGAAGTGGGCCTGAACCGGATTGTTGCACACATCGCCCAACACGAAACCCTTTTCTCCGCCAGAGGAGATGACAAGCGAGGTGTGGCCTGCGGTGTGACCAGGAGTCTCCATCGTGCTGACTTCGTCTGTGATGTTGTAACCGTCGTCTACCAAATCCAAAATATCCAAGTTGGCCAGCGGTGTCACCTGAACGTCGATGTGGGGCCAGTTCTTCTTGAAATCTTCGTCGGTCCAGTGTTCGTATTCATGCCTGGGGATGATGTACCGAGCGTTGGGGAACGTGGGCTTTCCGTCACTCATGTTCCAGCCTACGTGATCGCCGTGGAGGTGAGTTAGGAACACTATATCAACGGCCTCGCGGTCAACGCCCTTGGCCTTCATGTCGTCCAAAAGCTGGGCGCCAGGCAATTGGAGTCCCGTGTCAACGATAATCAGCTTGCCGCCGGAACGTATCCCCGTTGTGCCGACGCGGGAGCTTATCTGGTCCTCGTCGTTGAGCACGCCGGGAACGTGACGCCACTCGTCCAGGGTGGAGCTTGGGAACGTCGCCACCGGATCCCGCGTCGAGGCCGTGTCGGTTAGGGCGATCATCTCTACGTTGCCTACTTTGATCGTTGGTCCTGCCATTATTTCTCCCTTGTTTTGTGTTCGGAATTTTTGCCCTGACACCTGAAAACCTGATACCTGTGACCTCTACAAAATCACGCCCTCGTCCTGCAGCTCTGCGATGTCGTCCCAGGTATAGTCCAGCATTTCAGTTAGAATGGTCTCCGTGTTCTCGCCCAGGGTCGGCGCCATCTTTCGAGTGGAAAGAGGCGTCTCGCTGTACGTCAGGGGCAACTGGTGCCACTTGGTCGGGCCAAGGGTCGGGTGGTCGAAGTCCACCAGGTAGTTGTTGGCGATGACCTGGGGGTCGTCGGGCAGGTCAAGGGTGGATTGGATGTTCTCCCAGATGGTGTCACCGGCGGCGTCCATAGCCTTGCCCCACTCCTCGCGGGTTCGTGTCATGAATATGTCATCGAGGATTTTTATCAGCTCGACCTTGTTGTCCCGCCGAGTCTCAATTGAGTCGTATCGCGGGTCTTCGATCAGGTCCAGTCGGTCCAAACCTTTGCAGAAAGGGGGCCAATAACGGTCGCCTTGGCTCATGGAAAAGGCTATCCACTTGCCGTCCTTGCACTCGTAGGAGTTCCAAAGGACGGAGTTGGATTGTGAGCGGTGTTGACGCTGGGGTTCCTGGCCTGCCAGCAGGGCGATGCCATCGCGCATCCCCGCCAGCCACATCATGCTGCCGAGGTGGGAGGCGTCCACCTTCTGGCCCACGCCGAACCGCTCTCGGTACATCAACGCGCCCAGCACTCCGTAAGAGAGGGTGATGCCGGCTATCTGGTCGGCGACGCCGTGGAGGTTGTAGGGTGTGTCGTCGTTCGGGCCTGCCCACCAGAGTGACCCGGAACGGGCCTCGCCGGTGAGAGCAAAGGCAGGTTTGCCGGAATCCGGGCCTTCCGGCCCGTAACCGGTGGCGGAGCCATAGACGATCTCCGAGTTGTGTTTCTTTAGGTCGTCGTAACCCAGCCCCAGCCGTTCAGCGACTCCCTGGCGGAAGTTCTGCACGAACACGTCGGACTGTTCGACCAGCCGGTATATCACCTCCTGGCCCTTCTCGTGTTTGAGGTTCAGGGCGATTCCCTGTTTCTGGCGGTTCAACGCTTCGAAGTAATACGACGTGGCGGTTCCGAACTTGTCCGTGCCGATACCGCTGACTCGCGAAAACTGCCTTCCGTGGTCGCCGTCCAATGATTCGACCTTGATGACTTCTGCTCCGAGGTCGGCCAACATCATGGTCGACACAGGGCCGAACTGCCACATCGTCCAGTCGATCACGCGAATGCCGTCCAGAGGGCCTTTTATCCCACTGTAGCCATTGATGGTCAATTTCTCCCCCTTGATTCGTCAACGCTGAGGTCTGGATGTCTCAGAATGGCCCAATTCTACCATCGTCTTTGAATTGTTGCCCCAATCGTCATGTAGTCGTCTGACCGCACCGGAATTTGGGCGCTTTTCTCTTGCAAATTGACGGGTTTTGAGGGTAGCGCTACCATCAACGAAACCCCTGACGTAACGTGAACAGGGTGCGATCATCTGGTAGTAAGTGGATTAGCAATCACTCGCCGAGGTATATAAAAAACTTCAGGAGAGGCAACATGAGTGGACCGAAATATCTGGGACACCTGAATATCAACGTGCGGAACGTCGAAATATCTCACGAATGGTACACGGACCTGCTCGGCCTGCACACCTACGACTTTATCCCAGGCCGAGCCGCGTTCCTGTCGGCGAACGTGGAGCTTTCTCACGAGATCGCGCTGACCCAGGTGGCCGAGGGCGCGCCGGGGCTTCAGCCTGGACAGGTGGGGCTGGGGCACTTCGCCTGGCGGGTCGAAACCTTGGATGATCTGAAGGAGTTCTACCAGAAGCTGCTGGATCGGGATATCAAGATCACCCCTAGAGATCATGGTGTTTCGATGGGCCTGTACTTCCAAGACCCTGACGGCAACGGCGTTGAGGTTTATTACGAACGGGACAGGGCTGATTGGTACACGCAGGAGAACATCTTCACGAACGAAAAAAGACCTGTGGGGGATTTCCCAGGCCCGTGGGACGAACTCGCTGCAGATTAGACCGGACACTTTTTTACTGAAGTTTTAGGAGATGCAACCCCGTGTCAGACCTGGTATTGAGCACAGCGATTGGAAACTATGGACACACGAAACCTTTGAAAGATGGCTCCCTGAAGTCTTCGAGGTTTGAACTGGAACACGTCGAGATTTCTCCCGTCCCGATGATCTTTCGACGAATGGTCAGAGGCCTTGAGTTTGACGTGGCCGAGATGGCCCTTTCGACTTACATATGCGCGAGAGAACACGGCAAAGCCTTCACAGGGCTGCCGATCATGCTGACCCGCAGCTTCTATCACGGAGGCATCGCGGTGAACGTGAATTCCGGCATTGAGTCTCCAAAAGACCTTGCGGGGCGCAGGGTCGGAGTTCGCAGTTACACGTTCACCCCCGGCGTGTGGACGCGAGGAATCCTCCAGACCGCCTACGGTCTGGACCTTGAGTCGGTGAACTGGATAATTACGGGTGACGAGCATGTGGCCGAGTACGAAGCGCCCTCATACGTGCAGTACGTCGATAACAGCGACCTGGCGGGTCAACTTGTGTCTGGCGAGATCGACGCCGCAATCGGAGCCGGCCCTATCGACTCTCCAGATGTTAGGCCGTTGTTTCCTGAGCCTGCCGAATCCGACGCTCAATGGTTTAACGAGTACGGAATATATCCCATCAGCCATATGGTGGTGGTCAAGAACGAACAACTGGAAGCTAATCCCTGGCTTCATGAGGGGCTATATTCCCTGTTCGAGCAGGCTAAGAAGCCCCTCATGAAGCAGTTTGACTCCGGGGCTTCACTGAGCGGCGAAGATGCCAACATCCAGAACATGGCGCGAATCGTTGGCGGCGACCCATTGCCCTTTGGTCTTGAGAGTTCCCGTAAGACTGTGGACACGTTCATACAGTTCACCCTTGACCAGCAAATCATCCGCGAGCCAGTCACCTCAGAAGAGCTATTCCCCGTCAGCGCCCACTGAAGTCACGCCGGACTATCGACGGTTCGAAAACGCCTACGGAATAGACGCCATCTGAACAATCCGAACAGAGCGCAGGCCAATGCCTAGAGCAGAGCCGACGGCGCGTCGGGGTCCGTTGTGAACAGCCCTCTCCCACGGGCGGTCATATCGTCCTCCGCATATCGGATTCTCCTGATGCGCCGTGGTTGCAGGATAATTGTGCGCTCGACTCGGCCGTTGGAAAACTGATTGCTGACCACCTCTTCTGGTGGCGGTCCTGAGTCGTTAATTATCGCGCTGGGAGCGCATTGGGTGACACCAATATCGGGACTTCTGCGCTCTTCGGGCGCCTTAGCATCCGATGCCGCAGTTGACCGATGGCGCAATATTAGATAAGGTCTACAAACAATTTACTTATCGAAATACTCGAAATGCGTATCCGGAAATCCCACATGTTAGTCAAGAATGGAGGCAAAACTTGCCAAAATCGAAACCGAAAACCAAGGGTCTGATGTTCCTGGTTACGAGTCTCGCGCTCGTATTCATAATCGCGGCCTGTTCTTCTGAAACAGTGGCGCCTGTTGAAATAATCAAAGAAGTTATCAGAGAAGTGCCGGTACAAGTAGTGGTGGAAAAAGAGGTCGTTAAAGAAGTCCAGGTACCCGGCGAAACAATAGTGGTGGAAAAAATCGTCGTTAAAGAAGTCCAGGTAGCCGGCGAAACAGTAGTGGTGGAAAAAGAGGTCGTTAAAGAAGTCCAGGTAGCCGGCGAAACAGTAGTGGTGGAAAAAATCGTCGTTAAAGAAGTCCAGGTAGCCGGCGAAACAGTAGTGGTGGAAAAAATCGTCATCGCCACGCCAGTCCCTGCCACACCGCTGGTGGCCTCGGGCGGCCAGAAGTACGGCGGCACAATAAAGTTGGGTGTCGTTGACTTTGGAACCATGGACCCGGCCCTGATGGGGCTCTCAGAGGGGAGCGCATACTACAGCGAGCTCACTTACGACAATGGAACCGTCATGTGGTTCGACGGCGACATCACGCCCTGGGCGCTCGAGGCCTGGGCGTCCAACGACACGCTGACCCAGTACACGTTCAAAGTGCGTGAGGGCAATAGGTTCCATCACGGCAAGGAGATGAAGGCTGAGGACATCAAGTTCACCTTCGACCGCGTCCTCAATCCGGAAACGGCGTCCCCCCTCCAAGGGCAGCTGGACTTCGTCGACAGTATAACCGCGGTTGACGACTACACCGTGACGTTCGACCTGAAAGGGCCGAATGCGTTCCTGCCGGCTCTGATGACGATCTATCACGCCAAGATCCTCCCGTCCGATATCGATATCACAGAGATAACCTCCAAGGAATTCGGTTCAGGGGCGTTCACGCTCGGCGAACACAACCCGGCAGAGCGCACTGTTCTGGAGCGTGACAACAATTACTGGCGAAAGGGCTATCCCTTCGTTGACTATGTGATCATGTACTATATGCCCGAGATGACGTCCCGGGTCGAGGCTATCAAATCCGGAGCTATCGACTTCCTCTTTGCCCCCAGCTTCGGGGCCTTGGACCAGCTCGCCGACAACCCCAATGTGGTGATAAAGGAAGCGGCGTCTGCCGGCGTGCGCGTCGTGGACTTCCACACAGACACAGAGCCGTATAACAACAAGGACCTTCGAAAGGCGTTCCAGTACGCCGTCGACCGGGACTTCGTTCGTGAGGCAGGTCTGTTCGGGCGGGGCAGCAACGCCAACGACCATCCAGTGGGGATAAACGACGAGTACTACTGGGATGAACAGCCCATTATCAAACAGGACATACCCAGGGCCAAAGCGTACCTGGAGTCGTACCTAGCGTCAGCAGGCCTTCCCGCCGGATCCGGCTTCGATGCCGAGTTGCATACATCCGAGTTCAACCAACACCTGCAAATCGCGTTGGCCCTCAAAGAATCGGTCGCTGAAGCTGGGATCAACCTCACCATAACCAAGCATGACGCGCCCACTTACTGGGAAGAGGTCTGGATGAACCCTTGCTGCCCGCTGGTATCCAGCAACTGGGGCGCTCGCCCTGCCAACGAGGCCCTCGCCGTACAACTGAAGGGTGACGGCGTTTGGAATGAGTCCTACTACTCCAACGCACGCTTCGATGAGTTGTTGGAGTTGGCGAACGGCGAACCTGACCTCGCAATGAGGAAAGAGTACTTCCGAGAGATTCAGGAGATACTGATCGAGGATGTTCCAGTCCTGTACCTGATGCATCCACCTGTCATCGTAGCCCACCGTACCCGAGTGAGGGACGTCCAAGCCCACCCGGGGCTTTCGGAGACATTCATCGAGAACTGGTGGATCTCACAGTAACCAGGCCGGGGTTCACAACCCCAGGTGTGGTAATCCGACACTTAATTGGAAGACTACGCTGAGCTGTAGGTCCCAGTCACGGACGCTGGGGCCTACAGTACACACCGGGGACGTTCACGCCAGCCCCACTCAATAGTCAAATTCAAGACCACTTCCCCTTGAGCGAAACCGCCAGCGTATCCACCTCGAAACCCTCAAATGTGCCTTCCCGATTTCCTCCTTACGAGCCAGTGGGGGATTGCCCTGGCAAGCCACCCCCGCAATTAGCATAATGAGTTCGCAACAGGAGTTGTTACATACTACGTTTCCTCATAGTTCGCCTGAGCCTGATTCTCATGACGCTCCTGGCAGTCTCCCTGATAATTTTTTCGGTCACGGAGTTCCTGCCGGGGGATGCTGCGTCTGTCATGCTGGGCCAACAGGCCACACCGACTGTTTTGGAGAACTTGCGCCACAAAATGGGCCTGGACCGGCCCGCCTATTCCCGCTATCTGGGTTGGATTATCGGCTCTCCTGAAGACGAAGGGGCTGTATTCAAGACCAACGACGGAGGCTCGACCTGGAAACGGGTTGCGCTGGACACGGTCACGCCCATCACCAGAACCAGCTTTGACGATCTTAAAATCGGTTGGGCTATTTCTGAGAGCCGTATCTACAGCACCGAGGACGGCGGTGTCCGTTGGAGAAGGCAGATCCGGACGGAAGATTCTCTGAACGCCATCGCATTCGCAGACGCCGAAAACGGATTGGTGGTCGGCGAGGATGGAATCGTTTACCGGACCACCGAAGGCGGCGTTCAGTCAAAGGACCAGGGGCAGTTACTATGTGCCGGCTCAACATGTGAAGAAGAGCTACTCTCCACGTGGAATCCAGTTGAGAGCGGAACAGAATTGGCGCTTACCGACGTCGCGTTCGTAGACATAAACCACGCTTGGGTCTCCGGCGATAAAGGGCTGATTCTTTTCTCCACCGATGGTGGTTTGACGTGGGGGAGGAGGGATACTGGCGTCGAGGCGCGGCTCCTTTCGGTTTCCTTCATCGGCGTTGATGAAGGTGTCGTGGTTGGAGAGAACGGTACGATCCTCATGACCACTGATGGTGGCATGACCTGGCAACGTTCAGTCTCTCCAACGTCGTTGCGGCTAAATGCCGTCGCCTTCTCAGAGGACGGGACCGCCTGGGCCGTCGGCGACGAGGGAACGATGCTACGGAGCAGGGACGGCGGCGTCACCTGGACCCAGCTGGGTTTTCAGCTCCCTCTTACCAGCGCGCTGCGCGCAGTCTCCTTCGATGGCGCCTTCGGCGCGGCGGTTGGGGCTGAAGGCGCGGTTCTGACAACCACCGACAATGGGGACTCCTGGGGCCGCCAGGAAATCCTCGACTCGGATGATGGGTCAGCCACCAGTCAAAAAGTGACCACAACCAGGCCGCTGAACGGCCTCACCGTCAAGGTGAGCGAGTCCGGGGACGTGAGTGCGTGGGCCACTTCGGACGAGAAAGTCTGGCAGTGGGGTCTGCTCGGGGGCGACCTGGGAGTGTCACCCCGTTCGGGCGTGCCGATCTTCAAGATGGTCAAAACAGGCCTGCGCAACTCCGCCATCCTGGCAGTGGTCGCCTTCCTGGTGGCGGTGCCCACGTCGCTAGCCGCCGGCGTGTGGGTGGGAGTGCATCCCGACACAAAACTGGACCGGCTGCTGAGCCAGGGGAGTCTCCTAACGATCTCGCTCCCGGAGTTTGTGACGGGAATCCTGCTGATATTGATCTTCTCCTCATGGCTGGAGTGGCTGCCATCGTCCAGCATAATGCTACCTGGGGAAGCCATCTGGTCAAGGCCCGAGGTGCTGGTGTTACCCATCCTCACAATCACCGGGGCGCTTTTCGCCTACATTCTGCGCATGGCGCGGTCCAACGTCATCGAGGTGATGAACAGCGAATATGTCCGCACGGCAATTCTCAAAGGGCTGCCCATGCACCGGGTGGTGATCCGGCACGTGCTGCCCAACGCGCTACTTCCGACCATCACCGTCATCGCCAACAACGTCGGCTGGATGTTCGGTGGACTGATCATCGTCGAAAGCATCTTCGCATATCCAGGAGTTGGAAGGCTGTTGTTGGCGGCTATCGACACCCGCGACATCCGACTGCTCCAGTCCACGGCGTTGTCCATTGCCTCTGTGTACGCCTTCAGCAACCTGGTGGCTGACCTATTGTACGGGGCCCTCAATCCGCGGATCAGGGTCACGTGATGGCCATAGAGGAGTTGGACAGCCAGGTTACGACTGGGGGCGCAAACGCCCTGCTAAAGGGGGCCAGCCGGAAGGCCCGGCGGGGGCTGTCAATCGCCCTTCGGACCAACTCGGGCCGCATAGGGTTCGCCATCGTCGCGTTCCACCTTTTCCTGGCCGTCTTCGGACCGTTACTGGCACCATACTCCCCTACCGACTTCACCAGCGAGAACCTGAAGACACGACTGACAGGGCCGTCGATCGAACACCTACTGGGCACTGATGGGTTCGGCCGCGACGTTTTAAGCCGGGTGGTATCCGGGGCGCGCTCGATAATCTGGATATCGTTCATCGGGACCGCCCTTGGCATCACCTTGGGCACCATCGTGGGGATGACCAGTGGGTACATTGGGGGCAAGACAGACCAAGTCATCATGCGAGGCGTTGACGTGTTTCTGGCGTTTCCCGGCCTGCTGCTGGCCCTACTGGTGATCAACCTCGGTGTTCAGCGCATCGGCATCGACCTATGGCCATCTAAGGAGGCTTGGCTGGTCATAATTACGATCGGCATCGCCTTCATGCCGGCCAACAGCCGGGTGATCCGCAGCGCGGCCCTGGCCATCAAACCTCTGGAGTTCGTGCAGAGCGCCCGGCTCCGGGGGGAGTCGTCCTTTTACATCATCTTCCGCGAGGTCCTGCCCAACATTATTCCCGTGGTGGCGGTGGAAGCGTCAATACGGGTGAGCTTCGCTCTCCTTCTCACTGCCGGCCTTGGGTTCCTGGGCCTCGGTGTCCAGCCCCCGACGCCTGACTGGGGGCTGATGGTCAGCGAGAACCGGGAGTTTCTCTCGATCGCTCCGTGGGCAGCGTTGGCTCCGGCCATGGCTATGGCCTCGCTGGTTGTGGGTGTCAACTTGCTAACCGATGGCGTACGCGAGGCCGCGCAACTGCCCATTTCCCAGGAGGCGTCATGAGCCAGTTATCTCAGACGGAAGGGCAACTACTTGAATTAGACCGGCTCGCGGTCACCTTCTACACCCCGAGAGCCACGGTTCGGGCTGTGCGAGACCTGTCTATCGAGATTCGTCGTGGCGAAGTATTGGGTCTGGTGGGCGAATCGGGTTGTGGCAAGTCCACCGCGGCATTTGCGATCATGGGCTATTTGCCAGGCACGACCCGTGTGGACGGATCTATTCTTTTTGAAGGCCGTGATATTGCCCACATGGGAGATTCCGATCTACGTGAGTTGCGTGGCAACCGCATCGCAATGGTCTATCAAGACCCGGCCACGTCTCTGAATCCGTCAATGCGAATCGGAACGCAGGTCCAAGAGGTGCTACGCGAACATCTCGACCTCGATTCGAGGCAGGTCCGGGAGCGAATGATAGAGCTCTTTGAGAGCGTTCGCCTGGCAGACCCAGAGGCTATTGGCCAGCGCTACCCACACCAGTTGAGCGGTGGAATGCAGCAACGTGTGGTAATAGCCATGGCCTTGGCCTGCGATCCGGACCTCCTGATCATGGACGAGCCCACGACGGGCCTGGACGTCACCACCGAGGCCACTATCCTCGACCTGATTGTGGAACTTAAAGACCGAGTCAACGCGGGCATCCTGTTCGTGAGTCACAACCTGGGCGTAATCGCCAGAGTTGCCGACCGCGTGGCGGTCATGTACGCAGGCGAGATTGTCGAGCAGGCGACAGTCGGCGAGCTTTTCAAGAACCCGCGACATCCATACACTGCCGGTCTGCTGTCGTGTGTGCCTCGGCCTCCGGGAGACGACGGCATTGAGCGCAAACTCAGCAGTATTCCAGGCTCGGTGCTGGACGCCCAAATTGAAGGGGGCGAGTCCTGCCTGTTTGCGGATCGCTGTCCCCTGGCGCAGGACGCCTGCACCGCTCAGGTTCCGCCAATGACCGATCTTGATGGTCACTTGTCAAAGTGTCTGTTCCCCGACGATGTGCATTCTGGCATCTGGGGCGAGTCACAGGAACGAAATAAGGAATTGATCCCCGAAGAGCCGATCCCCGTGCTGAACGCTCATAGCCTACGAAAATTTTACGGACGAGAGCGCAAGAAATACCTGCTTTTCGGCCCGCCCGTGCAACAGCGAGTTCGCGCGCTCATCGACGTGGATATGAAAGTGGGAACCGGTCGGACGCTGGGCGTCGTGGGAGAGAGTGGTTCAGGCAAAAGCACGGCAGCAAAAACCATTGTGGGACTGGTTCCCAAAGATGGCGGAAAACTGGAACTGCGCGGCCAGAATCTGGCAGATGGAGTACAACACAGGTCCAAGGAACAACGAGCCGCAATGCGTATGGTTTTTCAGAATCCCACAGCATCGTTGAACCCCAAATTGCCTATACGACACTCCATCATCAGGGCGTTGAGGAAGTTCGCGGGTTTGAGTCGTGACGAAAGCAGAGAGCGAGCCGAACAGCTTCTGGAAGCTGTAGGCCTCGACCCATCGTACCTCGACAGGCCACCCTCAGAATTAAGCGGAGGCCAGCAGCAGCGTGTTGCGCTTGCCGGCGCGTTCGCCGCCAGCCCCGATCTGATCGTGGCAGATGAGGCGGTGTCGTCGTTGGATGTGTCTGTCCAGGCTCAGGTGTTGAACCTGCTGGAGGAACACCAGCGAGAGTCCGGAAACTCTTACGTGTTCATCACTCACGATCTGGGAGTTGTCCGTTACGTGTCCGACGACATCCTTGTGCTGTACGCTGGTCACGTCGCCGAGTATGGCCCTTCCGAAGCGGTGCTTGGCAGTCCATCGCACCCATACACCGAGGCTCTGCTATCAGCCGCGCCCATCCCCGACCCGGAAGCGACGCAAAACCAGATCAGGCTGGAGGGTTCGGTGCCCACGCTGCACTCGGCCTTCAAAGGCTGTTTCTTCGCCGGCAGATGTCCCAGGAAGATCGGCGACATCTGTGACACATCCACGCCTCCAGAGCAAGCAGGGTCGCACGGCGAAGGTCACATCATTAACTGCCACATCCCTGTGGAAGAGTTGGCAATCATACAGCAGCAACCGTTTCAAAACGGAGTGTCGGTCACATAGCAAGCCCAATCATGACAGGTTTGTTCAAACGCCTGGCCCGCGGTGACGTTGTGATTCTGGACGGCCCCACTTCGACGCAGCTTGAGCGGAAGGGCCTGTCCAACGCCATCGGCGCGTGGTCTGCTATGAGCAATCTGGACCACACGGATGTCGTCCAGAAGGTTCACGAGGAGTATATCGACGCGGGCGCGGATATTATCACGACCAATACCTTTGCCACGTCGCGGCTAACTCTGGAGACTGTCGGGCGCGACGCACAGGTTCGCGAGATCAACCAACGAGCCGTGCATGCTGCCTTACGAGCCAGAGACGCGGCGGCAAATGGCAGGGATGTGGCCATCGCAGGCTCGATATCCCACTTTCCAGGCTGGGATAGAGACACACAGGGGAATTTTTTGAATAGGCCCCAGCCTTCTGAAGATCAAGCCAGGACTAATTTTCGTGAGCAGGCCGAAATACTGTCCGAATCTGGGTGCGACCTCATCCTTCTGGAGATGATGCGAGATGTCGATATGGCCGTCCTTGCCGTCGAGTCTGCCATATTGACAGGTCTTCCCGTGTGGATCGGTTTTACCTGCTGGATTGACGACCACGCCGTCGTCCGTATCGGCGAGCGCCGCGGATATGGCAGTGGCCCCACTTTTGAGGATTTCCTTCAGAGAAATTTGCCAATAGGCGGATCGTTATTGGCTGTAATGCACACGGCTGTCGAGCAGACATCTTCGGCGCTGGAAGTGCTTCGAGACTCTTCATGGAACGGCCCATTGGGTGCCTATGCTCACTCTAGCGACATGATGCGCCCAGACTGGCAATTTGACGATATAATCACTCCCCCTGACTATCTGGCTCACGCAAGGCAATGGGTAGGCATGGGAGTTCAGCTAATCGGATCGTGTTGCGGCACGGGGCCAGAGCATATCAGGGTGCTGAAGGAGAACCTCCCTGATCACATTGCAACTGGAGAGAGTTAATTTTCCATGGTGATTAGTATTGCGAGTTGCCTGTCAACTTCGCCATTCTGGACGCCAACAGGCGTGCGCTGAAAGAAAGGGAACACAATGGAAGTCGGATACCAGGTTGGTCAAGTCGTCGACAGGGATTCGGTCGGCCTGCAACAACAGTGGCAAAACCAACTGGAGCAGTTCCGCGCCTCGCGGGATGCCGGATTCGATATCTACTGTTGGGCGCATCATTATTTGATTGATCCATTCCAGCACTTCCAGCCTCTGCCTGTGCTGGCGAGGCTGGCCGCGGAGCCGGGGAACATGAAACTGGCGACATCCGTCCTGCTGCTTCCACTTTTGAACCCCGTGGACATCGCCGAGCAGGTCGCGACCATTGACCATATCTCCGAGGGACGATTCATCCTCGGTCTGGGGCTGGGATACCGACCGGAGGAGTTTGAGGCTTTCGGGACTAGTCTTAAACACAGGGCGGCCCGCAACTCCGAAGCTCTGGAGCTTATGATTCGCCTGTGGACCGAGGACGAGGTGACCCATCACGGGCGTTTCTTCGATGTGTCCAACGCTCGGCCCACCGCCAGAACGTATCAAAAGCCTCATCCCAAAATTTGGCTGGCCGCAATGAGCGACCCCGCCGTCCGAAGGGTTGGACGCGAAGGGCACACACTTTTCATCGGCCCCGCTCAGTCCTACGAGGTCACCAAACGCCACATCGACATTTATCGCGAAGAGCTGGACAGGAACGGACACCCGCCGCCGGAAGACATCGTGTTGCTAAGGGAGTTCTTTTGCGCCAACAGCCGAACCGAAGCGTTAGAGAAGGCCAGCGCTGGATTCCAGCGCAAGTACGAAGTTTATGGCGCCCACGGGTTCCAGGGTTCCAACGATGAGCTTGCCGACATTGTGACAGGCGACATCGAGACTCAGACCGACAGCGCTTTCGTCATCGGCAGCCCTCAGGACTGCATCGAGGAGCTTGCCCGATACCGAGACCTCGGCGTCACTCAGGTTGCTATGCGCCTCTACTATCCAGGCATGTCTCAGAAGGAAACGCACGAACATATCGAACTCGTGGGCAGGGAAGTCTTGCCGGAGCTTCATCGGTGGTAGTGGAAAAATTCGTCGAGGTCAATGGGACAACGCTACGCTACCTGGACTGGGGAGCCGACGAGCGCCGAACTTTCGTGATGCTTCACGGCATCCACGGTCATGCGCGGGAGTGGGACAGACTGGCCGAGGCCGTCAGATTGATACGTCGACCTCTGGCCCCGGAGATGCGGGGCCACGGAGACAGCGCTCGAAATCCCAGCGGCGAATACAGTGTCTTGGAATATGTCACTGATGTCGGCGAATTCATAGCGTCTTTGGGATTGGGGCCTGTTGATCTGATAGGGCACTCGCTGGGAGGGATTATCGGCATCGCACTGGCGGCGATGAATCCAGATGCTGTCCAGAGATTGATCGTGGTGGACATCGGCCCCGATCTGGCCGAGGAGGGCATAAACGCCATCCGGGAATCCGCCGGCTCCAGGCCTCTGACTTTCCATGACCTCGATGCGGCATACAAATGGGCTTTAGAAGGCGACTCGCTGGCCGACGAAACCGAGATGCGCCATCGAATCCAACACAGCTTAAAACCAGGCTCAAACGGTCTGGAGTGGCGATATGACCCAGGCGTGGACACGATTCTGGACTCTGCCGGAGCCGACGGCTCGGCGATGCTGTGGGGCCTG
>Ga0207963_1001000_pt1 | contig 15056 bp, 11 predicted proteins | sample Knorr_S15_td_NAD_FD_185604 | JGI IMG/M metagenome (GOLD analysis project Ga0207963, IMG submission 185604) | Marine microbial communities from Southern Atlantic Ocean transect - Knorr_S15_td_NADW_ad_2500m_LV_A (SPAdes) (version 2) | ecosystem: Environmental > Aquatic > Marine > Oceanic | place...
ACGTTCCCCAGTGAATACCCGTTCCCGTGGAATGAACACCTCTTTCATCCAGAGTGATGCGTCAAGTTCATCAAAACGGCTGCTAAGTGGCGAAAGAAACGGATTAGAGTGCCTAGCAGCTGTCTTGCGCGCGACAACGCGTACACCTGGGGAATTAACTGGCAATATGAACCACAACCAACGACCGCTACCGGACGGTAGTTCATCTCGACTAGTGATTAGGACATCTTCCGCGAATGGCGTGCTGGTATGCATTTGCACTTTGCCGCTGACAACGATCCCGCGGTCGGTCTCACCGTCCAGGCGGATTGCTACTGGGTCTTGTCTGAGTCTAGGCCCAATAAGTGGTCCGCCCCCGGCAAAGGTAAGAAATCGGCCGGTGTGGGCGATTGATTCTTGATATTCCCTAGCCGCTGCTATTTCCACAGAGGACTTGTCCAATGCTTTGAGGTGATTCAACATGCCCAGTGCTATTAAAGCGCCGTAACCCGGGGTATGAGTGATATTGCCACCGCTAGCAAAAAGTACGGCTCGTATTGCCTCCCCTTGCCGCTGGAGCTGGGCGGAAGTCGTAGGTACTTCAAATGCCAACGGTTTGCATTCGGCCACGCCATCTGGATCGGTAAGCAAACTATCTTCCCAAACAGGGTCGAAATGGCGGTCATACCATTTTACATATTCCAGTACCATCGCAGACGTCGCCGGATGAGTCGTAACATCTTCTACCGGGCCTTCCCCCATCACCCATACATCGCGCCCATCGCGTAGGCTTTCGCGGTACTCAGATCCTGTTCGCATAATGCCCTCGATTATTTAGATTCGCAGAGAATGAGCGATGAACAGACCCTGGTTAGTCGGTTCATCAGACATTACCTGCCAATGGTTTCGAGCCCGTTTGAAGCCTCGGGCAAGGCCGTGGAAAAACTCACGACCCCGAAAGTCAATCATAGCCTTTGCAATGCCAATCATGGCGGGGGCCAAAAATAGGATGATCATTACTGGAGCAGAAGTGAGGATACGTTGTATCGGCATTTGGTGCCTCTAAGCTTAGTGATAATCCTAAGTTGTAATGGCTTTACAAGCAAATAGAAGGGCGGAATTTTGTTATAGCTGTAACAAACGTTCGCTACAGGGATTAGCAACTGACAGATTTCCTACGAGACACTTCTTGATGTCCAAATTGGTGATCATACGAAAGAAATAACCCCTGGTTTTTCTTCAGGGGCTATTTCAGGTCTGACTTTCTTTGGTGCCAAAGGTAAGAGTCGAACTGGCACGAGGTCACCATGACCGATTTTCCAGTTTGATCCCTTACATAAACGCAATTACTTATGGCTATATAGTTGCCAGATTTAAGGCTAGAACCTGCTCTCCGTTCCACCAGGCATGTTATTGATCTCAGAACTTCAACCACTATTTAAGAACAAAGGTTAGGGCTGGTGCTAGCGCAGGGACTATGGATCCACAGTAGTAGCTGCTCTACCCAGACAGGTTCAGCAACTGGAACACGCCCGTGTCCGGGACTTGGTCGGGACTGCCGTTGGTGGCTCTAAGGGTGAAATCCAGCGTGTATTCATCAATATGCCGTTAGATCCAAGCGTCCTTCCACCCTTTCGGAGCCAGGTACTCCATGACCTTTTTCAGCTTTTCGAAGATTGCTGTTACGCAGCAGTGGGAGGCTTGTAGATTAGCTGATCCGCTTTTTGCGCTGACGCCATTCCTTCCTCCACTGTGGCTAACTATATGATGTCTTTGAAAGTCTTGATGGCCTGAATGTGTTCATCCGGAGTGTTGTACTGCGCCCTGGCCGTGCCTATCGAAACTAAGTCAGCTCCCAGGTCTTCCCATGCAGTCAACTGGGTTTGCCAGTCTTCTGGTGTTCCAATTAGCTCTATACGACCTTCTATCTTTAAATCGTCGGGGTTTCGCCCAGCCTCTTGAGCGTATCGTTTCACGGTTTCAATGAGTGTGCGAGCCGTATCTCCTGCTTCGCATAAAGGAAAGTAACCATCAGCTAGGCGGCCTACCCTTCGAAGGACCCGATTCGGGCCTACGGGCATGCCGGGTGCGCCCGCTCCCATCCAGATTGGTATGGGACGTTGTATCGGAAGAGGGTTGATCCCCGCTGATTCTATATGGTGCCACTGCCCATGAAACTCTATCGGATTGTTGGTCCACAAGAGTCTCAGGACCTCGACCTGCTCCTCAATTCTACGTCCCCTATTTCCGAAGTCCTCTCCTAGGGCAGTGAATTCAACAGGGTTCCATCCGACTCCAATCCCAAGACGGAGCCTGCCGCCGCTCAAAACGTCAACCTCGGCAGCTTGCTTCGCAACCAAGACAGTTTGGCGCTGCGGCAGGATTATGATACCGCTCACAAGGTCTATCTTACTTGTAAACCCGGCGATGTAAGCCATCAGGGTAAACGGTTCCCTAATCACGCTTTCGTGGGTGTAATAGAACGCAGGAACCTCCGGATGTTTTTCGGGGTTCGCACCTACAACGTGATCCAGGATACGGATATGGCTGTAGCCCAGGTCCTCCACTGTCTGAACATACTCTCTCACTGCTCCAGAATCGTGACCTATGCTCGTTGTTGGGAAAGAAGCGCCTATCTTCATTTTGTTCCTCTATAGTTGGGATAGGATCGTATGACCTTCAGCTGGTCTGCTTGCCTCAGCGGCTCTTCCGTAAGCCGTCCTTTGGCCCGGTCTCATGCGGCTAGACAACCTCATTTGTCCCTTGTAGAGTAACCCACTGCGGCAATTTGTACTTGGAGTTGCACCTATGTCGGCTACAGAAACTGCCATGTCTGACTTGGAGCGCAATTGGAGTATGGCAGGCCGAGCCTTAGAAGATGTGGACGATGTGATTCTGAGAAGCCAACCCAATAACCAGTCAGATTCCATGGGCTGGCTCCTTTGGCATATGAGTAGGATTGTTGCCCGCTTTGTCCATACCGGGTGCTAAAGCTCTCCCCAATTGTGGATTAAAGACAGCTGGTACAACAAACTCGGTTTAGATGACGATATTAACAATACAGGCATGGGCTGGAATGAGGAACAGGTAGCTGCTTGGGATCTCCCGGCCAAAAACTTGCTCGTGGATTACTATGAGGCTGTTAACGCTGCGGCTCGAGAATATATCCAACCTCTATCTGCGGTAGACTTGGATTGCCAGATTCCTGCTGCTCGCCCACCGGGCCCAGCTAGTATAGGTTCGAGGCTGGGCGTTGTGGTTTATGACAATTGTGTCCATGGTGGGCAGATCGCATGCCTTAGAGGCTACTACAAAGGCATGGGCTGGTTCGTATAGCTTGGGTGAAGGCCCGGTCGGATCGTGAAACCCCCTGCAATCCCACTCCAAAGCTCCATGGCGGGTTCAGTGTTACCGAAGAATAAGCCAACGGCCCATGGGTAGGACTTGCCAACGGGTCCGGTGAGCACACCCCCCACCTTCACTAGTACCCCACCCCCTATGGCTTCCCGATGGGAGGGTGTAGCTGAAACGAGAAAACCCCCCTCGTTTGAGGGGGCTTGTGGCTACTGGAATACGTCAGGACTGGGTTGTGGGTTCGAGAGCCGGAGGTTGTTCCAACAATTCCAGCCAGTTACCGTCGGGGTCCTGCATGTAGCAACCTTTCTGAGCCATCGGATAAACGGCATTGGGTCGTGTGACCGGCGGGCTCACAAATCTTACCCCTTTACTAGAGAGCTCTTTATAAAATTCGTCCAAGTTGTCTACGATTATTCCCAGATGTGTCGCACCAATGTCTTTGCGGTCCGGAAGCGGCGCTGCATCACCACGGGGATTCAAATACTCTATTAACTCCACCGAATGTTTCACGTCACCGAGGCCCAAGTAGATGATGTGCAACTTAGCGTCCGGATACCCAACCAACTCAGAAATGAATTCGCCTTCGAGGATCTGATCACGTTCTATCTCCAGTCCTAGCTGGTCGCGGTAGAAGGCCACAGAACGCTCCATGTTGCTGACTACGAATCCGGTATGGTTCATCCATTCGACATTCATTTATATGGCTCCACTTTCTGCGCAATTCATCATCCCCTCCTAGTATGGGGAGATTATCAGTCCTTTCAGGGTAGGACCTCCCAAGGGGCTAGGCAAGCACACCGTCTGACTTCGCCCCGTAACCTTCACGCTCCGGCTGTACATACCCATACCCTCAAAGTAACCCACCCCAGTGGCTTCCCGATGTGGGGTGTCCCAGAAACAAGAAAAGCCCCCTCGTTTGAGGGGGCTCGTGTTATCAATTTGTTATCAAAACGTGGTGCCGAAGGTCAGAGTCGAACTGACACGGGGTCGCCCCCAACGGGTTTTGAGACCGGCGCCGGTAGTTTTACCCTGTCACGGTGGATCCTGTTTAGTCGCGTTTCTCAGCTAACATAGTCAATCTATTTCCCAATGGATACCGTCTGGTAGCAAGGATTTGGCCGGCAATATGTCGGCAACGTAGTACGTAATCTGCTGACTAAAGAACAATCCATCTAGCCATAATTAAACTGAATAATCCTCGAAGGCTAGGTTGGCATAACGCATAAAGATACCACCCCCGGGAGCCGCGAGAGGGCCGTTGGCAGCGAGGCATGCGATGACGTATTTCTCCCCTGGTCGTGCTTCAGTGGCTATGGCCACCCGCTGGGATATGTTAAAACCCGCTACCGTACCAGTGGCTCTGTCGCACTCGCCATTGACCCAGATCTCCCCGTAATCATCTATGCAGGTCTCGAAGAAGATTCGATTCCCACGGATGTCCCTACCATGAACCTGATCGGGCAAAGTTACGGTGATCCGGAACCAGCCGAATGTGAGTCCGCTAGACCGGCCTACCTGGATATTTTCACAGACCTCCCATCCCGAGTCGTCGTAATCGACCAACCGCGCTGGACTGCCGCTGAGTCGAGCAACCAGACCTTCATTGTCCTCACCAGGCACTAACCCTGGCGAAAACTTCCACTCGGCCTTAGCACTTCGCAAGTCTTCCGGATTCTCAAGGTCCAGCGCTACCCTTATCATCTAGTCCCTCTCTGCAGCCATTGTGTACCCAAGATACTCTCAACATACGACTTAGATTATATGACGGGATTCACCCGCTCACCAAACTCCATGTCTACAGCCAGCCGCCTAAGTGAGGTATCGCTCAAGCAAGAAAAGCCCCCTTAATGAAGAGGACTTCTGTGTTATCAATTTGTTATCAAAAGTGGTGCCGAAGGTCAGAGTCGAACTGACACGGGGTCACTCCCATCGGTTTTTGAGTTCGACGCTGGTCGTTTTACCCTGTCACACTGCATCCCAGTTAGTCCCCTTTCATAGCTAGAATGACCGGTCCATTTCCGCATTAGACGTAACTGCTTACATTTCAATGCGATTGGATGGATTTACATAAAATGAAACAGGAAAGCAAGCTGGTTTATTCCATCGTTGAGATAGTGGGTCTCCTGGGAATCGGGTGAAGCAAGGTCTATGAACTGGTACGGTCAGGTAGATACCTTCACTACGGTTAGGCAATAGGAATCAAGTAAAGCTAAGGAAATTTAGTTATCGATAACTGCCTAAATTTATTTAAATAATGACTTGATTACGTATTCGATTCGAAAATTATTATTAGTTGAATGGCATTAATTTCTATCCTATACTTCCGAAAACACATCTATGTGGTAGTTTCCAATATTCAAAATCTTGTTACTGGAGGAAATCGTATGCCTGAGTATGATCTGGTGATACGCGGAGGAACGGTAGTAGACGGTACAGGTCTTCCGAGGATTCGGGCAGATGTTGGAATCAAGAACGGCAGAGTAGCTATGGTCAGTGGGAGGATCGCAGCTGGGGGAGCTAAAGAGTTGGATGCAAGCGGGTGCATTGTGGCGCCAGGTGCAATCGATCTTCATACCCATTACGACGCTCAACTTAACTGGGATCCGTACGCTTCATTATCAGGTTGGTTCGGAGTAACCTCGCTAACGGTTGGTCAGTGCGGTTTCGGATTCGCTCCGACTCGCCCTGAGGACCGAGATTTGAACATGCGCATGATGAATCGTATAGAGGCGATCCCTTTGGAATCTATGCGTCAAGGAATGCGTTGGGACTGGGAAACATTTCCTGAATACATGGACAGCTTAGACCGACAAGGTCTGGGGGTGAACGTCGGGGCATTAGTGCCATTTTCGCCGCTTCGCGGATACGTACTTGGCATGATGGAGGCAAGAGAAAGAACTTCGGTTACCGAAGCAGAACTAAACCAAATGAAGCAGATACTCCGTGACTCAATGAAAGCTGGGGCCTTTGGCATATCTGCTGACAAGAATCTCGAAGACCGCCCGGAAGACGGGAGCTGGTTGCCCAGTCACGTTGCCTCTAAAGAAGAATTTCTGGGGCTGGCCCGGGTGATGAGAGAGTTCGGCGTCGGTCAAATAGGTTGGACAATTGGAATTTCCGATGACCGGCCGGAACAAAGAGATATGCTTGCAGAGATGGCAAGGATTAGCGGCCGACCACTTCACGTAGTTTTGGGTGATGACGAGGGATACGAATGGCTGGAACAGATGCGGCAAGAAGGGCTGCCAATCCTCGCCCAACAAGGTTCAGTGCCAACGATCGCCGAGTTTAAGCTATCTGAGTACAATTTGTTTGATTACATGCCCAATTGGGTACAACCGCTGGTTGGCACGAAAGAAGAAAGGATAGCCAAATTGTCGGAGGACGGAATCAGGGACGGAATGAAAAAGGATGTAATAGACCGTCCTCACCCTAGGACAGATTGGGCACAGGTGCAGGTCGTAGAAGTAGCCCTTGAACGAAACCTTAAATATGAAGGACTAAGCATCGCGGATATCGCCACGGCGGAAGGTAAACATCCTTTGGATGCGTTCTTGGATATTGCTCTTGACGAGGATTTAGAGACGGAGTTTGCGCACCCCGCGGACGCCGCTGGCCGAGATGAAGCTCGCGCGGAGCGGCTCTCAAACCCGTTTGTGCATATCTCAGTTTCAGACGGTGGGGCACATACTAGGTTCTTGGTTAATAGCGTATGGCCTGTGTACTTCTTAGCTCACTGGATCAGAGACTATGGACTTATGAGTTTAGAGCAAGGCCATCAAAAGATGAGTGCACTTCCCGCGTGGTTTTCAGACATGAAAAATCGCGGAACTCTAAGGGTAGGCGATTATGCTGACATCATGATTTATAACATGGACGAACTCGGCCTGTTGTACGATAAGCCGAGATTCGAGACCGATTTTCCGGGAGGGGAGAAACGGTTGGTTCAGAAGCCCACGGGCATGCGCTACATCATAGTGAACGGGGCGGTTACGTTTATAGATAATGAATGTACGGGCGCGTTGCCTGGGAAACTACTACGTAGTTACGACATGATTGGCTGATACCATCTATCGGAAGAGAATACTAAAGGCCCTCACTTACGTGAGGGCCTTTCTGGTCGACGATCGATTATTACCGTAATCGGACCTAATATCTAGGATTTTGCCAGTGTACGTCAGATTCTGTTACATGTCTTCAGATACTTATTCGTCAGGTACTAAGGCAATAAGCCGCCCGTCTTGTACAGTAACTAAGAAACTCTTCATACGAAAGTCTGGGCGGTCTGCACAAATCCCATCTGATTTCTCATATAGCCAACCGTGTCCATCGCAAACAAATTGCTCGCCACCCTCGTCGGACACCTCCCCGCCTTGATGTGGGCACAGCGTGGAAAGCAGGGTATATCCAGAATCGCCATGAATCAAGAAGTAGGAAGCGTCGCCTACTGTGACCGGTGCAGGAAATACCGAAAATGAGGCCTCATCGCCAAGGTCTGCTCTAATCTTTTTAGAGCGAGCTGACCCATTGATTTGACGTAGCGAAACAGTACCCTTGCGGTTTTGTTGGACCATGTTTAACCCCCCAGTTGCTTGGCGGAGTATAGTGAATATATTTTCATGGTTCAAGAATGAGAAACTATCGCTATAACTTCGCCGGGGAATGGATCTGGGTTAACTGGCCAACCCCGACACATAGCAGGGTGGTGACAGCGACTGCATTGGCCGAATCGCATAATCAAAAGCCCTCCAATTAATTTCAGAGGGCATTTTCGTGCCTAAAATGATTGGTGCCGAAGGTCAGAGTCGAACTGACACGGAGTTGCCCCCACCGGTTTTTGAGACCGGCGCGTCTACCATTTCGCCACTTCGGCACGTGCGTTGGTATTATACGATATGTTTGCTGGGATTCCGCAGTGCCAGTTCATTATATTCGTTATCAATCTGCGGTCTCCTATATAGGGAGGGTTCTGATGCCTATCTTGTACCGCGCCGACGCCAAGACTGAAGAAGGGTACCCAGGTATCCCCCGGACCATCCTGGTGGACGCCAGCCACGGGGCCCAATCACTGTGGGTGGGTCATCTGGAGATCGAGCCCGGCGCGAGGGTTACGACCCACATCCATCCCGACACCGAAGAGGCCATGGTCGTCGTGGAAGGGGAGTTGGAGGTGGTGCTGGGTGATGAAGTGTCCACCCTGGGTCCTGGCGATACGGTGCTGGCCCCGGCGGGAGTGAAGCACGGCTTCGTCAACCGATCGGGCGCCAAGGCGGCGTTGTTGGCGTCTTTCCCCAAGACTTCGTTCGAACGCCTGGCGGCTGAGTAGAGGACAACCCATGACGGTCTACCACATCACCCTGGGCGACGGGCGCACCACGGAAGAGATGGTGGCCGCGGCCAGGTACGGCTACTGCCATTCCCAGGTGTTCTCAGATAATTTTCCAGCCAGACCCTTCAACGGCGAAACACCTCGGGAGATAGTGCTGCTCACTTTCGACCGTCCCGTATCGTCGGAAGAGGCCACCGCGGAGGCAGCCAAGCAGGGCTTGGAACGTCCCTACTACGAAGACGCCTTGTACTTCGGTTCGAGTACCCGGAGGTCCAGTTGGAAGGGTCGGTGGCCTTCCTCCATGACCCATGGCTGGGCAACCACGGACGCCGCGATGCCCTCTGTCTCTGGAATAACAAGGGTCGCCGTGAGTTGGGCATAGAGGGTTTCGACGATTCTGGCAGCCGAATTACCGGCTGGCCTTCGTGCGGTCGGCGGGAGAGTCGTCTGGGTAAGGAATAGATACCGGGCTACCACTGGTGCGACTCCTTGACGCCATATTTGGTCACGCCTATAATTCCTTGATGTAAGGATGTGTCTCTGTGCCTAAACGTACTTATCAACCGAAAAAACGACGCAGGCTCCGCGTTCACGGCTTCCGTCACCGCTCCAGCACTTCCGACGGAAGGGCGATTCTCAAACGGCGGCGATTCAAGGGCCGTCACAAATTAACTGTCTGAGATTTGCGCCTGGTTTTTGACCCAGGCGCTATTTCGGTAACTCACCCATTAACCTACCCAGTAATTCAGCCCATAGTTCAGGCCGCTAATGCACCGCAGGCAACGGCTAACTGGCAGCAAGCGGTTCTCTCAGATCCATGTCGAGGGCAGCAGCGCAGCCAACCGGTTGTTGGTGATTAGATACCTGGCCAACGGTGCGGACTGTAGCCGGTTCGGGTTTCTGGTTAGCAAGCGCATCGGCAACGCGGCCATGAGAAACAAGGTGAAACGGCGGCTGCGGGAAGCGGTCCGCCTAAACCCGGTAAAAGTAGGCTGGGACGCCTTATTTATCGTCCGGCGCGGGGCTGGGACCGCCAAGTATCAGGAACTTAAGGATGCGGCGGACAACCTTTTACAGCGTGCCGATCTGGTGGACAAAGTTCCATAGCCCACCGGTCCAGGGCCAACCGTGGACCAAACACCCGATTCGCCGTCGGATTAACTGACCAACGAGTTTGCTTAGATGAAGTATGCCGTGCTAGCCGTGATCTGGGTCTATCAAAAGACCCTTTCACCGTTGTTGCCCACATCCTGCCGGTTCTACCCCAGTTGCTCGCATTACTCCCATGAAGCAGTGGAGAAATACGGGGTCGTTAAGGGAGTCTGGCTGGGTGTCAAACGGCTAGGTCGCTGCCGCCCGCTGGGCGGTCAAGGATTTGACCCCGTACCGTGAGAACGTTTAACCGCTTTTTGGAAATTATCATCGGCAACATCGGCCGCGATCCACGCGCCAACTCTTCGCCTCAGCGTTCGAAACCGCTTACGAATCTTCGCCGGACGATGATTGCGAACAAGCGAATGCTGATTCTATTCGCCCTTATCCTGCTGCCCGTCCTCGCCGGTTGCACCCGGAACATCGGAGACGAAAGCGACGGTTGGAACCCTCCAGTCAGCAGCGGCGGTGTAGTCTACGTAGCCACCAAAGACGGAGAAGTAAAGGCCTTCATTGACGACGGCTCCGGAAATCTCCAAGTGTCCTGGACCTTTCCCTCGTCCCTGGAGCAACACGACCTTTTCGGAGTCTACAACACACCCGTTGTCGAAGGCGATCTGCTCTACGTTAACGGGATCGACGGATTCCTCTACGCTCTCGATAAAGAGACCGGCCAACTACGAGGTGAGGGATGGAGAAGGCCGGACAATTCGTTCGAAGATCCCGAACCGTTAGTCGCCGGCCCGGCCTACGACCCGGTCCACGACATAATCCTGTCACCGTCGGAAGACGGTTTTCTCTACGCCTATACCGCCAAGAACGGCAACGAGTTCTGGAGCCCATTCCAGACCGGCGGCGCGATCTGGTCCACTCCGGCGGTGGATAAAGGCGTTGCCTACTTCGGGTCGCACGACCACAAGGTCTACGCGGTAAACCTGGACGACGGCGATGAGGTGTGGAGTTACCAGACCAAGGGCGTGGTGGCCGGAAAACCCCTGGTATTCGACGGCAAGATATTCGCCGGGTCCTTCGACAAATCCCTTTACGCGCTATCGGCTAAAGATGGGTCCGTGGCCTGGACCATAGAAGGCGAGAACTGGTTCTGGGCCGGGGCCGTAACTGACGGCAATACCATCTTCGCCCCCAACATGGACGGCAACATCTACGCCATCGACCGCAACGGCAGACTGCTTTGGAAGCACGATGTGGGTTCGCCGATAGTCTCTTCTCCGGTTGTGGTCCCCGTCGGCCTGGTGGTGGCGGCCAAAGACGGCAACCTGATATTGCTCGACACCCGCACCGACAACCTGGGATTACAACGGGTGTTGTTCAACCAGAAGATCGGAGACGCCGAGATCAAAGCCCCATTATTCGCAGTGGGCGACTCGGTGTACGTGGGTTCAGAGGACAAAACTGTGAGGCGTATCGAATTCAAAACCGGACAACGGAACGTGTGGTGCCTGCACACCAAGGATGGCGTATGCACCAATTAATAGGCGAAATCAGCCGAACAATCCCGGCAGCGAGGTAGGACTCTTTGGAGGCCATTTCATTCCTCTGGACTGAACTGATAATCCGGCCAATGCTCAACAGCTTGGTGGTGCTTTACACCATGCTGTTCAGCCAGATGGGTCTGGCGATCATCGTGCTCACGGCCGTGATTCGGCTGCTCACGATGCCCTTGACCCTGAAGCAGTTGAAGCAGATGCGGGCCATGAGTTCGCTACAGCCGAAGATCAAGGAGATTCAGGACAGGTACTCCAGGGACCGGACCCGGGTCTCCCAGGAGACCATGCGCCTTTACAAGGAAGCCGGGGTCAGCCCCCTCGGTTGCCTGGGCCCTATGATCATCCAGATGCCGGTGCTGATCGGGCTCTTCCGGGTATTGATCCAGACGGTATTCTCCAAACCCGACGACTTGGTCGGACTGTCGGAGAAGATGTACACGTGGATACCCATCGTGCCGATCTACGAAGCGGCGCCGTTGGATTCCAAATTCCTTTGGCTGGACCTGGCGCAGTCCGACCCCACCAACCTGATTATGCCAGTGCTTGTCTTCGCCTCCACCTGGGTCCAGCAGAAGATGACGATGCAACCGTCGACCGACCCGCGGCAGTCGGGCAATCAAGCCATGATGCTTTGGTTGATGCCCCTGATGATCGCGTTCTTCTCGTTCACGCTACCCAGCGGACTGTCCCTTTATTGGGTAACTTCCAACCTGATCGGTATCGCGATCCAATATTTCGTAACTGGTGGTTGGGGACCATTGTTCCCGCTATTCCCCAAAGCCGCGCCGGCAGCCGCGCCGGTAGAGGCAACTCGGCCATCCCGAGATGACTCACAAGAGGAGATGGAACAAGATGGAAGAAATGACAGAGATAGTAATGACCGCACCAACCGTCGACGAAGCAATCGAGCTGGGACTGAAAGAGCTCGACGCCGACCGCGACGAGGCCGAGGTAGAAATACTAAGTAGGGGCAAGACCGGCTTCTTGGGCATCGGCTCAGAGGCCGCCCGGGTCCGGGTAACCCGTATCTCAATCGGCCGCGACGACGCCGGAGTCCCGACCACCGCAGAAGGGGACACCACCGCCGCCAGCGTGGCTACCGCAGCCGTCGGGCGCATCCTGGAAGCCGCCGGCGTCAACGTCACCCGTACCTTGCGGGCCGCCAACGACGCGGAATCCGGCGGACCCATCATCGACCTAGCCGGCGAGGACTCCGGCCTGTTGATCGGACGCCGGGGCCAGACACTGCAGGCCCTCCAATTCTTGGTCAACCTCATCGTCCGGAAACAGTTTGAGGGCGTGCGCGTGGTGCTCGATGTCGAGAATTACCGGCAGCGGCGGGAGCTCCAACTACGTGAGATGGCCACTACGATAGCCAAGCGGGTTGCCGAGACCAACCGGAGTATCACTCTCGAGCCCATGCCCCCAGCCGACCGCCGCATCATCCACACCAGTCTCACAGATCACCCGGGTGTGTCCACCGAGAGCACCGGAGAAGGGGAAGCCCGAAAAGTCACGATAATGCCAAAGAGGGACTAAAGGCCCACATTTCCGGCACCTCTATGGCTGTCGGCCGGGAATGAAGCGCGGCATCATTGATTAACATACTGTTGCTGCGGGGCGCCGCCTGCTCTCCTTGACCGGACACTGGAAACGTTTCCCCCGCAGGACTAAGATGAGAACATTGATCAAGCCATAAGACGGAAAGTCATTTAAATTGCGATTCTTGTTGTTGACCTCTGCAAAAAGGATTACATAAAATAACACCGTGAGCAGCGAACTGGATCATCCCTTCGGCCGCGTCCCATTTGATCACCCCAACGAAGAATGCGGGGTGATAGGGGTATTTACCCCCGAGGGAGAGGCCAGCCGTTTGGCCTTCTTCGGTCTTTTCGCCCTACAGCATCGAGGACAGGAGAGCGCTGGGATCGCCGCCGCCAACGGCGAGAATGTGGTGGTTCACGCCGATATGGGCCTGGTCACCCAGATATTCAGAGAGCCCGATTTCTATCCCCTGGTCGGCGACATGGCGATCGGGCACACCCGGTACTCCACCAGCGGCAGCAGCGAACTCTGCAACGCCCAGCCCCTATTGGTCGAAGGCGAACACGGCCAATTGGCCGTGGCGAATAACGGCAACATCATCAACGCCCTCCAACTGAAGGAACAGCTCCAGGACGAATGGAACTGTACCTTCACCTCCACCACCGATACCGAAGTCATCGCCCAGATGCTGGCCCACGCTGTCGGCGCCACATGGGAGGAACGGGTCTTCCAGTGCATGCGGCAACTGGAGGGTGCTTATTCCATCGTCATTCAGACCAAAGACACCATGATCGCCGCCCGCGACCCGTTGGGCATCCGGCCCCTCTGTTTGGGCAAACTGAACGGCGGTTGGATCGTCGCGTCCGAGTCCTGCGCTCTGGACCACTTGGGCGCTGAGTACCTCCGGGAGGTAGACCCCGGCGAGGTGATAATCGTCGACAGCAACGGCCTGCATACGGCCACCTGGTCAGGCCGCACAGGACGCCGTGCTCTCTGCGTATTCGAACTGATCTACTTCGCCCGGCCCGACAGCATAATGGACGGCCAACTGGTCCACTCCGCACGCCAGCAGTTGGGCGCGCAATTGGCCAAGGAGCATCCGGTTGAAGCCGACCTGGTAATCGGTATACCCGACTCATCCACCGCCGCGGCCGTTGGGTATGCCCAGGAATCCGGCATCCCTTACAGTGAGGGTCTGATCAAGAACCGCTACGTGGGCCGGACGTTCATCGAACCCGAGCAACGACTCCGCGACTTGGGAGTGCGCCAGAAGTTCAACCCTCTGGTGGAAGTGATCCAGGGCAAACGTTTGGTGGTGGTGGACGACAGCATCGTCCGCGGCACCACAACTCCCCACGTGGTGAACCTGCTCAGGAAAGGCGGCGCTAAAGAAGTACACATGCGGGTCTGCGCTCCACCCATCAAGCACCCTTGTTTCATGGGAGTGGATATGGCGTCCCGTGAAGAGCTATTAGCCGCCAATAACACTCTGGAACAGATACGTGAGATAGTTGGGGCGGACAGCTTGGGCTACCTAACTGTTGAAGGCCTCATGAAAGTTGTCGGCGGCACCAACGGTGGGTTCTGCGACGCTTGTTTCACGGGCAACTACCCCGTGCCGATACAACTGGAACTCTCCAAGTTCGCTTTGGAACAGACCGGACCCGCAGCCGACTAACTGATCTGTTCGCTGGACCGGTTGCCTTTCCCTCACTCGAGCCCCCTTTTTGGTTGGCGTTTCCCCTTGCCAACATGCCCCCCTTGAATTAACCTTTTACAGCGGCATTTGACCAGCCTGCCGCCGGGCGGACGGGAACGGGAGGAGCCTCAAATTGGCAAGTGAAGCATACCGGGAATCGGGCGTTGACCTGGACCGGATGGACGGCCTAAAGGAGCGGATCAAAGGGTTCGCCGCCAGTACCCATGGCCCCGAGGTATTGGACAGTTCCGGAAGCTTCGCCGGTCTCTACCAACTTTCAGGCTACCAACAGCCGGTCTTGGTCGCCAGCACCGACGGCGTGGGCACCAAGATGAAGATTGCGGCCCAACTGGGACATTTTGAGTCCGTGGGCCAAGACCTGGTCACTCTAAACGTCAACGACATCATCACTCGGGGCGCCAAACCCCTTTTTTTCCTGGACTACATCGCCTTCAGCAAACTGGACACCGAACGCCTGGATAACCTC
>Ga0207963_1001002_pt1 | contig 15047 bp, 13 predicted proteins | sample Knorr_S15_td_NAD_FD_185604 | JGI IMG/M metagenome (GOLD analysis project Ga0207963, IMG submission 185604) | Marine microbial communities from Southern Atlantic Ocean transect - Knorr_S15_td_NADW_ad_2500m_LV_A (SPAdes) (version 2) | ecosystem: Environmental > Aquatic > Marine > Oceanic | place...
CCCAGGGTTCCTACTGCGAATATCAGGCTCCCACTATTGTTGTCGGCAACTGACTGCAACTCTACCCCGATCGGGGAGTCTGGCGCGATTTTGACACTCGACACGGTGATCTTCGCCGGATCAAAATCGATAAATGTCTGGATGCCGGCAACTATTTGGGTGTGCGGATTGACATGAATTTTTACTTCCAATGACGACCAGCGCGAATCGAATAGACTGCCAGGTCAGGCAATTCCTGATGTGTTACACTCCGAATCCCAAACCCGGACCTCACGAGAGTTCGACATGCAAAAAGAACGCCCGACAATTGTCACCGATGACGCTAGTGACGCTGTCAAACAATGGTTCAGTATGCTGAGTCGCTATTGCGCCTCTGAAGACTACAATTCCACTCGCGCGATATTTGCGCGCGATGTCGCCTCCTTCGGCACCAAGGCAGATATTGTCGTCGGGTTGGATCTGCTTCAAACCAACCAGTGGGAAAGCGTCTGGCCAAACATCCAGGACTTCCAAATTGACGTCGACAATATCGTTTCGGGAGGCTCGGAAAATACCGCCTGGGGAATCGCCACCTGGACTTCAACCGGTTTTGACGAGGACGGCAGTTCGTTCCACCGTCCCGGCCGCGCGACGGTTGTGTTGGAACGCAGAGACGGTGTTTGGGTTTCATTGCATACCCATTTCTCGCTAAATCCGGGCACCCCACCCAGAACTTATGGACCAGCAGGCCGTGATCGATAATGAGTTAGCCCTGGCGATATCCGATATCGTGGAGTCTGGACGTCTGGGATCAACAAGATTCCTTAGATGCATTGTGGAAGTTCGATCAGAAGTGAATCTCGAAACAGTTGCAGACGGTTGGCACATGGCGTTTCGCAGATTAATTGGCTCTGAACCATCGCGGCAGGTGGTCTCAGGTGACGAAGAGTTCGCTTTAACAGGCATGACCAATTGGCCTGGTGGCCAGTCGGCGATACTCGTGGTCGGTCGCACTCAGGAAGATATGAAACCCAGCCCAGACCTTATGATCATCGGGTCAAAAGGGGCGGCATATTATAGTGAGTGAAGTTCACAGAAATTCATCGAACGAACTGCAGTTGTGATCAGAAAATATGGCGCTCTACTCGTGTCTGGCAGGCGTACGCATCAGGAGGGACACGCCGCCGCCTTCGATGCTCATCCTAGTTGCGAGTTGATAGCGGTCACCGATGAGCACGACGTTTCGGCGTCCCGCGCCGAAGCGAACCAACTTCTGGCTGATGACTACAATATCCCATACGTTGCGGACTTGGACTAGGCGCTAAAACTGCCGGGAGTTGACATCGTAAGCGCGTGTCCCGATGTCGAGCGCAGAGGAAGAGTCGCAGTCCAATGCGCTGATTCCGGAAAGTGCCTTTATTTCGACAAACCTCTTGCAGGCACAAATGAAGACGCTAGAGCAATCGTCGAAGCGGTGGATCGAAATGGCGTCACGGCACAGATGTTCAGTCAGGCGCATAGCTCGTTCGCGCAAGACGCCAGGGCAGCGATCGGGTCTGCCCGAATCGGCGAATTGAAAGCGATTCATGTCGAGTGCATATTCGCCATAGGCCCGCCAGGAACTGCGAAGTCTCTTGCTCCAAGAATCGAGCGAGCGCGACCGGACAGGTTCACATTTGTGGATGCAAAACGTGAGATGTTCGATATCGGGGTGTATGCCGTCGCCCTGGTCCGTTGGTTGACGGGCAGAAAAATTTCAACCGTTGACGCAGTGACAAGCAATTTCTTCTTCCAAGAGCACGAGCAGGCTGGAGTCGACGACTTCGGAATCATGATCATGGACCTGGAAGGCGGGGTGTCCGCGACGATCGCGGCAGGCAGATTCGGTTGGACCAGCCACCCGGCAAGGGGGGCCACTTTGGATTGTGCTTGTCGGCGCAAATGGCACATTCACCTTCGACGCGCACAATCCAAAGTTCGAACTTCACACCGACGAGGCGCCTTTCGCCATGCCCGAGCGTCACTCGCTTGACCCAATGGGCATGTGGGCGTCGACGCAACGGGAATCAAACGTCATGAGGAAGAATCGGTGGCAGTCGTTCGACCAAGATCCTCCGGGCCAGCTTGCCGACGTTTCGGCTTTTATCAACAGTATCGAAAATGACGTCGAGCCTGAAATGAACGTTCGTCTTGCGGCGAGCCTCGCCGAAGTTATTTTGGCAGGGTATGAATCAGCCGCGAATGGTTATTCTGTCAAATTGCCGCTTGTAGAGCATTAATCTAGTTCCCCACAAACAGACACGGCGGATGGCCATGGACCATCCGCCGTATGAGAGCGATCTTATCGTCTTGAGGCTAGCGCCCGGCTTCCATCTGTTCGCGCTGCCAGTCGAAGTCCACCTTATCCTCATAGAAGCGGTCTGGGTTTTCGACGGCCCAAATTTGCTTGCGGATGATATAGTTGTCAGGCTCTAACTCGACGCCCTTGCGCCAAAGAATCATCGCCTGATCGGCCTCGCCGTTCTCGTACAATAAAAGCCCCTGTCTGAACAGCGCGTTGGACTCGTCGTGGTCGGCGCCGAGTTCGTCCACGTCGGGAGATTCTAACCCGCCTTTCGCTTCTGCAATCCAATTTTCGACGACGTCACGGGTTTCCGGCTTGCGGATATCGAAACCGCCCAGTCGCCTGTATTCCACGATCCCCTCTTCGTTTATTAGATAGCCATTGGGGATTGCTTTGAATCGATAGAGCTGTCCCAGCAGGTTCTCACGATCAACAATTGTGGGGAATTTAGCTTGGGCTTTTTCGACGAACGGTCGGACCATCGCAGCGCCCTGGGCGTCCATCGCCACGGAAAGAATTTCGACGGCGGAGCCAGCAAGATTCTTGCTTTCGTAGAGTTGTTGCCATACAGGCAACTGTTCACGGCACGCTCACCAAGAAGCCCACATGAACAGGATTACACGCTTCCCTCTGTAGTCACTCAGCGTTATGTTTTCGCCGCCCAACGAGGGAAGCGTAAAGCCAGGCGCGTAATCGCCCTCACCGACCTGGCTAGAGATTTTTGTTGCCAAGATTCCTCTTTTTCTATTGCTGATATGCCGAGACGCGCTCGCAGTGGCATCCCATTCGGTCAAATTTGATCGGGGTCAACGACTCCGAAAATGTTAGAAACTTCAACCAACGCCGTGAAAGCCTACTTCGACCACATCACCGGTCACCATGACCGGCGTAATTCGTTCGCCACCGGAAAGTTCTTCCACAATCGCCCATTTGTCAGGCTCACGTGAAAGATCGATTTCTTCAAATGTGATGCCCAACTCGTTCAACTCGTCCTTTAGAGCGTCCGAGTAATTGCAGTCGGGGTGGGAATATACAACTATGGTGTCTGTTGTCGTGTCTGCCAAGCCAATCCTCCGAATTTGATTGCCGATACAATTATCTGATGCATCAACATTGTATGAGATTCAATTCCTGATTGCAAAATATTCGACCGCAGACCGCATCGGTATTTGCGCTTGTCGCTGAAATTGCCCCATGATAATATGCGGCAGACCCAGTGATTGCGAGCATGACAAAACACAAATTACGCTCAGAATGAGTTGCCCTTTCAGACGAGGCGAAAATGGCCCAGTATAAAGTCGCGGTGATCAGAGGCGACGGAATCGGCGTAGAGGTGATTGAGGAGGGCATCAAAGTTCTGGAAGCCCTATCCGAACAATTCGACATCTCATGGCAGTTTGAAGAACATCCGTGGAGTTCGGAGTACTATATCAAGAACGGGCAAATGATGCCGTCCGACGGCCTGGATATTCTTGCGAAAGCGGACGTCATCTACTTGGGCGCGGTCGGTCATGTCGACATTCAGGACCATGTGACTCTTAGCGGCCTTCTTCTGCCTATCAGACGCAGTTTCGATCAATACGTTTGCGAGCGACCGAGTGTCCTGTATCCCGGCATCACGTCTCCGCTGAGCGGCAAGGAGCCTGGCGATATCGACATGGTGGTCGTGCGTGAAAACACCGAGGGAGAATATGCCGACGTTGGCGGCTTTCAGTACGCGGGCTTTGATGAAGAGATAGGTGTGCAGTCTGGTATTTTCACCCGTAGGGGTTGCGAACGGGTTATCAAACACGCTTTCGAACTAGCCCGTCGTCGAGACAAGGACAGGCACGTCACGTCCGTGACAAAGTCCAACGCTTTAGGGTATGGGATGCTGGTGTGGGACAGGGCTTTCGACCGGATAGCCGGGAACTATCCAGATATCGAAACGCAATCCCTCCTGGTAGATGCCGCGTGCATGGATTTCATCAGAAAACCGGAAGTGTTCGATGTCGTGGTGGCAAGCAATTTGTTCGGCGATATTCTCACAGATATTGGCGCAATCGTCACCGGGAGCATGGGCATGGCTCCCAGCGGGAATATCGACCCGGAACGCCGGTTCCCGTCAATGTTCGAGCCAGTGCATGGCACGGCTCCCGACATCGTGGGAACCGGCAAGGCAAATCCTCTGGCGGCGATCATGTCAGGATCCATGATGCTGAGACACCTGGGCGAAGACGAAGCGGCGGACTCGGTTGACAATGCCGCGCTGAAGATCGTTGAGTTAGGCGAAACCTTGACCCCCGATCTGGGAGGCTCATCCACTACCGAACAGGTAGGCGATGCCGTTGTGTCGGCTCTTGGTTAGTATTAACAAAAAGTGAAAGAGGTTAGTTATGGTAGATCTGATCATCAAGGGCGGACAGGTGGTCACCCCTGCTGGAGTCGGAAACCTGGATGTCGCAGTCGAAGGAGAGCAGATTGTCGCCGTCGCTCAGCCAGGAACCATTTCTCCCGATGGAGCGCGAGTAATTGACGGCACCGGCAAGATCGTTATCCCTGGAGGCATAGAACCCCACGCGCACATCGGCGGGCCGCGCCAACCCGAACGCTCAGCGGCGGAGCCTGTGTCCAAGGCGGCTATCTACGGCGGAACGACCACGGTTCTGGACTTCGCCACTCAGGTCGCCGGCCACGATCTGCTGCATGCAATGGGCGAAGCGGCCGAACGATGGGAGGGCCAAGGCTACACCGACTATTCCTACCATCCGATATTCACCAGCGGCGCTGATAATGCCTCAATCCACCAGATAGGCGAGCTTGTCGAAGCAGGGTTTCCCAGCTTCAAGATATTCACGACAAGCATTCGGCCTCCAAGCGCGCAATTGCAAAACAACAAGACCGACTTCGGCAGGCTTTCTCTAATCATGGAGCAAGTCGCCGAGGCCGGAGGCATGCTTCTGGTCCATTCCGAAGACGACGACATGGTCCATTACAACTACGACAACGCGGAGGATCAGGGCAACGTCGAATGGTGGCAGATGCACCAGATTCACACCAAACTCTCTGAAGACGTTTCTTTCCGACGGGTAATAAGGCTGGCCGAACAGAAAAACTGTCCAGTATATTTCGTCCACGTCAGCGCATTGGAGGGTGTCGAGGCAGTGGGCGAGGCTCGGAGTCGCGGCCAGGCTATCTACGGCGAAACGCTTCACAATTACGCCTGCTTCAGTGCCGAGAATTATCGCGAAGACAACGGCATGAAGTACCATACCTATCCTTCCTTGAAATCAGAGGATGATCGGCAGGCGCTCTGGGCCGGACTGCTTGATGGCCGGCTATCGACAGTCGCTACGGACTTGGTTTCGACGACCTGGGAAGAGAAGATCAGGTTCAGGACGACCGCCGATGTGACTGGTGGGCACAATGGCATCGAGACTCGTGTGGGCATCGCCTATTCAGTTGGCGTCGTTGATTTGGGCATGTCCTTGGAGCGGATGGTCGACATCACCTCAGCCAACGCCGCCAAGATATTCGGCATGTACCCGAAAAAAGGCGCCATCGCGGCCGGCAGCGACGCAGATATCACAATAATCGACCCCTTGTTCGACCGGCCGCTGACGCTAGACGATCTCCACATGGAGGATTACAGCATCTGGGCTGGTTGGCATGCACACGGTTGGCCTGCCACGACAATTCTGAGAGGCAAAGTGATGGTCGAGGACGGCAACCTCGTCGGCTCAGCGGGTGACGGCAACCTGGTGAACCGGAGTATAGATCCTTCGGTCGGCAGTCGTCCCGTGTGCTGAACGCTTCGAATCTTGACTCGCTTGAATTGGCTATGCTACGGTTTTTGTGTGCGGCTGCTGAGGTAGACGCGCGATTAGGCGTTGATTGGAAGTAGTAAGGGACAGTCCCGCTCAAGAGAGACAGTGGTTGGTGGAAGCTGATGCGAGGACTGCCTTGAACTCGCCTCGGAGCTTCCGGCCTGAATATATTCGCACAATAGGGCCGGACGGTCGCACCGTTATCACAGATCAAAGTGGTCTGGATCAAGCGTTCAGACAATTAGGGTGTTACCGCGGGAATTTTGATGCCAAACATCCCGTCCCTTAATCTGGGGCGGGATGTTTGTTTATATTCAGTTTTTGGTTTACACACGACGGAGTTAAGGATGACATCAGTCAGAACTACATCGACCAGATACGATCATCAGGCTATCGAAGCCAAGTGGCGCGAACGTTGGGAGAAAGACGGCATCTACCGCGTGGACGATGACGACTCTCGACCTAACTGGTACGAGCTTCATATGTACCCGTACCCGTCTGGAGACCTCCATATCGGTCACTGGTACGCCATGTCGGGCGCTGACCTGCATGCCCGTTTCAAGCGTATGTCGGGTTTTAATGTCTTGCATCCTATGGGGTTCGACGCCTTCGGTTTGAACGCTGAGAACGCCGCTATTCAACGCGGTATCCACCCGTTCAAATGGACCATGAGCAACATCGAGAACATGCGGCTGCAGTTGCGTTCAATGGGGCCGATGTATGACTGGGACCGGGAGATCATCACCTGCACTCCCGATTACTACAAGTGGAACCAGTGGTTCTTCCTCCAGTTCTACAAAAAAGGGCTGGCCTATCGTGGGTTCGCCCCGGTGAACTGGTGTCCTTCATGCAAAACCGTGCTCGCTAATGAACAGGTAATCGACGGTATGTGCGAAAGGAGCGATACACCCGTTGAGCAACGGGACATGAACCAGTGGTTCTTCAAAATCACTGATTACGCTGAAGAGCTTCTCGACCAGTCCAAGATCGATTGGCCGGAGCGAATCAACACAATGCAGACTAATTGGGTTGGCCGAAGCGAAGGCGTCGAGGTAGAGTTCGATATTTCGGAATACGGACTCGAACAAAAGACGCTCCGAACGTTCACTACGCGGATCGACACTGTGTTCGGCGTGACGTTCGTGGTTTTGGCGCCGGAGCATCCCCTTGTTCCAGAGTTGACAATCAAGGAACACAAAGCAGAGGTGGCGGACTACATTCACCAGGCAAGTCTGGAAACAGAGATCGAACGATTATCCACTGAAAAGGAAAAGACCGGCGTTTTCACTGGCGCCTATTGCATCAATCGATTGAACGGCGAGAGGGTGCCGATTCTGACTGCCGATTACGTTTTGCACACCTACGGGACTGGTGTGGTCATGGGCGTGCCTGCTCATGACGCCCGTGATTTCATTTTCGCAAAAAAATATGGACTGCCAATTCGGGTGGTTGTGGCGCCGCCGGATTGGGACGGTGGCGACCTCGAAGATGCGTATCTCGCAGAAGGGACACAGGTTAACTCAGGAGAATTTGACGGCCTGTCTAGCTCTGAAGGATTGCAGAAAATAGCCGACCATATCGAAGCGCAAGGCTGGGGCGAGCGCAAGGTCAACTACCGAATGCGAGACTGGCTTGTCTCCCGTCAGCGATACTGGGGCACGCCCATACCGATCATCTACTGCCCGGAGTGCGGAGAAGTTCCGGTTCCAGATGATGAATTGCCTGTTGTGCTGCCAGAAGACGCTGAATTTTTGCCGACGGGTGAGTCTCCTCTGGCTTTACACGAAGGGTTCGTCAATGTTCCATGCCCAGATTGTGGACGGCCATCCAAGCGGGAGACAGACACGATGGACACCTTCGTGGACTCATCGTGGTATTTCCTGAGATACGCCAGCGCCGGATTCCAGGATGGGCCATTCGACCCGGAAGCGATCAAAAAATGGAACCCCGTTGACCAGTACACGGGCGGCGTCGAGCACGCCGTGATGCACCTGCTCTACGCTCGTTTCTTCACAAAAGCGCTGCGAGACCTGGGGTTGATTGATTTTGACGAGCCGTTCGTTCGGCTATTCAACCAGGGGACGATCATCTACCAGCACCAGAAGATGAGCAAGTCGAGGGGCAATGTTATCGCTCCCGACGACTACGTGAGCGAGGTCGGCGCGGACGTGGTGCGTTCGTACCTGATGTTCCTCGGTCCGTGGGAGGCTGGCGGCGACTGGAGCGATTCGGGCATCAATGGGGTCGCGCGCTGGGCGAATCGAGTCTGGGAGGTCGCGAATCGTGACTCATCAGAGTTGGACCACAGCCCTGTTAACGAAAACTCTGTACGCGACGTTCAGCGTGCCCTGCACAAGACAATCAAGAAAGTCTCCGACGACATGGACAGCTTCAAGTTCAACACCGCCATCGCTTCGTTGATGGAGTTAACTAACACACTGACTCAAGCGTGGGAGCGCTCGGACCTGACGTCAGACGCCTGGAACGAAGCCGTCAGCAATCTGGTGGCAATGATGGCGCCTATTACCCCATACCTGTCAGAAGAACTTTGGGAGGCGACGGGCCACGAATCCAGCGTTCATACCCAATCATGGCCCGAATGGGACGAATCCCTGGCCGCCGACGAGACGATCACGTTGGTGGTTCAGGTCAACGGTCGGCTGAGAGACCGAATCGAAGTTCCGGTCGGAATCGAGGAAGACACCGCCAAGGAGACCGCTCTGACCAGCCCGAAAATCCAGCCTCATATCCAGGGCAAAAACGTGTCGAAAGTCATATATGTGCCAGGCCGGTTGGTGAACATCGTGGCTGGCTAGAATCTAGACCGCTACGCAATCACTTTGAACGAGTACCGCGTCGAGTTCAGGTCGCCCTCGGCGAATCGGCTCATTCTCAACGATGAAATGTCCAAAAGTTTTGCATCGCCTTCCAGGATTAACTCGGACACGGCGACGCCGATGGCAGGGGCCAGTTTGAATCCGTGTCCGCTGAATCCTGTGCAGATGTACAGGCCCTCGATGCCGTCTACTTTGTCTACGACCTGGTGGAGGTCGGGTGTTGTGGTATAGAGACCTGCATAGCCTGTGAATAGTTCGGCGTCCTCGATGCCAGGCAGGCGCTTGGCGAGACGGCCCCAGATGTCCTGAACAAAGTCCATAGTCGCTCTGGGGTTGTAGGCGTCTGGGTTGGCCTCTTCCTCGCGGTTGCCGTTGCCGACCAACGTGAGGTCGGGGCCTTCGGGCCGGAAATATATGAGATTGCTCATGTCTCCGCCGCCCGGATGGTTGGGAATCGCGTCTGTTGTGCGTCTCAGGAGGATGACCTCGTGACGTGTCGGTTTCAGCGGCAGGTTGATCCCCAGATGTGTCAGGAATCTACTCGACCACGGGCCGGTGGCTATGACCGCGGTACTGGTTTCGTATCGCTCGTTGGCGGTCTCCACTGCTGACACGCGACCAGCGGTAATTTCAACTCGTGTGGCAGGCGATTCCAAAATCACGCGGGCGCCTGACTCTCTTGCGCGGGTCGAGTACGCCAACGCAGTCGCGGACGGGTCGCCGTGACCAGATTCAGATTCCCAGGCGAACGCTTCTGACTCGTCCAGGCGAAATGCGGGGGCCAATTCTCGCGCTTCCTGCATCGAGACGATCTCCGTGGCGATCCCAACTTTCTGTTGCATCTCTATGTTCTGCCGAAATGCGTCTTTGGCATCGTCAGGCACAAAAACCATATAGCCAGTCTTCACGAATCCAACTTGGCCACCTCCGACCACCGAGTCCCAGTCTCGAAAAATCTTCAAAGACTCCCACGCCAACCGCGCGTTCACCTCGGTGGAATAGTGCATCCTGATGGCACCAGAGGACCGGCCCGTGGAGCCTGAACCGAGCGTGTCGCGCTCTAATAGAATCGGAGATTTAACGCCCCTTGAAACCAGGTTATACAGGATGCTGGTTCCCATTACTCCGCCACCGATGATTACGGCTTCGGTAGTTACGGTCATGTGCTTGCCTCTATGCCTGCGCTGTGAATCAATTTCGCATATAATACGCCCCGCATTAGAGACTTTGCAAAATAACAACAACCAGGAGCGCTGGGTATGGAATACAAAATCACTGTCCTGCCAGGGGATGGCATTGGGCCGGAGGTCATTGACGAATCGGTGAAGGTTTTGGAAGCCGTTGGCAGAAGATTTGGCCACGATTTCGACCTCGCATACGGAATCGTAGGAGGCGGAGCTATCGACGCGACAGGATCAGCTTTGCCCGATGAGACAATCGAGATGTGCCTGAACTCCGACGCCGTGCTGTTTGGCGCCGTGGGGGGGCCGAAGTGGGACGATCCACAAGCCAAGGTGCGGCCCGAAGACGGTATTCTCGCAATCCGCAAGCAGTTGGGACTATTTGCGAACCTTCGCCCAGTAAAAGTCTATCCCACGCTAATCAACGCCAGTCCGGTCAAACCGGAACTGCTTGAAGGTGTGGACATGATCGTGGTTCGCGAGCTGACGGGCGGCCTCTACTTCGCTCAACCAAAGAAGCGTTGGAACACGTCCAGAGGAAGGCGGGGCGTCGATACACTCAAGTACACAGAAAAGGAGATCGTCCGAATATTGCGGGTTGGCTTCGAGTTGGCGCGAGGGCGTCGCAAACTGCTTACATCTGTCGACAAGGCCAACGTGTTGGAATCGTCAAGACTTTGGCGCGAAATAGCAGTCGAGGTATCTGCCGACTACCCGGATGTCGAGCTTGAGCACATCCTAGTAGATGCCGCCGCGATGCAGTTGATCAGCAATCCCAGTCACTACGATGTAATCGTCGCGGAAAATATGTTTGGCGACATTTTGACGGACGAAGCCTCAGTGTTGGCGGGTTCGATGGGCATGTTGCCATCTGCCAGCCTTGCGGGGCTTCCTGATCCGTCGAGCCGGAAGAAGCAGCCTATCAGCCTCTACGAACCGATTCACGGCTCGGCTCCTGACATTGCGGGGCAGGGAATCGCCAACCCAATTGGCACGATACTCAGCGCCGCATCAATGCTCCGGCTTTCATTAGGCCTTGAAGAGGAGGCCACAGCCGTTGAAGAAGCGGTGGAAGGGGTGCTGGCGGAAGGATACCGCACCGCAGATATCGCGGGCGATGGCGGCGAGTTGACGGACACGGCGCGGATGGGAAGCGTTATCGCCGGCCGAGTGTAGCCTCTCTACCCCAATCGCAGACTAGAAATGGTCGGCCATCCACGGACGAGGACTCGCGAACATCAGGGATGCGTCTCCCGTCGCCGATTCTGTCCCCTCCAAGCCTCCAAGTGTCTTGATTTCGGAGGGTGTCAGATGGCCTGAGAACAACGACGCCAGCCCTCGGACACCGATTTTCAGGTCGCCGCGTCCGCCTTTGTAAACCTGGCCTTTGCCGTCAGCGACTTTGAGAACGAAATTTCCATCGTTCCAGGGCAATAATTCGTCGACGACGGCGATGTGCAACTCGCCTTCGTAGTTTCGAGGGTAACCTCTGGCTGAGAGAGCGTCTTGGACGTCGATTATCCGCAATACCCAATCCCTGGTGCGAGTGGGTTGAGCAATCTGCTCGCCAAGAAGGTGAACAAGCGGATCCGCAGGAGAGCCGTTCCAGGACACAGTGTCGATAGTCGAGCGGTGGTCTGCGAAGAACCTGAGAAGTCGCAACGCGGCGCCCTGTGTCAGGACGCAAAGGTCCCGAACCCTAATATGATCTGCGCCTCTTGACTGCTGGAAAATTATGTAGCCTTCGGTCTCGCCGTCGTTCGTGATCAAATAGGTGAACACCCGCCGTCCGCCAAAACCGAGGATAGGGTCCCACATCAATGAGTGACGATCTAGGTTGCCCGATGTGATTTCGGCGCGAGCATTATACGTCAAAAAGATGTCTTCGCGGTGTGATTCGTCGGCCTCCACGATATCCAGATCACGAGATCGGACGTCGATCTCCTGGGTTGGGAGTTGGTAAACCGTGCTCACACCTGCGCGTTCGTAGCCAGAACGGCGATAGACAGTGAGCGTCGAAGGGAAGAGTGTAGAAATCGGAGTTCTGTTTTCGTGCATCTCCTCCAAAGCGTTTTTTAGCAAGGCTGAAGCCGCGCCGCCCCCTCGAAACTCAGGTGCGACTCCGACAGCGGTGACTCCAGCAGTTGGGACGATTCTTCCTCCGAACCACTGGCCCATGTTCATGATGCCCATGCCGCCAGCGAGCTTGCCATTTTGCCGAATGGCCCGGAAATTTTCGGCTCCAACGTGTTCCGCCCAGCCCGGTTGCATCGCCCGATGCAGAGCCTGATCGATCAATGTCCACAGCGGTTGGGCTTCATCCGGCTGGATGGGACCGTATTCCAACGAAGCAGATTCAGTCATTCTTGTCTCCCTGGCTTCAGTTCTTGAAATTGTCGTTTTCGCAGCGGGAAGTTTATGCGGTTGCATCAAGAGGGTCAAATGGATTGCAAAAGGAGTGCGCTCACTTGGGATTCGCTTTAAAGAGACCGGGGATGTCGGATGTCAATTCAAAATTGTCCACCAAAAATGTATGGAAGAACGTGAAATACACTCCGGGATCATCTGAAGCCGTTCCAACGATTGTCACCAGCGCCTCGGCGACATCTTTCGGTATCTGGGCAGGGAAGATGGCGGGATGCCGCTCATTCAGGCTTTGCCAATACCAGTCGAATTGGAGCAGGCGTGATGACACCGGGATGATTTCTTTTTCGTTTTGTTCGACGAACCCGTAGTACCACAACGCGAATGTTCGGTCCTCAGTATCGCTCAACACGATTGCTCCCGGAGACACTGTGTCCAGAACCCGCTCGGCATATGCGGACGCTCGCCTGTCCTCGCTCCGATCCTGTGAGCCGTAATTCAGATATATCGCGATCGTAGGAACCGCCACGAAAGCAACTAGGATCAGAACCACGACTGGTAGGTTGCGTTTCAAAGAATTTGGGCTGTCGCCATTGATATTTTCGACTGCCCATTTCGAGACGCTCGCCAATATGCTAAATAGTCCCAAGCCAGAGTACGCGGATATGATAAAGAAAGCCGGAATCGTGAGGACTTGCGAATCGAAGGTGTTGTAAAAAATACTGTATGCCAGCAGACTCGCCGCGGAAATCGCGGTCGCGCCCATCAACCATCGTTCAGATTTCCACAGCGCCGATGTTCCGCCGAAGGCTAAGAACAAGCCAAGCGGGTTCAACTGCTCGAATACCAACTCCAGCCACGAGATTAGTTTCTGGCCGAGCGAATCAATCGGCGATCCAAATACAAGGTCTTGGTAAGCCTGGCCGCTGACGACCCAGAACAGTCCTGACAACGATGCTGCGTCACCCCAGTTAACCGGCGGATTGGCTGCAGCGCGAATCGGCAGATAAATGTACACCGATAGACCGACTAGCAAACCAATGATAAAATGCACGCCAGATGATCGCGAAATGCTCCCCCGCACAATCACCCAGAAGCCCAGCGGAACCGCGACCGCCAACAGGGTCAGATGATTCCCGAGTCCCATTCCCAGAGTCAGGCCGGTAATCACCATCAGTCTAACGCGGTCCCGATTTCGGTCGGTAAGATAACTTGCCTGAACACACAATGCTCCTACAAAAAATGTGTTTAGTGTGTAAACTTCGGTAATAACTGCTTGGGACCAGAACAGCGGCGCCGTCGCGAATGTGAACGCGGCGAACGATGCCACAACCGCCCGAACCATCAACGGCAATTCGGTGTCGAGCTTCGATGAAATTCGATAGACGAACCAGTACAGGAAACCTGCCGATGCAGCTGCTAACAGCGCGGACAGCAGGTTACCTCTAAACGCGAAGTCGCCCACGGGAACCAGCGTGCCAAACGCTTTCAGCAACAGCATAAACGTCGGATATCCAGAGGGATGGGGTACTCCCAGGGTGTAGGCTGACGCCAGTAAATCGCCGCCGTCAACGCCAATATCGCGCCATCCCCAGCTCAACGTTGGGGCGACTGTCAGTAGGTACAATCCAAGAGCCGCCAGGGTTGTGATGAATCCGATGGGCGGTCCTGGTCCGAGTTGGCGAATTCGATTCATGCTGCAACCATAATACATCAGCTACGGTGCCGTTGACGCTAATCCCGAACGGCGATTAGAATTAACTATTCTTGATCCTCGAATATCAACACAGGGGAAACCATGACCCAGACTCAGCAACCGAACGAAATTCCAAGAGCCTATGAGCCTGGCGCAGTCGAAGGGCGCATATACGATTTCTGGACTGAAGGCGGATATTTCACGCCTGAGATCGATAGGTCCAAGAAACCGTTCACACTCATCATGCCTCCTCCCAACGTTACGGGCGAACTTCACATGGGACACGCCCTCACAATCGCGCTTGAAGACCTGATGGTGCGCTGGCACCGGATGCAAGGCGAGCCGACGCTCTACCTTCCGGGAACGGACCACGCGGGAATCGCGACTCAGGTGGTTGTCGAGAGGCTTTTGGCGTCCGACGGCATAACTCGCCATGACCTGGGACGAGACAAATTCGTGGAACGCATTTGGAGCTGGGTGGACGACTACGGAGACCGAATCTACACTCAGTTGGAACGGCTCGGCGCTTCATGCGATTGGAGCCGTCGCAAGTTCACTCTTGACGGTGTCCCCAGCCTCGCGGTGCGGACGACGTTCGTGAACCTGTACAAAAAAGGGCTGATCTACAAGGGCAACCGGATCACCAACTGGTGCCCTCGGTGCCGGACCGCGTTGTCTGATCTAGAGGTCAAGCATCGAGAGGAGCAGGGCAATCTCTATTACCTCAACTACCCGTTAGCAGATGGCAATGGTCATGTGACGATTGCCACAACCCGACCCGAAACGATGTTGGGAGACACCGCGGTTGCAGTGAATCCTAATGACGACCGATTCAAACAC
>Ga0207963_1001005_pt1 | contig 14976 bp, 16 predicted proteins | sample Knorr_S15_td_NAD_FD_185604 | JGI IMG/M metagenome (GOLD analysis project Ga0207963, IMG submission 185604) | Marine microbial communities from Southern Atlantic Ocean transect - Knorr_S15_td_NADW_ad_2500m_LV_A (SPAdes) (version 2) | ecosystem: Environmental > Aquatic > Marine > Oceanic | place...
TGTCTGACTATGGTGCACAATTTCTTTTTGGAAATTTGGCTAATGCAGAGCATTTTTTTACTGCACCTAATTCAAGTTGGCCCGGATTTGGATTTCAATTTGCTTTTAAAGTTTTACCTACAATAATCTTTTTCGGTGGTTTCATGAGCGTCCTTTATTACTATGGTATTATGCAAAAAGTTATTCAAGCTATCAGCCATTTTATGCAATGGACTATTGGAACAAGCGGCGCAGAAACATTATCCTGTAGTGCCAATATTTTTGTCGGTCAAACAGAGGCGCCCCTATTGATAAAACCTTTTTTAGACCAAATGACAAAGTCTGAATTACTTACTATTATGGTGGGTGGATTCGCTACTATTGCGGGAGGAGTTTTGGCTGGATATATTTCTATGGGAATACCAGCAGGTCATTTAATTGCAGCAAGTGTTATGTCGGCTCCTGCAGCGCTTGTTATTGGGAAAATTATTTATCCAGAAACAGAACACTCAGTTACGGCGGGTGATGTTGCTTTACCAGAGATATATGTTGGATCAAATGCGATTGAAGCAGCATCAAATGGCATCACCGATGGGATGAAACTGGCAGTAAATGTTGGTGCCATGCTTATCGGATTTATTGCATTAATTGCTGTAGTAGATCTTACTTTAAATTGGATAGATGGGCTAATCGATGGACTTTGGTTTAAAGGCGAATATGTTGAATATGTTGCAGCTGGACTCTCACCTGCAAAAGGTGAATTTGTTGGTTATTTCCCTGGTTCTTTGCAAAAATTATTCGGGACAGTTTTCTCGCCACTCGCTTATTTGATGGGTGTCCCTTGGGATGATGCCACCGCTGTTGGTAACCTTCTGGGAATTAAAGTTTCATTGAATGAATTCGTCGCTTTTGGTACGCTGGGTGGATACATCAGCGATGGAATCATTAGTGATCGAGCAGCAATAATTTCTACATACGCTTTATGCGGATTTGCTAATTTTGCATCCATCGGAATTCAAATAGGCGGCATAAGTGCTATTGCACCAAAAAGGAAAGCTGATTTAGCAAGAGTGGGGATCAGGGCAATGTTTGGGGGAGCAATCGCTTCTTGGCTTACAGCAACCATGGCTGGGATTTTACTTTAATTAAGAAATTGGGCAACAAATGAAGTTATTGATAATGGGACCTCCCGGTGTGGGAAAAGGGACTCAAGCAGACTGCATTAAAAATGAATTGATGATTCTGCATCTTTCTACCGGAGAAATTCTCCGAGCAGAAGTTGACGCGAAATCTGTAATTGGGAGGAATGCTAAACTTTATATGGATTTTGGGCGACTTGTACCTGATAATATCCTAATAGAAATTGTGAAAGAGCGCATCTCAAAATCGGATTGTCAAAATGGCTATATATTAGATGGCTTCCCCAGAACTCTTCCCCAAGCCAAAGGATTGGATGAAATGATGCATTCTGTCGGACATGATTTGGAGTGTGCTATCAGTTTAACCGCAGATAAAGATGAATTGTTGAATCGACTTATTAAACGTGGTGAAGAATCCAGTCGGAGCGATGATACCCCAGAAGTGATTCGGAATCGCCAAAAAATTTATTGGGAACAAACTGCACCGTTATTAGACTTTTACCATGACAAAGGTATCCTGAAAGAAGTGGATGGTCTTGGTGAAATACCAGAAATCACTAAACGAATATTAGACGTTTTAAAATAAAATGCTAAAAATTGGACTCACAGGCGGAATCGGGACCGGGAAAAGCTCTGTCAGTGCCCTGTTTAAAGAATGGGGTGCTTACATTTTTGATGCGGATGTCGTGGCAAAAGACATTATAAATAACAATGATACAGCCCAGTCTGAACTCATTGCTGAATTTGGTACGGATGTTCTAGGAGCTGATAATAAGATTGACAAAAAGAAACTGGCACGGATTGCTTTTTCAGATGAAGATCATCAACTTCGGCTCAATATAATTATCCACCCTTATGTATTTAATGAAATAGATGCTACTTTTGATAAAGTGTTGGCAAATGGAAATCATGAAGTGTTTGTGGTGGATGCAGCTTTGATCTATGAATCTGGTGCAGACACACACATGGACTATGTGATTGTTGTAACATCCCATTTAAAAATTCGGACGGAACGTGTTATGACCCGCGGTGGACTCACTTTAGATGAATTTCTCCAAAGAGTCGAACTCCAATGGCCCGATGAAGATAAAGTCCATATGGCTGATTTCGTGATTCATAACAATAGTGCAGAAGAACATCTGGCAGCGGAAGCAAAAAAGATTTATAACCGGCTAGGATAGCTATAACTATTTCCGCAATGCTAGCGGTTTATCTAAAACTTCTTTTAATATAATGGCTTTTTTCAGGGATTTTTTTGATTCAAATAATTCAGAACGAAGTCTATTCTTTTTAGCCCACTTTTTACCAAACTTCAATTCCTTACGGTCACCCAATTTAGAATGGTAAATCTTTTCTTCAAATGCCTTCAATTGGTCATCAATATGGGATGAATGTTCTTCCACATGAACAGGTGCCTGATAGGCTTGATCTTCTATGAGATCTTCATCTGAATATTCAGCTTCAACGTCTTCCATGGGCGGGACTTCCGACTCCACTTTGACGGCACCTTCAAACATATCCATCAATAATTGATCTAAATTTGTTTTGGGTTGTCTCGGGGGCCTTTCAGGTTGATGATCTTGTGGTGGATCCCAATCCGGATCAGATTCAATTTCCCGTTGTTTAGCATCTTTATGACGCTTTTTCATGTATGCGGAGATCAAATAAAGAAGGAGTAAGCCCAGCCATTCCATATTAAATCTCCGGCCTTTCTAATAAATATAAAACGCCATTTGAAAACACTTCATCCAAACCAGGAATCCAGGAAAATGGATTTTTCATTTTTGGTAATCCAAACCGAAATGAATATGCCGGACGAACAAACCACTTACTTTCTTTTTTTACATGGTAGCCAATTGATTTTACCCGTTTTCTCATTTCACGAATTGAGATTCGAGTTTCTTTTGTGGACATGAGATAATTGATCTTTTGATCAGCCACACCGATTAATGTCAAATATGCTTTATAAATAAAATTAGGCAAAACATGTAGATAAGGCAATTTCCCAAGTAATGTCGGTATAGTTTGCTGATGTCCTGCATAGGCACAATACTTGGGCGGAAAAGACATGAACAATTTCCCACCCGGCTTCAGCAAATTAAAAATATTCGTCAGAGCTGTTGTCTTATCTTCAATATGTTCAATCACATCCCGGATCACAATAGTATCATATTTTTCAATGATTTCATTTGCATAGGAATCCGGTTCACAAATATTGGCTTGAAAAAGATGAAGTGAATTGGGCTCATTCAATAAAAGTGCATTATTAAATCGTACATCGGATAGTTCCAGCCCGGAACAGATTGCACCCTTATTTTGATAGAATATGAGCAATCCTGCCTCGGCACATCCAATTTCCAGGATCCGTTTACCGGCAACATCAGTGTCGCCGATAAAATCGAAAAGAAAATTCTCGCCATACCACTGTTGCTCACGGTAGCACCGCAAACAACGATCCGAGACCTGATCAGCTATTTGTGTCGGAATGGAAATATCCAAAACAGGGTTGCTCAATTAAAATTTAATCTTCCTCAATTGGATTATCGTCGTTTGTATCCGCATCGGAGCTGGCAATGGCATCGCGCATTCCAGTATCAGATTTAATATTTTCCATCTTATAATAATCCATAATTCCCAGGTTACCATCCCGAAATGCCTGGGCCATGGCTTTGGGCACTTCCGCTTCTGCTGCAACAACCTTGGCTCTCATTTCCTGGGTTCGCGCTGTCATTTCCTGTTCTTCTGCCACAGCCATGGCGCGACGTGTTTCCGCTCTTGCCTGGGCCACACGGAGATCTGCCTCTGCCTGGTCGGCCTGTAAAGATGCACCAATGTTTTTCCCCACATCCAGATCAGCAATATCAATGGAAAGAATCTCGAATGCAGTTCCAGCATCTAATCCCTTATCTAAAACAGTGCGGGAAATATTATCCGGATTTTCCAACACAGCAGTATAATTATTGGAAGAACCAATTGCGCTCACAATCCCTTCGCCAACACGGGCAATGATCGTTTCATCGGTAGCACCACCAATTAATCCGGGGATATTTGTACGTACGGTCACACGAGCACGTGCTTTCAATTCAATGCCATCTTTAGCAACGGCTGCTAAATACGCTTTTTGTGGGACATCAATCACTTTGGGATAAACAGAGGTCTCGACCGCTTCCTTTACATCCCGGCCTGCAAGATCAATTGCAGTAGCTGTTTCAAAGGTGAGTGGAATATTGGCTTTATCCGCAGCAATCATGGCGGACACAATATTTTGAATATTTCCACCTGCCAGATAATGCGTTTCCAACATGTCGGTGGCAATGTTCACCAATCCGGCTTTATGAAGGTTGATCACACCATCGGTGACCAGTCTTGGGGAAATTTTTCGCAGTCGCATGCGGATGAGATCCACAATTCGGATGCGACCCAAACCAAGAGACACGATTCCTTGTATCCACATCCCAATGGGGACAAAATACAAAATTAGGATCACCGCAAAGGTGATCATTGCTAACATAAACATTTGAACTACGGGCATAATATTGCTCCTTTTTTATTCTTTAATTAATTCTCGTACAACGATCCGGTTCCCATCAACGGACAGGATCTGGACTTCTGTGCCTTTTTCAATGAATTCTCCTTCACTCACCACAAAGACCCTTTGGTCACCAACCTTGACCCAACCGGATGGATGAAGGTCTGAATCAGCAATTCCATTTTCTCCGCTTAAGGATTCCCATCCGAATGTATTGGTAAAACCATCTTCTTTTTTCTGGACGTCCGGCGCGGTGAGTTGTGTCCAGAATTTTGTTTTAATCATTATTTTTCCAAGCAGGTAAAGTCCAATAATGGCGCCAATAATTCCAATTAAAAATCCATCCATGACTTGATTTATAATTTCATCGCCCACAGGAACCTCCGGTAACAATAACAAATAAAGTCCGTACAGCATGAGTCCAATACCGCCGACGCCCGCTACCCCAAATCCCGGGATAACAAGGATCTCCAATAGTAAAAGTGCGAGCCCTGCAAAAATGAACATCATGTCTGACATGGTGGCTAATTCAGCAATGTAGGATGCTCCCAAAGAAAGGATCAAACAGGTGAGGCCTACGAATCCGGGAATTCCCCACCCGGGACTTTGGAGTTCAAACAAAATCCCCAGAAACCCGAAGGTAGTTAAAAGGGATGCCACAACCGGGTTAGTTAAAAATCGAACTACTGCTTCAGACCAATTCTCACTGGACTCAATTACGTCGACAGATGAATAACCGAGACTATCCAGCAGCGCTTCCATATTTTCTGCGGTCCCATCGGCAATATGATATTTTACTGCCTGCTCAGTCGTGAGCGAAATCAATTTCCCTTCTTTTCGGCCTTCAATATCTGTCACTTCTACGGAATCGCCATCAATCACAAGGTGGGTGAAATTCAATTCTTCGTCCACCATCCCACGGGCGATCTTCTTACTGCGTCCCCGCTTTTCGGCAGTGGATGCCATTTCTTCCCGCATAAAACTGATAACCTTTTCACTCCCTTTTTTACCGGACATATCCACGGCTGTAGCAGCACCAATAAGTCCGCCTCCAGTCATATAAATTTTTTCACAGGAAAGAGATATGAGCGCACCGGCAGAAATAGCGCGTCGATTTATAAAAGCTATGGTTGGAACTTTTGAACCAAGAATTGCATCTTTGATCTGGGTGGCGGCATCAACGCGACCGCCAAAGGTATTAATATCAAAAATAACTGCTTTGGCGTTGTTGGCTTCAGCCTCTTTCAAAGCTCTTTCAATAAAAGGTGGAAGACCGAGATCAATGACGCCACTGATAGGGACTCTGTAAACAACATCGGGGTATATAATTGAAAAACAGAATAAGATGGTTAATAAATTTCGTCTCATAGGCTGGAATTTCATACAAAAGTGAAGGTAGGGGAAACAAAAAAGGGAAATTAATCCATAAAAATGCAACGATAAATCGATAGTCCAAATCCGTAATTTCTTGGCTCGTAATGAAAACATTCCACCAAATTACCTATTATACTTTAATTCTCTTAAAAAAGTGCATGTCCGCAATGTCTGCAAAGACACGGTATCAATTTGCATCAAGACTAGCCAGTGTTTTCTATAATTATGTTCCTAAACGGAAAAAACAAGTAATCAAAAACCTGAACCGGGCTTTTCCGGAATGGTCTGGCTTGAAGGTAGAAAACCTTGTAAAAAAGATATATATTTTTTTTACGCATAATATGGTCCAGTTTTTTGCTTTTCCTAAATCATGGGATGGCATCGAAATTGAAGTGTCCGGGAAAGAAGTGCTAGATAAAATCATGAGTCAGAAAAAAGGCTGTGTTATGATTTCTGCTCACTTTGGCGTGTGGGAAATTTTCGTGAAATGGATGGGTGAATATAATGCTTTTTTTTCGGGTGTAATTCAAAGACAGAAAAATCGAGGAGCAAATCGGTTCTTTCACGAACAACGTGGATTGACAGGTGCTGTACAGATATATCGAAAAGAATCGCTGGATACAATGTATGATATACTTGCTGATAATGGAATTCTAGCATTGGTAAGTGACCAAGATGCAAAACGAAAAGGAGTGTTTGTGGATTTCTTTGGTACACAGGCTTCCACGCCAAAAGGTGCTGCATTATTTCATCAAAAATCCGGTTCACCCTTGGTTTTTGGTGTTTGTATTCAGATAGCGCTTCATAAATATCGGGTTGAGTTTGTACCAGTAATTCCAAAAAGTAAAAGCCTTCAAGATATTATCCAAGCATATACAACTATCATTGAAAAAATGGTCCGAAGATATCCTGAACAATATTTTTGGTTTCATCGAAGATGGAAGACAAAACAGAGTTAATAATTTTGGTTAAAATAATATATTGGGAAAATGAAACTGCCGTGGAATTAGCGTGTTCCGTATTAAAAAATGGTGGTGTTATTGTTTATCCAACCGATACGCTTTATGGATTTGGATGTGATGCAAAAAATGAATCTGCTATTGAAAAAATCAATACTATCAAAGGTCGAAAAGCACCCATGAGTGTCTTGGCACCGAATTTAGCGATTGCAGCAAAATGGATGAATATACCTAAACATGATAAAAATAATGTTTTAGAAAAATTAGGGGGACCTACAACAATAATCGTTCCAGTAAAAGTTGGGATTACTTCACCATCCATTACTGGTGATAAGCAAACTCTTGGTGTCCGAATTCCAGATCATAACTTTTGTCAAAAATTATCCGAGGCATATCCAAACCCCATCACCACCACCAGTGTGAACCGAACAAGACAAAAACCTTTGACAAATCCGGAAAAGATTCTATCCGAATTTTCTCGTGAGATTGATCTCATTATTGAGGATGGCATCATTGAAGGCAGTGGCTCCACTATTTATAATTTTCAGGACAGGGAACTAAATATCATAAGATCATGAGGTCAATTATTCTCATTTTATCTTTTTCATTTTTATGCGGGACAAATGTACCCTTCAAGGTTGGGGAATCGCTTAATTACAAGGCTTCTTTTTCGGGGATAGATGCAGCAACTGGTCGTCTAGAAGTGCTTGGAATAGAAACGATTAACAATGTTTCCACTTACCATGTGCGGTTCAGTGCTAACACCCATGGGGTTGCAAATTTTCTATTCCCAATTCGAGATGTGATTGATCTTTGGCTCGATGAAAATTCACTAGTACCGATAAGGGTTAAAAAAAATATCAGTGAGGGGAAATACGAAAAAAAGAGCGAGTCCAACCTTTCCCAGAACCAAGGATTTGCAATTGTCAGAAATGATACTATCTCAATGGGAATGGGAACTCATTCCCCTTATTCTTTATTTTATTTTTTCAGAAATAAAAATTTATCAAAAATTGATGGAGAAATATTTTCTACGATCGATGGGAAAAAGATCACTCCTTTAAAAATGAAAGTGACAGATGGAATTAAAATTAGAGTACCAATAGGAGAATTTAATTGTACAAAAGTGACACCGATGCGAATTGATAAAAAGAAATTCAAGAATGAAGCCACCATGTCCATTTGGTTTTCTAATGATGAACATAGATATCCGGTCAAGATCTGGCTAAAGATGAAATTTGGGGCATTCGTCCTGAAATTGGACGAGATTACTAATTAAATAATCGGCTGATATCGTTGAACACGACTGTCACCATGAGCATTAATAAAAATGCCATGCCGATTTGTTGAATTGTAATTCGAGCTTTCATAGTTAAAGGACGTCGAAGAATCCCTTCAATCAAATGAATCATAATATGTCCGCCGTCTAATCCGGGAATCGGCAAAATATTAATAAAGGCCAGATTTACGCTGATCAATGCCATAAATGTGAGAAACGGAATCCATCCTGCTTCTGCTGTTTGACCGGCTAATTGAGCAATCATAATAGGGCCACCAAAATCAGACATAGACGCACTGCCACTTCCAAGCATTTTTAAACTCATAATGATCATCCCAAAACTGCCTTCTGTTCGCAGCCATCCAATATTGAATGCTTCACCTATGGTCATATCCCTGTAGAACACTTCAGGTATGATTCCGATAACGCCAAGAGTATCCATTCCGGCATCGGTAGGGACGGGCATAAATGATGTGGTGATATCCATTTTAATTTGAACATCCTCTCTTAAAATCGTGAGAGAAATATCTGTGTTAGGCTGAGTATGGATAGATTTTGTAAGATCATTCCATGTTTTAATGGGTTTACCATTAATAGATATTATCTGGTCTCCCGGTTGGATACCTGCCGCCATGGCCGGCATATCCGGTTGTAATTCGGCTACAATGGGTTCATCTGAAACTTCCGGCATGCCTTGCGTGTATCCTATTGCAGAAAATATTGCAAATGCTAAAATAGTATTCATAATCACGCCAGCACTCATAACCCATAGCTTCGCCCATAGTGGTTTGGACATGAATTCATCATCTTCATAATTAATCTCTGTATCCATGCTCTCATCAATAATACCAGCCATTTTCACATAGCCACCCAAGGGGAGCAGCGCAATCACATATTCAGTTTTAGATCCTATTCGCCCAGGTTTGGAAATCATTTTTTTAAAAACAGGCTGCCAGGATAAACGTCCATGTGATCTTTTATAAAAGAAAAGGTGGAATAACCAACCATCATTTGTTGATGTGAGAGATACAAATCGTGGCGGAATTCCGATTGAAAATCGCTCTACACGAATTCCAACAGATCGAGCAGCGATAAAATGTCCTAATTCGTGGATGGTGATAAGAACACCAAGTATGAGAATGGTTGCCCAGATGATTGTCATAGGATTAAGTCTACTAAATAATGTTTTTTAAGTTCCATGGAATCAAAAGGATTCAACATGGTTTTTTACCCAACTGTCTAATTTTTTCAAATGTTCCAATGACGGATGTTCTGTCCAATCATGATGTTTCATAGCAGATTCTATAATTTTTGGAATATCCGTGAATTTGATCTCTCCATTTAAGAAACGATATACGGAATAATCGTTGGCCAAATTTAAGACAGCACCGGAAGTACCCAATTTTTCCAAGGAGTCGAAGGCTAATTTAATACAGGGAAACCGCTCAAAGTCTGGTTCTTCAAAAGTTAGGTCACCGCATTTTAAAAAATCTAATTGTTCCCATGGTGCTTCCAGATGTCGTGGATAAGTCAGTGCATATTGGATGGGAACTTTCATATCCGGTACGCCCATTTGTGCTTTAATGGCACCATCTTTCATTTCGATCATGGAATGAATAATAGATTGGGGATGAACAACAATTTTGATTCGATCCGGTGTAAATCCAAACAACCAAAATGCTTCGATAACTTCAAACCCTTTGTTCATCATGGTGGCACTGTCGATGGTGATCTTCCGTCCCATATCCCAGTTTGGATGATTTAATGCTTCATCCACCATGATATTATCAAATGTTGTTATATCTCGAGTGCGGAACGGCCCACCGCTTCCAGTTAAAATAAGGCAACGGACATCATCTATATTTTCCCCAACCAAACATTGCCATATGGCGGAATGTTCGCTGTCCACAGGAAACAATTTCGCACCGGATTTATCCATGGCTTTCTGAATAATATCGCCAGCCATGACCAAACTTTCTTTATTGGATAAGGCTACATCTATCCCAGCTTCAATGGCTTTTAATGTCGGTTCCATGCCTGGGGTACCTACGAGGCCGTTCAACAGAATATCCACATCATCTCTTGCTGCTAATTCCAAAAGACTTTCTCGTCCTGTGAGTATTTCAATGTCTAAATGCATCAGTGCATTTTGCACATCAGAAAAAGCTGATTCATCCACAATGCAAACGGCTTTAGGTTGAAATTCTTTTGCCTGTTGAATCAATAATTCTGCATTCCTATTGGCAGATAAATAAATGATATCTAACTCATCCTTGAGATGAGAACTAACCTTTAAGGCATTCACACCAATAGAGCCAGTGGATCCTAAAATGGAAATTCGTTTTGACATTAGAAGAGTTCTTTTTGAATGAAAAATGTTACCAGTGTTCTACCAGGATGAATTCGGGTACCGATGCCATATTTGAAAAACGAATAGGACTTTAGTGCATCAGCACCAACAAAGTTTATCTGTCCTTTCATGCTAGATGGTTCACTATACCCTTTATAAGATCGTTCTTTAAAAATATTGGAACCGACGCCAATTCGAAATTGAATTGAATTCCATTCAATCCATTTTCTAATATCAAAGGTAAGAGACGTAAGGCGAAAATGGCTTAATCCTTTTAGATCGACCCTTTGAATAGACGAAACCCAATTTAATGTATCTCCCCCGCCATAATAATATTGAATTCCGGCACCTAGAATTTGAGGGGACTCTTTCGCAGTTGAAAAGCCAAAAAGTTTACCTGTGATGGCGAGATTTCTTGTGACCTTGATCCCGAAATCAAAGTTTGGATATTCTCCAATTATTTTTTTTATTGATGATAATGTTCCGGATTGGATGATGATTCGATTATTACTCGCGGGATCCATAGCGGGAGATTCACTCAACCAAAAAGATGATGATCTAATAACCGATTTTGCATCGCCATCGTATTGTTGGCAATCTATAGAATCGAACCTAAAATCTGCTGATTGAGAAAAAATTGTTCCCGAAAGAGCCAGAATAATAAAAATGAGATTCACAGTAAAACTAAATAATGCCCCGTTCGGAAGAACGAATAAAATCAAAAATCTGATCTTTATAATTCGATGGTTTAATCTCTGACTTAATTTTTTGGAGCGCTTCATTACGATTTAACTTGGAGCTAAAAAATGTTTGATAAGTATTTTTAATGATTTGTCTATCCTCCATAGAAAATCCACGTCTTTTTAAACCAATTCTATTGGTCCCACCAAAACATAACGGTTCTCCTGCCGCCAATATAAACGGAGGTACATCCTGAACTACACGAAACCCACCTCCAATAAATGCATGGGCACCAATTCTGCAAAACTGATGAACCAGAACACCGCCCCCCAATGATGCCCATTCTCCAATTTCTACATGTCCCCCAAGTGTTGCCATGTTTGCCATAATCACATTGTTACCTAAAATACAATCATGAGCTACATGTACATAAGCCATGAGCAAGCAATCTGAACCAATTTTTGTTTCACCCAGAGCTTTGGTGCCACGATTGACTGTAACGAATTCGCGTATAGTTGTTCTTTCGCCAATGATTGTGTTTGTTAATTCACCACCAAATTTCAGATCTTGAGGAATTTCACCAATGGAACTAGAATGAAAAATTCTGCAATCTTTACCAATGGATGTATTTTCACCAATAGTTACATGATTTCCAATTGTTGTATTATCCCCAAGAAAAACATTTGCTTGAATTACGGAAAAGGGTCCAACACAAACATTGGTACCCAGTTCGGCAGACGGATCAATTAGTGCCGTTGGGTGAATAGAATTGGAAATATTATGCCTCTGGGCGATCTACGATATTTGCAGAAAGGAAGGCTTCGGCCACAAGCTTATCATCCACAAAACACTTGCCATGGAATTTACAAATACTGAGTTTTTTTCTTACAAGATCCATATAAATCTTGAGTTGGTCACCCGGAATAATTGGTTTTCTAAACTTTGCCTTATCAATAGTTGAAAAAAGCATATTTTTTGATAGTGGATTTTCCACCTGACTCAACATAAGAAATGCACCGGCCTGTGCCATGATTTCCAATGAAAGGACTCCCGGCATTATCGGTTGATTAGGAAAATGGCCTTGGAAATATGGTTCATTTATAGTCACATTTTTAATAGCAACTAAAGATTTCCCCGGATCTATCATTTCTAATTTATCAATCAAAATAAATGGATAACGATGAGGAAGAACTTTTATAATGTCATTTATTTTAAAAATAGTCTTTTGTGAAAAATCAGTCATTTATTTTCTCTGTCCATAATTCAGCCAATTCTTTGGCATATTGTTTTTTAAGTTTTTTTACAAATTCTACATTGCTGGCATGACCGGCACGAGCTGCGGTTACATGACCTTTAATAGGGACACCTAACAAGGCAAGATCTCCAATCAAATCTAAAGTTTTATGGCGAACAGGCTCGTTCTTAAAGCGAAGAACTTTCCCATTCAAAATACCATTAGCACCTTGGATAATGGTATGCTCAATGCCAAACAAATCCCTTAATCTATTAATCTCTGAAGTATCAATTTCCTTATCAATGATTACCACAGCATTATCTAAAGCACCTCCTTTAATAAGCCCCTGTTCTTTCAACATTTCGACTTCACTTAAAAAACAAAATGTACGGGCAGGTGCTACTTCAAAGGCAAAATCTTCTTCCATATTATAGATTGCTTCATACTGGGTTCCTAGTGCCGGGAGAGGGTATTCTACCATAAATGTAATTCTGAATCTATCTGAGGGAATTACGTGAATATCAATGTCACGATAGGGATTTGTATAGTTGACCGCCCGTGTAATTTCTAAAACCTTTCTTTCGTGTTTTTGAATTTTGATCCCGGCTTTAATCAAACATTCCACAAAATCTTTAGCACTACCATCCATCACGGGCGGTTCTTTGCCCGTAAGTTCAATGAGTACATTATCAATTCGGAGACCACTCACCGCAGCTAATGCATGTTCTACCGTATGGATGCGAACATCATTTTCTTCTATAGTTGTCCCCCGGGAAATATCCACTACATGGTCAATATCTGCTTTTACCTCCGTAGTGGATGAAATATCAGACCGCACAAACCTGATACCATAATTTTCTGGTGCTGAATGAAATGTAATGCTTGAATCAACACCGGTATGAAGTCCAACCCCTTGGCAGGACTGACTTGTTCTAATTGTTCTTTGTTTTCTTTCCATTCTGAAATTTACCCCTTTTTCCTATCTTGCAACAATTGGTCAAGCTTTTGACTCATCCTAGTGATGTCCTGTAATTGGGCTTCTTTTTTATTATGCTCTCTAATCTCTCGAGCGGGAAAACCAGCATAAACTTTCCCACCTTCTAATGATTTTGTTACACCAGATTTTGCAGCGAAAACCGAATTTGAGCCAATTTTAACATGCGGCGCAATACCCACTTGCCCAGCAAAGGTGCAATAATCACCAATCTCTGTACTGCCAGCTACAGCAAATCCAGCCGTTATCAAGCACCCTTTTCCAACTTTTACATTGTGAGCAATATGAACAAGGTTATCTATCTTTGTCATATCTCCAATCGATGTGACGCCAATTGTAGCGCGATCAATTGCACAATTTGAACCAATCTCAACATCATTCCCAATAACAACGTTTCCCGTTTGTGGAATTTTTTCATGGCTTTTATTTTCCGTTACATATCCGAAACCATCACATCCTATGGCTGTCCCACTATGAATTATACAATTATCACCAATTATTACATTATGATAAATCGTTACATTTGGTTTTAGGGAACAATTTGTTCCAATTGCTGCTCCATTCCCAATCACAACATTTGCACCAATAATTGCATTATCAGCAATAGATGCTCCAGATTTAATCACAACACCTGCATCGATAAAAACATTTGAACCGACTGAAGCAGTTGAATCAATCACTGCTGATTTATGTATGGATGGTTCAATTGATTTCTCAGGGAAAAAGAGTCTGAGCGTTCTAGCCATGGCCAATTGAGGATTAGATACAACAATACCATTTTTACCATTTAAATGATCCTCATTACTGACAAAAATAGCTTCAGCCTGAGTTTCAGTTAAAAATTGTTTATACTTGAGATTCCCCAGAAATGTAATAGTACCAGGTAAACTATTTTGTATTTCAGAAACACCTGAAACATTTATATCTGGCTCCCCTATCACTTTTCCTACTACATAGGCAGCGATCTCACGAAGAGTGAGCTTCAATTTATATTACTTGTCTGAGTTTAGATTCCGCAATTCATGTAGTACATTATCAGTTCTATCAAATTCCGACTTGAAATACAATAGCCCCACAGATGCATCAATGATATAATCAAAACCGCCGTCAATGGCCACTTTATCCACTGCTTTTTTTACTTTTCCTAAAATTTCATATTCCATTTGGGCCTGTTTCTTCATGAGTTCACCCTGCGGGCCGATCTTTTCAGCTTGGTAGTTTTGGATGGAACGTTCCATTTGTTCAAGTTCCTGACGGATACTCTCGCCTTTATCCAATGCCATAAGACGCTTTATTTCATAATCCTGTTTCAGGCTGTCCATTTTCACCACCATTTGGTCAAATTCGAATTGGACTTTCCGGTATTCAAGTTGAAGTTGCGATTCTGCTTCTTTGAACTCTTCATATTCTGTACGGATTCTTTCCGATAAAATATATCCGATCTTTAATTGGGCCGAC
>Ga0207963_1001018_pt1 | contig 14863 bp, 10 predicted proteins | sample Knorr_S15_td_NAD_FD_185604 | JGI IMG/M metagenome (GOLD analysis project Ga0207963, IMG submission 185604) | Marine microbial communities from Southern Atlantic Ocean transect - Knorr_S15_td_NADW_ad_2500m_LV_A (SPAdes) (version 2) | ecosystem: Environmental > Aquatic > Marine > Oceanic | place...
AAGTTTGACTTGGAAAGACTGGCCGAAGCTCAACGTCTTTTTGTGAGCCGTACAATGGAATCAAAAAAAGGAGACGGAGCGATTTTTATCAACTGCATGGAAAAGCTCACGATGAACAGTCCTCGTGACACTCTGCAGGCTCGATTGCTTGCAGCAATGGATTCAGGTATTGAGGGTATAACCTTGAGTGCAGGACTTCATTTAGGCTCAATGGAGCTTATGAAGGACCACCCCCGTTTTCATGACGTTTTAATTGGCATCATTGTGTCTTCAGCAAGAGCTTTACGTCCTTTTCTCAAGAGAGCAGCAAAATACAAGCGTCTTCCGGATTATATAACGGTTGAAGGACCGTTGGCCGGAGGACATCTAGGTTTTGGTGCAGATGATTGGCAGGAGTATGATCTTAAAACAATTGTCAATGATGTTTTAGTATTTTTAAAAGAAAACGAATTAAATATACCTGTTGTTCCTGCCGGCGGCATTTTTAACGGAACTGATGCAGTGGAATTTTTAGAATCCGGATCTTCTGCTGTTCAGGTGGCCACCCGCTTTACGGTTACTCATGAATGCGGATTACCGGAAAAAACAAAACATCATTACCTGGAAGCAGTTGAGGATGATATTGTTGTTAACACTATTTCTCCAACCGGTTACCCTATGCGGATGCTTCGACAGTCTCCTGGTATCGGCTCAGGAATCAGGCCAAATTGTGAAGCTTTCGGTTATATTCTGGACAGCAAAGGGCACTGTCAATACGTGGATGCCTACAACCGAGAACTGGAGAAAAATCCGGAAAATATTTCTGTGCAGGACAAAACATGCCTCTGCACACAATTTCGTAAATTTAAAATCTGGACATGTGGACACTATGTTTACCGCCTGAAAGATACAACTCATAAACTTGAGGATGGCAAGTATCAGCTTCTAAGTGCAGAAGAAGTTTTTCAAGATTATCAATTCAGCAAAGATCATACAATTAATCTTCCTGACCGGAAAATTTCTGCCGGCTCCAACATTTCATTGGCCGCCGCATAATTTAATTACTGTTTATTTTTCAAGTATCCTGATTACATTTTGCCCGCATTTTTAATGTGGTAGAAACAGATAATTTATGTTTTATATTGACAAATATCAACTGGCATTACATACTTAACCGTTAAACTCATGCTGGCATAGCTCAACTGGTAGAGCAGCTGATTTGTAATCAGCAGGTTGTAGGTTCAAGTCCTATTGCCAGCTCCAGCATGGGGAGATACCCAAGCGGTCAACGGGATCAGACTGTAAATCTGACGGCTACGCCTTCGAAGGTTCGAATCCTTCTCTCCCCACCACAGCTTCAAAAGCTTATAACAGTATGAGTTTTAAGCCTGGGTAGCTCAGTGGTAGAGCGTTTCCTTGGTAAGGAAGAGGTCGGCAGTTCAATCCTGCTCTCAGGCTCCAATTTATTATAGTAGTTTTTTAAGGTAATGAAAATATGAGAGACACGATCCACTTGGAATGCACTGAGTGCAAACGCAGGAATTATACTACTTCCCGCAACAAAAAATTAAAAACAGAGCGTATGGAAGTACGTAAATACTGCAGGTGGGATCGCAAACATACATTACATAAGGAAACGAAATAATTCGTTTTCTGCCTTTATTTTACGTCCGAAAAGGGCAGTAGCTCAGTTGGTAGAGCATCGGTCTCCAAAACCGAAGGTCGCAGGTTCGACCCCTGTCTGCCCTGCCAAAATTGTCAGCACCTGCTTTGACTTAAAGATTTGGACTGCAGAACAGCAGAAGAATATTAATTTAGAATGTTTCTAATTCAATCGCGAACCTGATTATGTTCAAAAGAATTCGGCAGTTTTTTAAAGATGTCATTGCAGAATTTAAGCGGGTGCAGTGGCCGACACGTGATGCCACAATAAAGTCCACATCAGTGGTTGTTTGTCTCTCTTTTGCTGTGGCACTATATTTGGGAATCGCCGATTTGGGTCTTTCAGACATTATGCAAATGATTATTGCCGGATAAAATGGTGGAAGAACAAACTGGAACAGATATGATATTTGAAGAGCAGGAAAAAAATTCGGAAACACAGGAAATCATTTTGGGCGATCCAGAGGGGAATCTTCCGGAAGAGTCTAATTTAGATCCTGAAGTACAGGAAAATGCTCCGGGGATAAATGAGGCTGATCCTGAAGTACAGGAAAATGCTCCGGAAATAAATGAAGCGGATCCTGGAGAGCATGATAATACTGGTGAAACTGAGAAAGTAGAAAATATTGAAAGTTCGGTGGAAACTGAAAATAAAACCGAAGAAACCGAATTACAAGAACCGGTAAAACACCAAAATCCGAACGTAAAATGGTATATTCTTCAGGCATATTCAGGTTACGAAGGGCGTGTTGAACAAACAATTAGAGAAAAATTAAGAATTAAGGGAATAGAACATTTGGTTGATGAGATTTTTATACCTTCAGAAGACATAACTCGTACCAAGGATGGTAAAAAAAGGAAAGTCAACCAAAAATATTTTCCCGGATATGTACTAATTCACATGGAGTTAACACCTGAATTGTGGCACCTTTTGATGGACGTTAACCGGGTTTCCGGATTTATTGGTGGAACTCCACAAAAACCTCTACCTTTAGATGAGAAGGAACTGGAAGAGATTCGATCCCAGGTTAATGAAGGTTTTCAGCAAAAAGCGACTGAGGATGAATACTCAGTCGGACAGAAAGTTACAATCACAGAAGGTTCATTCGGGAATTTCAGTGGAACAATCGATGAGGTAAATCTCGAACGCAGGAAATTAAAGGTATTAGTTAGTATCTTTGGTCGTCCCACACCGGTAGAGGTGGAGTTCGAAAATGTAAAACATGTAGTAGAATAAGACAGATAACTATGGCAAAGGACATTTCTTCTTTTATCAAACTTCAGATTCCGGCTGGTAAAGCAAATCCATCACCCCCTATTGGTCCTGCATTGGGTCAGCATGGAGTGAATATCATGGAGTTTTGTAAAGCCTTCAATGCCCAAACACAAGGTCAGGATACCATTATTCCGGTGGTGATTACTGTTTACAATGATCGATCGTTTACCTTTATTACCAAGACTCCTCCTGCACCAGTTTTGATCAAAAAGGCACTTAAACTGAACAAAGGCTCGGCAACACCACATGAGTCAAAAGTTGGTACTCTAAGCAAAGCACAGATAGAGGATATTGCCAAGCAGAAGATGCCTGACCTGAATTGTTACAACTTGGAAGCTGCTGTGAAGTCTGTGGCTGGAACAGCCCGGAGCATGGGCGTATTGACTGAGGAAATATGAGTAAACAAAGTAAACGAGCAAAATTTATTCAAGATAAAGTAGTATCCGAACAAGAGTATACGCTGTCTGAAGCAGTGAATTTGCTTAAAGAAGTCAAAGCAACTAAATTTGATGAAAGCGTAGATGTAGCCTTAAGGCTTGGAGTTGATACCCGTAAAGCAGAACAAATGGTGCGCGGGACCTGTTCTATGCCAAACGGACTAGGTAAGGAAGTACGCGTGCTTGTTTTTGCCAAGGGAGAAAAGGCAATTGCAGCGCAAGAAGCAGGTGCAGATTATGTAGGCGGAGAAGATTTTGCCAAAAAAATTCAGGATGGCTGGCTCGAGTTTGATCGTGTGGTTGCAACGCCTGATATGATGGCAGTAGTTGGCCGAATAGGAAAAATTCTTGGTCCGAGGGGGTTGATGCCAAATCCAAAGACTGGTACAGTAACTTTTGAGGTTGAATCTGTCATAAAAAATATCAAAGCCGGTCAAGTGGAATTTCGTGCAGATAAACTGGGCAATCTCCATGCTTCAGTTGGGAAAATTTCGTTTGATGCAGATAAGCTCTGTGAAAATATCAGTGTTTTGGTTGACACCGTCAAGAGGATGAAACCATCCTCTTCAAAAGGAATTTATCTGAGAAATTTTAGTTTGAGTTCAACTATGGGTCCAGGAATTAAAGTGGATCCACAAACAGTATAAAAGATAATTTTTTTTAGTATGATTGTCTAAGACAGTAGGGGCCTAACGGCTTAATTCATACCCTGCCGAGACACCTCTCCGCGAGTGACACAGAAATTTTCTGCTGTGTTCCTTCCACTGTCTTATTCAAATTTTTTACATCACAATCTTCAGTTTTCTTAGAAATGGGTTTTAGCCTTTTCTATGAGAATAATGTGAATTTTCGCACTTGTGTAAAACACCGGAGAAGTGAATTTTTAACTTAATCAATTTGGAAAGGGGCCATGGAACGAAGTCAAAAGGAAGCTAAAGTCAGCGAGCTTCGATCAATATTTAATAATATGTCAGCTGGAGTGCTGGTTGATTACCGAGGAATTGAAGCCAATCAGGTAGTGGAACTGCGCAAGCAGTTGAATGATGCATCTTCCACAATGAAGGTACTCAAAAACTCCCTGGCACGTATTGCAGCCGAAGACACTCCGTTTTCGGAGCTTGCAGATCAGTTCACACAAACTCGTGCGTTAGTATATAGTGACGGTGATCCGGTTGTGCAGGCCAAAGTATTGTCGGAGGCAGCTAAAAATATTGATAATTTAAAAATCCTTGCAGGAATACTTGTTGGAGACAGCAAAACAAGTATCCTCAATACTGGTGAAGTGGAAGCACTTTCCAAACTACCTTTAAGAGAAGAGCTCATCGTGAAGCTGCTGTTCCTTATGCAGGCTCCAGCAACTCAATTTGTTCGTACTCTAAACGCAGTTCCTGCGAAATTTGTTAGCACTTTGGCTGCAATCCGGGATAGCAAATAACTAAACCGGTTTTTCCCACATTCCTCCCTTAGCTAAAATGGAGGATGACTTTAACCTTTATCAGAGATATAAAATGGCAGATATAACAAAAGACCAAGTAGTTGATTTCATTGCAAACATGTCCGTACTGGAGATGTCTGAACTGGTGAAAGAGATGGAAGAAAAATTCGGTGTCAGTGCAGCTGCAGCTGCAGTCGCGGCACCTGCCGCCGGTGGTGGAGAGAGTGAAGCCGCTGCTGAAGAAAAAACTGAATTTGATGTAATACTTACCAGCTTTGGTGAGAAGAAAATCAACGTCATTAAGGAAGTCCGTTCAATTACTGGATTAGGATTGAAAGAAGCTAAAGAAGCAGTTGAATCTGCTCCTAAAGCTATTAGAGAAGGTGTTTCCAAGGAAGAAGCAGAAGAAGTCAAAAAGAAACTTGAAGAAGCCGGAGCAAGCGCAGAAATCAAGTAATATTTTTTATCACCGTGTCCTTAAATGGACACGGCTCTATTTAGTTGCACGATACTTTGCAATTACTGCCTGCCCGCTTATAATTCTCAAAAAATACCTCCTAAGAAAAAAATTTATTACTGCTGAAAAAATTGATTCATTCCCTTTCCGCTGGACTGTTTCTGAATAGAATTTTAGGCTAGATTACAGCTTATTTTCTAATTTCATTTTAGCAGTTTTACGCTCATGGAATCCTCACTAAAGACCTTCGAAGAGTACTTTTCACAGTCAGTGGAAGTACGCATGCAGCATTATGAAAAAGATGGACGTCTCCAGCATGTGATGCTCTCGCATCAATTCTCCATTAAGTTGATGGAAGAATTATTTGACATTGCGGATCACGTTAAAGGAATGACTCGCAAACCAAACGGGATAGAATTTCTGAAATCCTTATTGAGCCACAAAAAGGCAATGCTCTATTTTACCCAACCCTCAACACGGACCTTTTTGTCTTTTTTGACTGCATGCCAGATGGTTGGAATGGACACCGGAGAAGTCCGCGATCCCTCTTTGTCGTCTGAATACAAAGGCGAGAGTCAGGAAGACGGAGTTAGGGTTTTCAGCAGCTATTTTGATTTGATTATCATGCGTGATCCGAAACCGGGATTTTGCGAATATATGGCTTATTTGCTCGATAATACTGGACGCAGCGTGCCCATTATGAATGGAGGCAGCGGTAAAGATCAACATCCGACTCAGGCTCTTCTTGACCTTTACACTATGCACAGATCATTTCAGCACAAGGGAGGAATCAGTAAAAAACGCTATGCGTTTGTGGGTGACCTGTTGCGTGGCAGGGCAGTTCGCTCTTCAGTGATGTTATTGAGTCAATATAAAGATGTCGAGATGGATTTTGTTGCACCATCGTCTTTTCAGATTGCTGAAGATTTAGAGGATATTTTGCGTTCTCAAAACATCAAAATTCGCAAAACTGATGACTTGGGCAGTGTTCTTTCAGATGTGGATTGTGTTTATATGACCCGTCTTCAGGATGAGTATGATCTTTCTGGTGAATCCAACCTGATAGATTATTCCCAATTTAGTTTGACGACCGACAATGTAAATCAAATGAAATCAGATGCCATTATTTTGCACCCTTTACCCAGGAGGCACGAAATTTCAACTGAGGTAGATGCAGACCCACGAGCCATGTACTGGAGGCAATTGCGTAACGGCGTATATATAAGGGCCGCACTTCTGCTTTATGTCTTCAATGTTGCACATCGGTTAAAGGACTATTAAAATAATTGTTGTTGCTGGTAAAATGGTAGAAACAGATTTTGCAGAATAAGTTATTTTATCTAACAAAAAACATGTCCAAACCCAAATTTCTTTCTACAAATGTAGCCGCCCTGCTAGTTTACGGGCGTCCACCGATGGTGTTTGCTGGAATGATCTGCGCCATAGGCGTTATGCTTGACCATAACCCCCTCGTTTACTACAGCGGAGTGATTTTTCTGCTTGCCGCAATGATTCTTGATATAATTGACGGCTGGTTTGCAGCCCGATTTCGACCGCAGGCAAAACTGGCCCATTTAGCAGACAGGATCATGGACAAAGTGGTGTATGCTATCGTGTTTCCGATGGTTGCAGTGGGAATGATGTGGCGTTATCAGTATTTGCCGGAGAGTGCCGATTTTCGATTGGAAATGCTGCATGTCGTCTTTGTATTTGTCCTGTGCGTGACTGTCTTAATGCGGGATAATTTTGCACACTTCATGCGTAATTTTTCACTCCGGAAAGGTGAGGAAGAAGAAATGAAGGAAGTTACTCGACTCCGGACAATGGTTGCCGCACCGGTTGGAGTTGTGCTCTATATTCACGCATTTTATGTCCCTGGTGGTCCTGATTCTTCACTTTATTCCTGGATCAGCTGGCTGGGAGCAATTCCAATTCAGCAACTTTTCTTTTTGGAAATTCTGTTCCTTATCATCAATTTTGGTTCTATTGCAGGATATTGCCGTAAATACGGTACTGCTTGCCTCGACGATCTTTGTTTGAACGATGAGGTTTTACGCCGCCGTATATTAGCCGTCTTTCCAAATGTCCTGACCGTAATGAATGCGCTCATGGGAGTTTTAGCAATTTTATTTGCCTATCGAGGACGGGTCCAGGAAGCCTACCTGATTTTACTTGGTGCGGGATTTTTTGATAAAATAGATGGTGCAGTCGCCAGAAAATTGGGACTCACTACTCCGCTACCATCAGCAAAACCCAAAAAATATAATATTACTTTAGGAGGAGTCCTCGACGACGTTTCAGATACCGTCAGTTTCTGTATTGCACCAGCAGTAATATTTTATATGTTGATGGGGCGGGTTACAGATGAATCTATCCAGTCACTCCCTTATGGATGGATTGCCATTCTGTATGTCGTTCTAGGTATTACAAGATTAGTTTTCTTCATTTTGGACCAAAACAGCATTCCGGGATTTTTCAAGGGAATACCTGTTCCAGGTGCAGCCCTGCTAGTTGCAGCACCTTTCATAATGATTGGAAACGCACTTGAATCAAATACTCCTGATCTAGTGTTTTGGTCAAAATTTAGTTTCTTTCTGATGATAATTGCGGCAATCCTGATGATAAGTTTTCCAATTCGCTATATGCACATCGGTCGTTTGATGAGCCGAAGTCGAAAATTTTTAATTTTTACTATAGTGCTTGTCATCGGCTTCGTCTTTACTCCATATTTCGGTCATGCTGCACTTGGATACCTAATTTTGTATGTTTTTTCTCCTTTGTATACCTGGCGTATCAGTCCGGACATTGCTTCCCAGGAACACCTGGAAAAACTTTCTACTTCATAATAAACACCCATGCAGGATCAAACTGTGGACACTGAGACTTCCGAGTCTAAGGAAAACTCTGAAGATCGATTGGTTGCTCCAGAATCACGACTGGGAGAACAGTTTGATCAATCATTGCGTCCGCAACGTTTACAGGATTATATTGGCCAGAATGAAATTAAGGAAAATCTTCATGTTTTTATTGGTGCTGCAATAAAACGCGGACATGCTCTGGATCACGTCCTTTTGAGTGGTCCACCAGGATTGGGAAAAACTACTCTAGCAAATATCTTTGCGCGTGAAATGGAGGTGCAACTACGCTCTACTTCCGGGCCTGTCATTGAGCGTCAAGGTGATTTAGCTGCTATTTTAACTAACCTGGATCCAGGCAGTATTTTGTTTATTGATGAAATACATCGATTGAACAGGGTAGTTGAAGAAGTGCTTTACGGTGCGATGGAAGATTTTACTCTCGACATCATTATTGGGGAAGGACCTGGAGCACGCACAGTAAAAATTGATTTGCCCCACTTTACTCTAGTTGGTGCTACAACACGTGCCGGTCTGCTTTCTTCTCCTTTGAGGGAGCGTTTTGGAATTCAGTTCCGGCTGAATTTTTATGATGCGGAAGATCTGAAAACTATCATTTTGCGCGCAGCATCATTACTTGGAATTGAAATTGTTGAAGAAGCTTCTTTGGAACTGGCACGCAGAGCTAGAGGTACTCCCAGAATTGCTAACCGCTTACTGAAGCGTTGCCGGGATTTTGCAGACATGGAGACGTCCGGTGTGATCACTTTGCCTTTGGTTGAAAGAAGTCTGGAAAGAATGAGAATCGATTTGGAGGGCCTTGATCAAATGGATCGTCATATTTTGGAAACTATCATTAAAAAATTTGGAGGTGGTCCAGTAGGTCTTAGCACTCTTTCTGCGGCAGTCTCAGACGAAAAAGACACGATTGAAGACGTTTATGAACCTTTTTTGTTGCTTAAGGGGTTTTTGCAGCGTACTCCGCGAGGCAGAGTGGCGACTGAGCGAGCTTATCAACATTTGGAAATTTCAGCTCCTCCTCAATCTCAGGTAGATCTTTTTTGAAAGTATTTTGCGGAAAATTATGCTGGGAGCTACAGATTGATATTTTGAAAACTGGGTTAGATGTACACTTAAACCATCATTGATGGCTAATGATTATTTAAATCGTGCAGTTTAAAAACACTTTAACAGTTATCAGTTACCTGTTTTAATTTCATGGAAACAAATTTTTCTCCAATTGAGAATTATCCCTTTCTTTCTCCTTTCATCTTCACCGAGAATCCGGAAGAACTTGAAGTTCACAAGGAAGCCTTGCTTAAACAACTGGAAGAAGTTTGGCGGCCTTTGGCTATTGACTCCTGTCAATCTATGGAATATCTTACTGCCCGTGAAAAAGTGTTTGCGGGAGTAATTGAGGAATATTATCGTGAGCAGTACAAAAAAATTGTTGAAAGCAGCCTCTGTACAAACAATTCGTTTGATACCCTTTCAAAAAATACTCACCTACTGGACAGTATTATCCATACTGCTTTTGAATATGGGTTTGCCGATCTTCAAATCCTGAAGGAAAGGATAAAGGAAGATCTCAAAAAAGAGCTTCTATTCAAAAAACGATCTCTACCGAAAAAAAAGAAAAAACTCGGTCTTAGCCGGACACAAATCGAGAAGGTTGAATCAAATCCAGAAGATCCGGATCAAAGGCAGATGCTGAAATATTATGAAAGTATTGAAGCTGAGTTGATACATGAAATTGAAAACCTCAGCGAACGACTGAAAGAGTTGGAGGAGTTGTTACCGCAGGTACAGAAATCTGAGATCAAGCTGAATTTATTACTTAATCATTTGGTTGTCTTTGCCAGAGGTGGTTATGGCAGGGCTGAACTGAGTTTTGCTTCCGATCGAGATTTGGGATATTGTCTCGACACACAACAACTAAGTGCTGGTGAGTCAGAAATTTGCCGACAGTTCATCATTCATATTGAGCATTTACTGCGTGAAGCAGGTATTGAAACGGCACATCAATATTTTGAATTAAATGAAGACTTATCACGTTTCAAAGATCCCAGTGTTATCCATACAATTCCATCCATTTTGGAAAGCAGAGTTTTAATTGGCAGCAAAGATTTAGCAAATGCTTTGAAACGAAGATTTTTTCAGATCTTGCCATATGAAACCTTTGTCCTGAGCCAAATTAGAGATTATAATGACCGTACAGTTCCTGATCTGAGTCAGATGAATCTCAAGGAAGATCGAGGTGGTTTGCGCTCCCTGCAAATTCCTCTTTGGCTTTCTGCTGCAACTTTCGGAATTTTTCCAAGTCAAACTGCAGAAATGCTGGCACTTCTGATACAAAAACGTATTATTTCACCTCGTCAGGGTTACAAACTTTGTCAGGCCCTCGAATTCCTTTACGACTTACGCAACTTTTCCGCGAGCGCCAAGGAGTATCACTTTGACGATGAGGCAAGGGAAAGTGGACTATCCGAAAAAGATATCCAAAGTAACATCATCAATGATGCTACCGAACGTCTTTACCTGCTCAAGAAAAAACGCTTCCAGAGTATTGACGATTTTGACCGCTATCGTCTGCAAATGGTGAATCACATTCAAGATCTCTCACAAGCTATTTTACAACGCCTGCTGGACCGTACAATAGTGCGGACTTTCTCAAATTTTCAGGTTGTCGTTCATCTGGGGAAGCGTCTAATTGTTGAGGTAAATGCTCTGGAAGGTTTGCCGCAAGTTCCAATATCTTTGATTTTCAACGATCCAACAGCGTTGCTGGAACTTTTTGAATATGTGGGTCAATCAGAATACGATTTATCTTTTGAACTCAAGGATGAGATGGCCGACTTGATTCGCATTATAACGCCGGACGTGATTTCTTCAAACCGGACACAGATTGCAAAAAGTTTCACGAAACTGATGTTGACACCGTTTACAGCAAATGCCTGGCGGATAATGTTAGAAATTTGCGAACCGATCAATGCTGAAAGTCAACCTCGTACTTTAATAGGTTGTTTCATTCCGGAAACAAACAAAATGCGTTTCTTGCTCAGGAATCTTGCTTACCACCAACATCCCGTTTGCGTACATACCCTCAATGCACTTGATCGTACGCAAAAAGAACTGGATCGGCTAAAAAAAGATTATCAGGAATTATATCAATATCTGGAACCAAAACATATTTTAGCTCTCAAATGGGGCATTCTATTTCACGATGTGGGAAAAATTGATCCACAAACAGATCATGAAGTATCCGGGACATCTATTGCTGTCAATGCCCTGGAACGTATTGGCTATGATGACCAGGAACTATTCACTCTTGTATCTCTGCTCATTGTACACCACACCACAGTTGTTCAATTGAGCAGAACTTCTGCATATTTCGATCAGGCTCTGCAAAGTTTTTTTGAAATTGCGGACCGCAACCTGATCAATGTCATTTTGCTCTTCCTATGCAATATTTCTGATTACATATCTGTTAGTGAAAGCAATGCTCACTCCACACGGGGATTGAGAACATTTTTTGAAGAAACATATCGTGTGTTTGCGGAAATGCGATCTTCTAAGTTGCAGGAAGATTCAATGGATTTCATACAAACATACCTGGATATTAAAAAGAATGATTTAGAATCAGATACGCGTATTGATCTTTTGATAAACAGAAGTCTCCGGGAAAATATAGAATCTGTATTGCTGACACCTCTCAAAAAAATCAACAAAGAGGAACGTAAATTACTTGGAAAATCCGAAGACGATTTACAAGTTATGTGGCGGGACCTTAAGTTGGGTTCACTTGATAAACAGGGTACTGATCAAACTACAGATAAATTTATTCGCACCATCAGGCAATCCATCAGCAAAAAAAGTCTGGTGACACTTACTGAACTTTACAGTCCCATGATTAACTGGTTTTTTGCGGCATTTCCAAATCGTTTTCTCCTAAGTTCTACTCCAGACATGCTGGCAGAAAATTTATCAATTTTCAATAGGCTTGAGCGGCCGGCTATCGTAAACGTGATCACCAATGCACGAGGACGTCTTAACGGACTTTTGATTTATGTACATGATCAGCTCCAAATTCACAGTAGAATTGCTTATACTTTAAATTTGAAGCACCTCAATATTGAATCGGCAAAGATAAATCAAATTCAATTTGCGAGTGGTAAAGTTGCCTTTTGCTATTATCTCAAGGTTTCAAAAAGAGAAGAGCAGAATGTGATTTTACCCCGGGAATTGGAAACTTCCATCAAAAGTAATACCCTCCCTGCACTAATAATAAAGACACAAACTTTTCTTTACAACACAAAGCTTCAACTGGAGTACCTCAAAGATGACAAAAAAGGGTACATGGTCAAAGAAAAGAAAAGTGAGGCTTTGGGGGATTTCCCTGTTTGGAATGGAGAGTTCAGGGAAAAAACAGATTTTTCGAGACGTGACAAAAACTATCTTCGCATAAAAATTACTGCCGATGATGCTCCCTTGGTTTATTACAAAATGGTCAGTGCATTTGATCAGGTTGGAGTACCAATTCAGCAGGCAGTTATTACAACCATTGGACATCAAGTGATTGATACATTTTACATTACTCCTGAGGATCATGAAAAATTAGTAAAGTCAAACTTTGAGGAGTCCCTCAAAGAGTCTCTGATGAGCCCCTCTGAAATTTGAAATCACTATATTCTTATTAAGTGATTGAAAAAGTTTGACTTTAACTTTGATTGTGATAGAATCTACGTAATTTTGTATCCAGATGACACTGAGGGATCTGGCCCTTTGAAGTGTCGAGCATCCTGTTTCAGCATCAAGGTGCTAATGCCAGCCCTCCGGAAAGTTTCGGAAGGGAGTCGATACGACTCGATTCGAGTAAAGTGCCGGTCCTGCTCTTTTGGTGACCCACCTGATTGATTCACGTCTATCTGATTAACCTATTGCAAGAATGACTTTGTTGGTTCTTGTTTTCTGCTAGTGAAGAGACTTTGCCTGACTTTTTCATTTGTGTAGAACTGTTAGTTGAACACACAGTTGTCCTTCCGGACACCTGCAAATTTAGATTAAGAAGCAAATGACACTCATTGTTCGTCCTGATTATCACGCAGTGCCAATTTTGGAAAGAAATGGCATCCGCTGGATTCCACCATCTCAGGCAAAGCGACAGGATATTCGCCCACTAAGGATTGGGATCCTCAATATAATGCCGCTTGGAGAAAAATATGAATTTAATATTCTCCATCCATTAGGACTTTCTGTATTACAGTTAGAGCCAATTTGGATTCGTTTGGAATCACATAATTACAAATCCTGGGAGCCAAAGCATGTTGATGATATTTACGTAACTTATGAAGAAGCAATGCGTGACCAACCTTTAGATGGGTTGATTTTGACTGGTGCACCTGTGGAAACGATTGATTTTGAAGATGTTTATTATTGGGAAGAAATCAAAACAATTTTAAGTGATGCACGTAAAAATATTCCCAGTACACTTGGTTTGTGCTGGGCGGGATTTGTGATGGCTTATTTGGAGGGTGTGAAAAAACTTAACTATGATCACAAACTTTTTGGAGTATTTGAGCTGAAAAATCTGGCTCCCGATCATCCAATCATTGGTGAGTTGGATGATGTGTTTTTCTGTCCACAAAGCCGTCATGCAGGTATGCCTGATGAAGCAATGGAAGAAGCTTCAGAATCCGGCCGCTTAAAATTGCTGGCCTACGGGCCCGAAGCTGGTTATTCGATTTTTTCCACTACCGATGACCGTTTTATCGCACATACCGGGCATCCTGAATACAATGCAACCAGACTTGCTGAAGAAGCTAAACGAGATCACGGAAACCCAGAGGTACCAGCGCCCGTAAATTTTGATTTTAACAATCCCATAAACCGCTGGCGTTCACATCGCAACACTTTTTTTGCACAGTGGGTCAGCTATTGTTATCTCAAAATAAGTACTCATGATATGGCTGTTGGAAAAAATTTGATAGCCTCCAATACTGCTTGATTGAAACTTAACATCGTTTTAACTTGCGCCTTCACTAAAGTGCAGTAAAGTCTCTAGACATTAATAAAATTCAATTTAGACTAACAACTTAAGCAAAAGAAACGAGCAATGGGAAAAAAAGATAATGAACCGTCAGACGGGATGGGAAAATTATTTTCAACCCAGGGTATCCTGATCGCAATTTTGATTTTAGGATTTTATTGGGTTTTTTTTGGAGAAGACAATAATCGAGAATCTAGAGGATTCAATTTTACGACTCAGAATGTTCCGATAGGAGTCAGTGATCAACTAAATCCTGAAGCCCTTGAAAAACTGGGAATTAATCTTACAGAACATCTAGACCCAAAACTAATTCCGGCTATCACTTCAGAGGCAATAAGAGAAACGACGCAAGAGAATGTTAGCAAGGACAGTTTTCTTCCTATTCTGGTTAGTAAAATATCCAATAAAATTCGTGATGTAAGCACGATTGACCTTAATGAAGACGGAATTGCAGATCCTGTTTTGATTGTACCTCAAACTGAAACAGGTGATTCTGATTTCCTTGTATTTTCGATTTTGGTTCCGGATCCCGATAAAGTTAATGTTCTTCCTTCTGGGTCAGATAATGGAGCTTGGAGAGATATTGCAGAAAACAAGTCTATTGAAATTATGACAGCCTCAGTGGTCCGCGGTTCAGGGGATCAAATGACCATGCAATCCGCACCGAACCCGCAGATGTATCAATCAGCCGGGGCACCTTATCCTCCATATTACGG
>Ga0207963_1001023_pt1 | contig 14797 bp, 10 predicted proteins | sample Knorr_S15_td_NAD_FD_185604 | JGI IMG/M metagenome (GOLD analysis project Ga0207963, IMG submission 185604) | Marine microbial communities from Southern Atlantic Ocean transect - Knorr_S15_td_NADW_ad_2500m_LV_A (SPAdes) (version 2) | ecosystem: Environmental > Aquatic > Marine > Oceanic | place...
ACCTTTGTGGTAGCAGTACTGGCCGGTGCAGGTCTTGCCAATACACAAATGGCAGCTGCCAATGCCAGAAAAGCATACGATTGGGGTTGGAATCTGCCGAAACCTCCCCCAGCTCCACAAATCGCATCAGATGGTGTAGCAACAACTGCTGAAGGTAAGGTAAGCGTAACCTGGTCATACAGTGATGGAAAAATAGCTTCCGTGGACCCGGATAAGGGTGAGGCAGATTTTGCAGGTTTCCGTATTTATAAAGCGGCTACTGCACCTCGTCAAAATTCAGCCACGATTATGGCCGCAGAAGGAGTCTCTGCTGATCCGGATGGCGATGTGAGTCAGGGAACTGATTTTACATCTGCTGCAACGGGACCTTATACCGAGGTTTTAGATATTGCAAAGGCAGACATTGCTAGTTATGCAACTGCCACTGCAGGTGAATATACATGGACAGATGAGAATGTGGCCATTGGCCTGACCTATTGGTACTACGTGGCAGCCTATGACGCAGCCGGTTCAGATGATGTACATGGTAGTGTTCCTTCATTGGAAAGTTATTATACCATGTGCTATCCCATGCAGACTGCTCCTGATGGATCGGGAGAGATCAGTAATGTGCCTACAAAACTTACTGTTTCTGTGGATGAGTTAACTTATACAAATCTAAATGGCGATGCCTCAACTGATGTGTTTGTTGCTCCAAATCCATGGAGAGGGAGTGTTATGGAGACCTTTCATGGTGCTACCACACCACAGGTCTATTTTGTGCGTTTTTACAACGTAAAGACTGATGACGATGTGCAGGTATTTGATGTAGCAGGAAACCTCGTGTTCGAAGGTGAGGCAACTTCTGACGGTTCCTTTGACTGGAATCTGGTCTCTCGTACCAGAAACCAGGTATCCACAGGGATCTATTATTGGAAGGTTGGCGAACAAACAGGCAAACTGGCGGTCATACGCTAAACCAGAAAGGAAGTAAAAAATGATTAAAACAATTAATCTTAATAAAACTGTGAAATGGGCAGTCACTTCTCTGCTGGTTATATCGCTGCAAGGTTTTTTGATCGCAGATGAAAACGATAAAGTAGGATCGGTTGCCTTTAAATTTCTTAACATTGAAACTGATGCAAGAACAGCAGCATTAGGTGGTACAGCAGCACAGGCTAGTGGAGCCGGAGCAATGTTTTCCAACCCAGCTGGGTTGGCCGGTTCAAGTATGGGCCTTTCTGCTGGCATGTCTCAATGGCTTGTTGAAACAGATATCACGAGCTTTGGTTTAGCATTACCTATGGCTGGCGGTGTAATCGGACTTGGCGTTGTCAGTGTTGACTACGGTGATATGATGAGATCAGGTTGGGGCGAAGAAAGTGGTCAATTCATCTTTCAACCAAACCAAAATGGTGCATTTACTGCCGCTGATATGTCAATACAGTTTAGCTATGGAAAAAGTCTTACAGATAAATTTTCCATTGGTGGTTCTGCAAAGATAATTTCGCAGAGCATTGATGATGTTGATATTAGCGGAACGGCATTTGATATTGGTATGCAGTTCAACACAGGATATAGAGGCATTCAAATGGGTGCTGTCATTTCCAACTTTGGCCCAGATGTAGAATCTCAAGCCCCTGATGATGCAGGTTATGCGGGATTCCCTTCCATGTCACTACCAATGACCTTTTCATTTGGTGTGATTGGTGAACCTATACCAGGGTTGAACGCAGGACTAAACGTTTTGAAACAAGCTGATATGGCTCAGCAGTACATAGTGAATGCTGAATACAATGTCAGTATCGCTTCGTTACGCTTCAGTTACAATATCAATGATGATCAAGCTCCCATGTCCATGGGTGGCGGGGTCAATGTTGCTGGAGCTGATATTGGTGTTTCAATGACAAGCCATGATGCATTAGACAGTGTAATGCGTATATCTGTAGGCTATTCGTTCTAACGAATCTTAATTCGTTAACAATTACTGGAAAAGCCGTTCCTTTTGGAGCGGCTTTTTTAGTTTATTTAAGTATCCCCAGTCTGTCTCTGTAAAGAATAGTTACTCCGTCTGCATCCTGAAGCGGGTTAGCAGGTGTTTTGTCTTTTGTAAGCATCGTCACTAGAACCATGGCCAAAAAACTAAACGCCAGGCCGATCATATCTGAAGGAATTCCCGGTGTAATGAATTTGAAAATGATCCATGCTGCAGACCCAGAGATCATTGCGCTCAAGGCGGCCGGTGTATTTGCTTTGGGCCACCATATTCCTGCAGTTAATGGTATAAATAGCCCAACTAATAGAATACTGAAGGAATCAAGAAGCAGGGTGTATACTTCTCCGATGTATAAAGCAACAAACATGGAAAAAATTGCAAAAACAGGTACGGACAGTCTGGTCCATTTGAGAATTTTTTTATCGGAAAAAGTTTTACCTGTAAAAGGCAGCAGATTTTTTCCCAAAACGCTGGAGCAGGCCAGGATAGAACTATCTGCGCTGCTCATGACTGCAGCTAAGAGGGCACTGATGAAAAAAACAGCTAAAGTTGGCGATAAATATTCAATGGCTAATTTAGGTACCACCAATTCCGGGTTGTCCAATCCGGGGAGTAAAATGCTGCCGGCCATGCCGATCAATACCGGTAATATTCCAAAACTCAAATAAATGATGGTAGATAAATATGCAGAATTTTGAGCGACTTTTTCGCTTTTTGCAGAAAGCGATCGCTGCAGAAGATCCTGCCCGGCGATATTGCCGAGACCAATAACCATCCAGGCCCGGACATAATTCAGCCACTCTATGGTTCCTGCATCTTTTGGAGTCATGCGGAAACTGTCTTCAGGGAGACTGGATACAAAAAAAGCAAACCCGCCCACTTTAGATATAACAATGGGAGTAATAATTACCAGGCCGGCCATGACAATGATCATTTGGAAGAAGTCTGTGAGCGATACCGCCCACATGCCTCCGGCCATGGTGTAAGCAAAAACAATCATGGTACCAATGATAATGGCTGTATTGGCTGACATGCCAGTAATGGTATGCAGAATAAAACCCAGGGAGACAAGTAGAGAACCTGTCCAGCCGATATAGACACAGAGCATGATGATGGCTGCGATCAAGCCGGCTGTTTTGCCAAATCGGGTTTCAAAAAAATCTACGACAGTGGTGAGCTTCATGCGGCGCATTATGCGGATGTAGAACAGCCCCGCCAAAAACAAACATAAAGCAGCGCCGAAGGGGTCAGCAATAACCGCTAGGAAACCACCTCTATAAGCAGCGCCGCCGGCACCTAGAATCGTACCACCGCCAAAAAATGTCGCCGATAGAGCCGCAGTACAGAGCCACAGGGGCAGCCGTCGCCCCGCCACCAGAAAATCTTCTGTTCCAGAAATTTTCCGACTTGCATAAAATCCGACTGCAAGCATCCCCAGCAAATAAATGATAATCCCGGTGTAAATAAATGTTGGTGATATCATTGTGTTATTATAATCATGAATAATAATGTACTGATACTATTATAATCTGAACAATCTCTTAAAGCCGTTTACTGTGGATCTTATTCGTTCATTAACACTGGAAAACCGTTCCTTCAGGAGAGGCATCTTTAGTAAATTGATAGCTCTCATGAAACCGCTCATAATTATTACACTATTCATTCAATTTGCATTGAATGCACAATCATATGTTTTTGATGATGTAGCCCAAGATCAAGGCTTGGATTTTATCCATGATCATGGCGGCAGCGGAGAAAAGTATTATGTGGAAACGATGGGTTCCGGTGTCTGCCTACTAGATTTTGATAATGATAATGATCTGGATATTTATTTTTGCCAGGGCGCAGCACTTCCCGGCTGGGACAAGAATACTGTACTGGCCAACAAATTATTTAGAAATGATAATGGTCAATGGACTGATGTAACTGAAAAAGCCGGAGTGGGTGACGAATCCTATAGTATCGGCTGTGCCTGCGGAGATGTGGACAACGACGGCGATACAGATCTGTATGTGACCAATTTTGGGGCGGATATCCTCTATATCAACAATAATAATGGTACATTTACCGATATGACGTCAGCAATGGGCTTAAATAGCCCAAAATGGGGGTCTAGCGCTGCTTTCTTTGACGGGGATAATGATGGCTGGTTAGACCTGTATGTGACCAATTACGTGGAATTTTCGGTGGATAAAAATCCCTGGTGCGGTGAACACATCAGTGGTTTGCGGGCCTATTGTGATCCCGATGTTTTTGAAGGAGTTACAGATGAATTTTATCACAATAATGGTGATGTTACGTTTACTGATTGGTCAGCAAAATCCGGGATTATAAAAGATAAAGGTAAGGGGCTTGGTGTGGTGACAGGCGATGTGGATAATGACGGTGATATGGATGTATATGTAGCCAACGATAAGGTCATGAATCTCATGTACATCAACGATGGTACGGCTCATTTTGAAGAAAGCGCACTATTCAACGGTGTCGGCTTCAATGAAAACGGCAAAGCCGAAGCGGGCATGGGCATCGACTTTGGCGATATTAACCATAACGGGTTTCTGGATTTATTTGTCACCAACTTCAGCGGGGAGTCGAATACGTTGTATCTCAATGATGGTGATGGCGCTTTTACTGATAAAACATTTTCTGCAGGATTAGGTCAACCCAGCCTGGATGTACTCGGTTTTGGTACAAAATTATTAGATATAGACCTGGACGGCTGGCTGGACCTCTTTGTCGTCAATGGCCACGTGATCGATAATATCACCCATTTTAACAATACCTATACTCATGCCCAGCGCAAACAGGTTTTTGTGAATAATAAAAATGGCACATTCAGAGAAATTGATAAACAATTTATTGGTGCTGCTGCAAATCCATCAGTGGGGAGAGGAGCTGCTTTTGGAGATATCGATAATGATGGTGATATTGATTGTGTAGTATCTAATAATAATGGCCCTGCAAACTTGTTGATTAAAACGGGTATACCAGAAAACAATTGGATCGGTTTTGAGTTAATTGGCAATACATGCAACCGCGACGCTATTGGCGCAAAGATTACAATTGCAGCAGATAATGGAAATCAAATCGCTTATGTAAATCCTGGAGCGAGTTATCTTGCTTCGAATGATAAACGGATTGTTTTTGGGTTAGATGATGCTAAGATGATTGCTGCTATTAAAGTAGATTGGCCAGGAGGTAAGGAAGAAACATTCACAATAAAAAAAGTGAAGCAATATTATAGAATTGTTCAGGGAGAAGGGTTATCAGAACTGGTATATTAATATTTTCTCTTCTGTTGCAAACTGTTTTTGCTCAGCAGTCCATCGCTGACGGATTAAAGCTGTTAGAGGAAAAACAGTATAATAAAGCCATTAAAATATTCGAAGAGATCCTTAATAATGATCAAACAAATATAACTGCCATCAATGCGCTGGCTGAAGCGCAAAATAAACTTGGTAATACTCCTGGTGCTATCCAGTTATATAAAAGAAGTTTAAAAATTCAGGAAAACCAACCGGACACATGGCTGGCCCTTGGCAATGTATTATATTATGAAAAAAATATCAAACCGGCTTTAGCAGCTTATAAGGGTGCGGTGAAACATAGTCAGGATTTTGCGCGCGGGCATAATAATCTGGCCACGATCTATAAAGAATTGGACGAGAACGATCTTGCCATTGTGCATTTTGAAAAAGCAATTGAGCTTGATGATAGCTATAGTCGTGCTATGCGCAATCTTGGGGATATATATCTGAAAAAAGGTAATTCTGTAAAAGCAATCTATTGGCTTGAACGTGCAACTCGAACAGAACCAGAAAGTTTGTATGGCTGGTTCTGGCTGGGCCGGGCACATGTCCAAAATGGAGAAGTCAAAAAAGGCCTGCAATATTATTTAAAGGTTTTAGCCCAGAAGCCGGATTTACCCCAGGTTCATCATCATTTAGGAAAAGCTTATTTTGAAATTCGCGATTATACAAATGCCATAAAGCATGTACAATTAGCCCTAAAGAAGAATCCAGCTATTATACCCTTTTACATTACTATGAGCAGGATCTACGCCCACATGCAGCAGGAAACTCTTGCTCTTGCAACGCTACAGGATGCATTGGCTATCAACAGGAATATAGCGGCAATATATATTGAAAGGGGAAATATTCATAAGTCTGGCAGTCGCTATGAAGATGCTTTAAAACAATACAAGTTAGCGACGTTGATCTCGCCGGATGATTGGCAGGGATATTATAAACAAGGTGTCGTTCTTTATTATTTGAGCAGGATGGAAGAGGCCAAAGAGGCATTGACAAAAGCTAATGAAATATCACTGGACAATGGAATGGTGTTTCATTTTAGGGGGCTTGTAGCTCTTGCAGAAAATGACCTTAAAACAGCAGAAGAAATGTTAAGAAAAGCTTCTGAACATGATAGTAAAAATGCGGATGTGTGGTTTCATTACGGCCAAACATATATGCGGCTGGAGCAATATGAAGCAGCAAAAATGCAATTATTAAAATCTGTAGAATTGGATCCAAATAATTCAGAAACATTGTATAATCTGGGGCAGGTCTATAAAAAATTAAGTCAGCATGCCACGTCCAGAGAATATTTAAGGAAATTCAAGAAAATTTCGGATATAGAAGAACGATCCGAAGTATTATCAACACAAATACGGATGCATCCGGAAAACTCATCCCTGCGCTTACAGCTTGCAGAACTTTATGAACAAAACGGTCAATTGGACAGAGCATTAATGGTGTATAGACAGGCTGCTTATATTGGAAATGCAGAAGCGGATAATAAAATCGAAAACTTATTAAGTAAAATAAACCAATTGAAGTGATCCGTTTTATATTTTCATTTCAAATTGCCAGTGCATTATTCCTTCAGCTTACGGATTCAGCGAATACTTTTTCTATTTACCTGGCGCTGACTCATACAATTATTGGATTGGTACTGGTAGGTGTTATTTTTATTCAATTCATGCAAAAAAAGATTGAGATCACAGGAGAATTTCCACTGGAAAGAGTATCAGTAATTTTATTCTGTTTAACCTCCATCTCATCAATTGGCTTGCTCTTCGTTGGCACAACAGGATTTGGCAGCGCACTCCTCTTTTTTCATATCGTTACAGCAGTTTTGTTTTTGATAATTTTTGTGTTCAGTTTGATTAATTTTGATCAATCGTGGTCATTAAAACCACACGTACTTCAAACTAGTTTAATCTTTACAGTTCTTTTAATAGGAGGTTTTTCTATCGATAATTCATCTTCAGATAATATCCATATAGAAAAAGCATCTTTTGTGCCTTCCCCGGGGACAACTGCATCTGGCGGATATATTGCAGCTGAATCCATCAATCGTTCTGCCCGTTGTGGCACATCAGGCTGTCATCCGGATATTTATGCACAGTGGTCCCAATCTGCCCATCGCTTTTCATCCTTCAATAATCCATTTTATAAAGCGTCAGTTGAATATCTTATTTTGACAAGCGATACTACAACAGTTCGCTGGTGCGGCAGTTGTCATGATCCAGTTATGCTGTATTCAGGACTAATGGAATCATCCCCTGATGAAACCATTCCGGAAGCACATGCTGGCATCACCTGCGAAACCTGTCATGGCATGGTGGATATTCCCGATATCACGGGCAATGCAAACTATGTTCTGGACGAGCCTGTGACTTACCCGTTTTCCTATAGCGGAGGTATGCTGGCTAACGTGAATAAAATGCTGATTAAAATGAAACCTGAAGCCCACCGCCAGGGTATGCTCAATCCCATTCATACAGGTGAGAAGTTTTGTGCCACTTGCCATAAAGTGAGTTTGGATGTAGAAATTAATCACTACAAATGGCTGCGGGGACAGGATGAGTATGACGCCTGGCAAGCCAGTGGTATTAGTTATAATGCAGTGGCATCATTTTACAATCCCCCCATTCCATTAGATTGCCGGAATTGCCACATGGTCGAAGTTCCGTCAAGTGATATGGGAAATGATTGGGGGACAGTGAAAAGCCACTATTTTACGGCTGCAAATACAGCTTTACCATCCTTGCCTGAATTAAGAAATGATGAATGGCTTAAACGCACATCACAGTTTTTAAAAAATAATCGTGCTTCCGTTGATATTTTTGGAGCTGTGGTTGACGGGAAACTGATAGCTCCATTAAACAAAACATTATACGTAAAGCCAGGCCAGAAAATCCGATTGGAAGTGGTTGTTCGTACACGAAATATCGGCCACACGTTTCCTGGCGGAACAATTGATTCTAATGAACCATGGCTGGAAATATCTGCTAAAGATGAAGCGGGGAACAAAGTCTTCAGCAGTGGATTACTTCAAGCTGATAAATCTGTTGACCCTGCAGCTCATTTTTTCAGAGGTGTATTGTTAGATGGTCAAGGTGAATTCATATTAAAGCGCAATCCGCATGAATGGCGCACCACATTATACAATAATTCAATTCCACCGGGATCAGCTGATGTGATTCATTATACATGGACAGTTCCAGATAACTTTGATGGTTCCATAAAAATTAATGCAAAAGTGAATTACCGAAAGTTCAACCGCTCAATTACTGTGCATTCTTTAGAAAACCCGATTGATCTGCCGATAATCACTATGACCGAGGATAATATTTTGATTACTACTAATCCCAAGGTGTCAGAATTGGCTGAGCATGCAGGAATGAGGTATAATGATTATGGCATTGCCATGCTGCGCCAGAATAATCTTGCAGCATCGCGCTTGGCGTTTGAAAAAGTGACAGAACTTATCCCTGGCTATGCTGATGGTTATGTGAATGTGGCTCGAGTGTTTATTAAGGAAGGTGGTTTTGAAAAAGCTATCATTCAGTTAGATAAAGCATTGGAATTAAAACCTGAATTCCCAAAAGCAATATACTTCAAGGCACTTATTGCTAAAACATATGGTAAATATCGTGAAGCAATTACTCTTTTTGAATCTGTCCGTCAGACAAATCCAAATGACAGGGTTATGTTAAAGCAATTCGGACAAACACACTATTTTGCTGAGAACTGGACCAATGCTCACTCAATATATAATGATGTACTCAGAATTGATCCGGAAGATGCGGATGCTCATTACAATTTGATGCTGATCAATCGTAAACTTGGGGATATAGGCCAAGCCAAGTATCATAGAGAAAAATATTTAAAATACAAACCGGACGAACAAGCCCGCAGTATTTCTCAAATTGCCAGGTTAAAATTTCCGCACGCTAATAATGAAGCTCAGCCGGTTCATTCGCACGAACTGGTTCAAGTTTATTGATAGTTTAAGAAATACCTAATTGTTTCGCAGTTAGATCAAGGCAAAGCCGGGCTTTATCTACCAATTCATCCGTTTCATCATGCGTTAAAACAAGGGGCGGTGAAATAATCATTTTATCACCTACAGCACGCATGATGAGTCCATTATTAAAACAGAAATCCCTGCATGTATTCCCCACGTTTAGATCCTCTTTAAATGCTTCTCGAGTTTCTTTGTTTTTCACGAGTTCCAGGGCAGCAACCATTCCAACTCCACGTGTTTCGCCCACAAGTGGATGGTCACCTAATTCTTTCCAGCGTTTTTGTAAATAAGGGCCTGCCTTATTTTCAACATTTTCTATGATCTTTTCGTCTTTCAAAATGCGGATGTTTTCTTTTGCAACGGCACATGCAGCAGGATGACCGGAATAAGTAAATCCATGGGCAAATTCTCCTCCTTTTTCAATAATAACTTCGGCCACTTTATCTGCTACCATCAATCCCCCAATGGGTAAATACCCGGAAGACAATCCTTTGGCGATGGGCATAAAATCAGCATTAATATTATAGTAATCAGAACCGAACCATTTACCCAAGCGGCCAAAGCCGCAAATGACTTCATCAGCAATAAGCAAGATGCCATACTTTTCACAAATCCGCTGTATTTCAGGCCAATACGTATCCGGAGGTACAATAACTCCACCAGCACCTTGAATCGGTTCACCTATAAATGCAGCCACTCTGTCTTCACCCAATGCTTTAATTTTTGTTTCTAAAGCTTGTGCAGCTTTTACTCCAAATTCATCTGGAGAAAGAACACCTCCGTTCTTAAACCAATAAGGCTGATCAATATGTTCTATGTCGGAAATGATTCCGCCCTGTTCGTGCATGAATTTCATACCACCCAAACTGGACCCCGCCATTGTACTGCCGTGGTAAGCATTTTCTCTACTTATAATAACCGTTTTATCAGGTTTACCTTGCAATGCCCAATAGTACCTTGCCATGCGCACAACTGTATCATTGGCTTCCGATCCGGAATTTGTAAAAAAAACATGATTAAACTGTGGAGGTGATATATCTGCAAGCACTTTAGAAAGTTCAATTGCTGGCGGATGAGTTGTTTGGAAGAAATTATTATAATAAGGCAACTTATTCATTTGCTCTTGAGCCACGTCAACTAATTCTTTGCGGCCGTAACCTATATTTACGCACCATAGTCCAGCCATACCATCAATGATCTTATTACCATCAGAGTCCCATAAATAAACGCCTTCAGCCTTGGTAATGATACGGCTGCCATTTTCTTTCAATATCTTTGTATCTGTAAATGGATGAAGATGATGTTGAGCATCCATTTCTTGAAGTTGTCGAGTATTCAAAGGCGTCATAGTAGGTTGCTAGCTTGTTTCCTTACATGCATTGCCAAAAGCTTCAAATATGGCTTTATAGAAAGGTATATCCATTACTTTCCATTCAGGATGCCATTGCACTCCGAGAGCAAAGTTTTTAGCTTCTGACACGCTTGCTGCTTCTATTAATCCATCGGGAGAAATTGCTTCGATTTTTAAACCTTCACCTAACTCATCTACTCCTTGCCAATGAACAGAATTCACCATTTCTTCTTTATTGTCTGTAATATGAGATAATATTCCATTCTCTGCTATAGAAACACTGTGGGAGAATTCATATTGTCCATCGAGGTCTAGGCTAGCATCTTCACGATGATCTTCTTTGCCATCAACCTCATGAATTTCCTGATGGAGCGTACCGTTAAAAGCCACATTCATTTCCTGAAAACCGCGGCATATTGCCAAAAGTGGAATTCCAGCATCCACTGCATCAGTAATAAGGGGTAAAATAGTTGCATCTCGTCGCGGATCATGTTTTGTATTGGGTTTACTGTCATTGCCGTTATAATTATGTGGTTCAACATTGGAGTAACTGCCGGTTAACATAATTCCGTCAACAGTAGCGAGTAATTGATCGCTATCCAATTTATCAGCAAGTGCAGGGATAAGTATGGGAAATCCATCGATGGCATTTATTACAGCAGTAATATATTTCTCACCTGTTTGGTGATAATTGAACATGCCTTGTTGTTCGTAGCAGGTTGAGATTCCAATAATCGGTTTAGTCATGAATTCTTACTTTAAAAAGTATGATTTCTTATATAGTTTTGTATGTAAAAGTAAATAAAGAGTGATAAATAAAAAATCTTTCATTGAAGTTTTTAGATGTATTATGCTCACCGACTAATTATGGCTGGTTCGAAAGCGAAAGAATACAAACAATTCCTTGTTCAAAATCCAGATGTTTCCGGGATAGATTTATTAATTGCTGATTTAAATGGAGTTATAAGGGGCAAACGTGTTGTTTCCAGTGCATTGGAAAAAGTGTATTATAATGGTGTTTGTCTCACTACATCATTATTTGCTTTGGATATCACTGGGGACACAGTCGAAGAAACCGGTCTGGGGATTGTACAGGGAGATGGAGACAGTATATGCTATCCAATACCAAAAACATTAACCACAACACCCTGGCATAAACAAGCTATGGGGCAATTATTATTAACGATGGTTGATGTAAATGATCGACCGGTTTTTGCAAATCCCCGCCAGGTTTTAAATCAAGTTTATGAACGCTTTAAGACATTGAAACTAACGCCTGTAATTGCTGTTGAGCTGGAATTCTATTTATTAGATGCAAGGAGAGATCGGAAAAAACGCCCACAACCACCTATTTCAAAAGTGACAGGAAAACGAGAAAACAATACTCAGGTATATGCCATTGATGATTTGGATGATTATGCGGATTTTTTGAATGGGGTTTCTGCAGCGGCTCAAGAACAAGGGATCCCGGCTGATACTGCCGTTGCAGAAAATGCACCCGGCCAGTTCGAAATCAATTTAAAATACGAATCTGATCCATTATCGGCCTGTGATAATGCCATTTTACTGAAACGGTTGATTAAAGGTGTTGCCCGCCAGCATGGGATGAAGGCCACATTTATGGCCAAGCCGTATACAGATTTAGCCGGGAATGGCATGCATATTCATACTAGCTTGTTGGATGAAAAAGGGAATAATGTATTCAGTGATTCCGAGGATATTACAGGATCAGCAACACTTCATCATGCCATCGGCGGACTCACAAAGACTATGGGGGACTCTATGGCGATTTTTTCCCCAAATGCTAACTCATTTCGACGATTCCAGCCCAATATTTATGTAGCCATGGCGCCGACTTGGGGCTTCGACAATAGGACTGTTGCCATCCGCATTCCAACAAGTTCTGCAGATACTAGACGACTTGAACACCGAGTTGCTGGTGCCGATGCCAATCCATATTTAGTTGTAGCAGCACTGCTCTCTGGGATCCATCATGGCATCACGAAAAAAATAAAACCACCTAAAATTTCTACAGGTGATGCCAGTGCAGATAATCCGCCATCATTACCATTAAGCGTGGTCGAAAGTCTTAATACCTTTATGAAGAGTACTTTTATCAAAGAGTATTTCGGAGAGAATTTTCGTGAACATTACAGCATATTTAAAACAATCGAAAAAGAACGTTTTGAAAGGCATGTAACGCCTTTAGAATTGGACTGGTATTTAAGAACTGTTTAAAAGTTCAATTTGTTTTTGCTGACGAATCGCTTAAATTTAATTTTTATAAACTGTTTATGAATTACGATAACATTAATGAAAAACTTTCAAGCGGACGACTTATCCTTTTAGATGGGGGTATAGGTACTGAAGTAATGAGACGGGGTGTTCGCTGGCGTCAGCACGGCATCGAAGATGCGCCTGATGTTATCCGTGATATACATGTGGACTATCTGGAGGCCGGAGTTGATGTGCTTACAACCCACACGTTCAATTTGACCAAGCGTAACTTTATCAACTTTTTCCGGGATGCTGAACATATGGCTTTGATTGGTCCTACCGGCCTGCCCACAAAAGCCAAGGAGTTATGCCGCGCCGCAGTGTCTCTAGCTAAAGAAGCATTAACACAGACAGGTAAAGCAGAAACGGTCCCATTGGCCGGTTCAATAGCACCGGTCATGCATTTATTCCGCCCCGATCTGTCACCATCTAAAGACGATTGTTTAACTCATCATAGCGAGTGTGTAGAAATTCTATCAGATTGTGGTGTTGACTTTATCTTTTTTGAAAGCATGAATAACACTAGAGAAGCACAGGCAGCTCTGCAGGCAGCCGCAGAGTTCGATCTCCCTGTGTGGATGAGTTTTGTTCCCGGTATGGATGGGAATTTATTAAATGGTGAGCCACTGCTGGATGCAGCAAATCTTGCCCGTAGCCAAGGCGCTAAGGCAGTCCTCGTTTCCGCTGCGAGCTTATCTATGATAACAAAAAGCCTGCCCAACATTATTAATGGATCACCCTGTGGTGCCAAAGCGATCGTTGGTAGATACAGTCCCCCTAGCTGGAAGCCTGACTTTTATCCCAATTTCGTAGACACTGATAAAGTATCACCGGAAAAATATGCCCAGGAAGTAAACAGCTGGTTGGATCAAGGTGCTCAGATCGTGGGCGGCTCCAGTGGAACCACACCTAAACATATACGCGCTCTGCGGGGAATGATAGGCTAAAGATATGAGCTATAAAGAATTAAAAAGTAGAATAGATACCCAGCAGGTAACGTTTCTTGATGGTGGTATTGGCACAGAGATACTACGTCGTGGCTACACTTGGGCCAGTCACCAGTTAAAAAGTAAACCGGAATTGAATCTGGAGATTCACCAGGATTACATAAATGCCGGCGCCGACGTGATTACCACAAACACTTTTCAACTCAGCAAACGCAGCTTTCGAAATCATTTCGCTAATGATGAACACCTAGCAGCTATTGGTGCCCGGGGACTATTAGATCGCGCTGGTGAATTAATCCATGAATCAGTTGCCCTGGCGGATAAAGCGCGCCGTTCAATTAATCACAACGACACTCTGATTGCTGCTTCCATTACCACCTTGGAGTGGTGTTTTCGACCTGACCACAGTCCGGATGTTGAAGAAATATATGATGAATATCTGGAAGAGTTGACAGACTATGCCGATGCCGGCGCTGATATTTTCCTGTTTGAGACATTCAATTCAACACCGGAAGCAGAGGTGGCAATCAAGGCTGCAAAAGAAATTGGCATACCAGCATGGGTCGCTTTTGTGCCCTATCAGGACGGCCGCCTTCTGGGAGGCCAGTCCATGGCGGAGGTAGCAGATGCCATGGGCCACAATGAACCGGATGTACTGTTATTAAACTGTGCCCCGCCTGATCATATTACAGCAGGTCTGGAGCAGTTGGCAACCTTGTGGGACAAACCTTTAGGCGTTTATGCCCATGTGGGCAAATTCAATCCCCCCGAATGGCAGTTCACCGACGAATATAATGCGGATCAGTATCTGCAGGAATGCAAACACTGGCATAATCTTGGTGCGACCGTTATTGGAGGCTGCTGTGGAACAACGCCTGATTATATTAAAAAACTGACCCAGTTTTTCAGCTGATCCAGTTTTTTCTTTTTCTC
>Ga0207963_1001026_pt1 | contig 14785 bp, 12 predicted proteins | sample Knorr_S15_td_NAD_FD_185604 | JGI IMG/M metagenome (GOLD analysis project Ga0207963, IMG submission 185604) | Marine microbial communities from Southern Atlantic Ocean transect - Knorr_S15_td_NADW_ad_2500m_LV_A (SPAdes) (version 2) | ecosystem: Environmental > Aquatic > Marine > Oceanic | place...
ATATCCAGGATAAATCCGGCTAATGTATCATAATCCCGTTCTTCCGGAAATTCGATATTTGTTTCTTCTTCCAGATCATAAATAGTGGTAGAACCTTCAACAATGAAACTTCCATCCGATTGGGTTAATACATCGGATTCTTCCTTATCATAGGGATCACGAATTTCACCAATTACTTCCTCTACAACATCTTCAAGGGTGACAAGTCCTTCCGTCCCTCCCCACTCATCTACCACAATGGCAATACTGGTTTTCCGGGATTTAAATTCTTCCATTAAATCATCTATGGGTTTGGTTTCCGGCACAAAAAATGGTTCTCTGGTAAGGGTCTGAAGGTTGACATTGGGCCTGGATCCCATGAGATAAGGGATGATATCTTTTGCGTAGAGAATCCCCTTAATATTGTCAATAGTGTCCTTATAAATGGGAATTTTTGAAAACTGCTGTTTACCGATTGTATCCATAGCTGTGTCAATACTTTCATTTGCTTTCAGAGAAACTATATCCACTCGAGGCGTGATAATTTCTCCTACAGTTTTATCCTTAAAATCGAATATTGACTGTATCATATCTGATTCTTCCTCCTGGAGGGTCCCTTCTTCTTCGCCCAATTCTGCCAATATTTTCAGTTCTTCTTCCGAATCAAATATTTTCTCTTTTTTAAAGGGGATAGTTTTCATTATTAAATTGGTAACTGCATTAAATCCCTGAGTAATAGGATATAATACAGACATCATGACCTTTAGAGGGGTGTACACCCGAACAGCAAACTCTTTAGACTTTCTGATGGCTGCCATTTTAGGAAGTATTTCACCAAATACCAATACTACAACCGAAACAACAATTACTTCTATGAAAATTAAAGTGGAGGCTTTCCAGGTATATTGATCTGCTACGTTAGCGGTGATATAGGCAGCCAGAGATGCCATGGCAACATTAACTATTGTGTTCCCAGTAAGAAGAGATACCAATAATCGCTGAGGTGAATTTAAAATTGTTTTTACTTTTTCAGGGGTTTCCTTTCTGTGTTTACGGAGATGAAAATAAGCCGTTTCTGTGCCGGAAAAAAATGCTGATAACATCAGCAGAATGATAAAAATAATTAAATATTCCACTATTTAAATTGGAGTAGCGATGATATTATTGGAAATATAATAGTCTTCCAGCCGGGTCATTTCTTTTTTTTCTTCAGGGAGTTGGTCATCAAAACCCAAAAGGTGCAGACAACTGTGAATAATGACGCGTTTACATTCCATTATAAAATCCTGTTTGTACGTCTGGGAATTTTCTGCTACTCGCTCTAAACTAATATAGATTTCTCCTTCGATAGGATCCCCCTCATCTTCTAAATTGAAGGAAATCGTATCTGTTAAAACATCTTTATCAAAATATTCTTTTTTCAATTTTCGGAGCTTTGAATCATTGGAAAAAATAATCGTAACAACAGCTTCAGGCTGATTATTATCTTTCAGAATATTTTCACAAATACTGCGGATCCAATTTTCATCAATATCTGGTTTTTCCACATTATCATATTCTAGGTAGACTGTTATCATACAGGCTGGACTGACTGTAACAATTCTCTGGCAATAATTATCCGTTGAATTTCACTGGTGCCTTCGCCTATTTCCAGTATTTTGGCATCCCGGAAGAATCGTTCTACGTCGTATTCTTTAATATAGCCATAGCCCCCTAAAACCTGAATTGCTTCCGTGGTAACCATCATGGCTGTTTCACTGGAAAATAGTTTTGCCATGGCGGCTTCCCTGATAACGGGCAATCCCTGATCTTTTTTCCAGGCAGCATAATAAACCAAATGCCGGGCGGCTTCAATTTGGGTGGCCATATCCGACAGTTTAAAGGATACTCCTTGAAATTTATTGATTGGTTTACCAAATGCTTCCCTTTCTTGTGAATACTCCAAGGCTCTCACAAATGCTCCCTGAGCGGTTCCCAAACCTAAGGCGCCAATGGTAATTCTACCACCGGTGAGTGTTTTTAGAAATTGCTTAAAACCTTTAGATGGATTGCCTAATACTGCAGATTGGGGAATTCGCATATCCTTGAAAAAGACCGACCGGGTGTCCGAGCCGCACCAGCCCATTTTCTTTTCAGGCGGATTGAGGGACATTCCTTCCGTATCCGCATCTATCACAAATGCGCTGATGCCTTTTTCTTCGCCATTTTCAACCATAACAGCGGTGAAAATCATCACCGATGCTTCCCCGGCATTGGTGCAGAATGCTTTTTCACCATTTACGATATACTCATCACCTTCTAATACAGCACGGGTCTGAGTATTTCCGGCATCACTGCCTGCGTTGGGTTCGGTGAGGCCGAAAGCACCAATTTGTTTACCGGAGGCTAACCCCGGCAAATATCTCTCCTTTTGCTCTTCGGTGCCAAAAAGTGCGATGGGGGCTGTACCCAAGCTGGTGTGCGCCATCATAGTAGCACTGGTTGATGGACAGACCTTTCCTATTTCTTCAATGGCAATAACCAATGCCATGATGTCCATTCCTGTACCGCCATATTTTTCATCCCAGGGAATTCCCATGAGACCCAGCTCTGCCATTTTCTTCACGGATTCATGTGGGAATCCGCCCTTTTCATCCAACTCCTGGGCAAGGGGCTTCACTTCGTTCCGTGCAAAATCACGCACCATGTCCCGGAGCATTTTATGCTCTTCTGTAAAATATAATTGTTCCATTATTACTCTATTTTATTTCGATAGTTTTTTAAGTGTCAACCTATTTCAGGACTCCACACTTGGTTTCTAACTCCAAGTTTCTATTTTCCAATTTCTCACTGTCTGCATAACAGCCTTTCTACCACCTCACAACCGCCGATGCCCAAGTAAATCCCGATCCGAATGCGGCAAAGACTACAATATCACCCTCGCTTATTTTCCCCTCCTTCACAACTTCAGCCAAAGCGATGGGAATAGTAGCAGCAGTTGTATTTCCATATTTTTGAATGTTGGAAAACACTTGATCATTGCTTAATCCCAATTTTTTCTGAACCATTTGGGTAATTCGTAAATTAGCCTGATGGGGAATCAATAAATCAATATCTGATGTGTGTAAATTATTTGCACTTAGGCATTCGTTTATCACCTCCGGGAACCGGGTTATTGCATGGCGGAAGACTTCCCTGCCATTCATTTTAAGATACTGTTTGCCTTGTTCTAAATCTTCTCCGGTAATACGGGGATGACCCGCATTGGATGCTGGTGATTCCAGCCATAATTCTTTCGCATATTTTCCTTCAGAATGCATGTGGGTAGAAAGAATACCCCGGTTATCTTCAGTTGCAGAAATTATAACAGCGCCAGCGCCATCTCCAAAAATTACGGCTGTATCTCTGCCCGTATCAGTCAAATCCATAGCTGTGGACTGTACCTCGGCACCAATGAGCAGTATATTTTTAAATGTGCCTGTTTTTATGTATTGTTCTGCAATTGATATTCCATATATAAAACCCGAACATTGTACCCGGATATCCAAGGCGCCAATTTCATTAAATCCCATTTTTTCCTGAAGAACACAGCCAGATCCAGGTGCATAAAAGTCTGGCGTTGAGGTTGCAAAAATAATAAAATCTATATCACCAACGGTTAGACCAGCAGCCTCCAAAGCCTGCTCAACTGCAGGAATAGCCAAATCTGATGGACCTAAACCCTTTTCTACATAACGGCGTTCTTTAATTCCCGTCCGTTCCTGAATCCATTCATCGGTGGTATCCATATATTTGGATAGATCATCATTGGTTACTACCCGGGGCGGCAGATAAAATCCGGTGCCGGATATATAAGGATTAGGCATAATTTTTACTCAATTTAATGTCTTTTAATTCTAACTGAATATATTTTCTCCCATTCCAATCATTTTCTCCAATGACATAAGCAATATCAATGGGGGAATTTTGAATGAGTTTTTCGTAATGCTCTGCCATATTAAATCCAATGGACTCAATAGGGGTTTTATTTTGCTTCACAGAAAACTTCAGTGTATTTTGATCTCTTCCCAATAATTTCGGGATTCCATCTATCGAAAGATTGCTGGAAACAAAAACAGGCCGCATATTTCCGGGGCCATAGGGTTCCATGGAATGTAGAAATTTTATCATTCGGTCATTTACATCCTCTAAATTCAATTTTGAATCTACATAGATTGTTGGTATTAAATCATCGGTAGAAATTTTCTCATTTGCAACTTTAATAAATTCCTGTTTGAATGAATCAAAGTCAGAAGATTTCATGGATAACCCTGCCGCAATAGGATGCCCTCCAAATCCTGTTAAGTAATTTTTACATTCTCCCAAAGCATCAACCATGTCAAATCCCCGGATACTCCGGCATGACCCTCTGCTTTCAGCATCGTCTAATGAGATAATGATTGCCGGGCGGGCAAATTCTTCTTTTATATGTGAGGCAACAATTCCAATGACGCCGGGATGCCAATTTTTATGACCCAAAACGATGGCATTTTCATTTTCAAGATCACAATTAGATTTGACCATATACAGAGCATCATTTGTAATTTTCAGGGTAATATCCTTGCGGCGGTTATTTTCCTGTTCTAACTCTTCAGCTATTTTCTTGGCTAACACCGGATTTTGGGTGGTGAGGAGTTTCACTGCCCGGGATGCATCTCCCAATCTACCGGCAGCATTTATTTTAGGCGCCATCCAGAAAACCAACCTGCCTACAGTAATATCCTTTCCCAATAATCCACCCGTTTTCTGAAGGGCGGTAATGCCCAGATTGGTTTTTTTATTCATTTGTTGAATTCCATGGTGGACAATAATTCGGTTTTCATCTTGAATGGGTACCAGATCTGCGGCAATTCCCAATGTTACAACATCGGAATTTATCCACACATGTTTGGGATCATATCCACCTTTTTCACAAATCCCCAATGCCAGTTTAAATACCACACTTGCTCCGCATAATCCCTTGAACGGGTAGGAGCAATCAAACCGATTTGGATTAACAATTGCGAAGGCATTTGGGAGAGTTTTTTCCGGCTTATGATGATCTGTGATGATAACATCCAGTCCTTTTTCATTGGCATATTCAACCTTTTCAAATGCATTAATACCGCAGTCACAAGTAATGAGGATGTCTGCACCAATATATTTGGCATAATCTATGCCCTGATTGGATACACCATAGCCTTCTTTTTCCCGGCTGGGAATATAATAGTGTACATCTACATTAATAGATCGGAAAAATAAGGTTAAAAATGCGGCAGAAGTTGTGCCATCCACATCATAATCCCCAAATACGAGAATTGATTTATTATCTGAAATTGCGGATAATATCCGTTCTACAGCTTTATCCATATCCGCCATAAGAAAGGGGTTATGAAGCTGGTGAATATCGGGATAAAAAAATTCTTTGGAATCATTTCTTGAATTGATTCCTCTGATACTCATGACCCGCGCAATTGTTAGGGGTAGTTTAAAAGTTTCAGCTACCTGGCTAACACAATCTTCATCAACTGTTTTATATATCCATTCTGGTTCAATCATAAAAAATATGAGGTTGGATCATAAGCCGAATTCTGTTACCGCCAAAGGGCGGATAATGGCCATTCATCTGGTCCTGACCTCGCGATCAGGTTCTTGCGACCTACCCATCCGTAACGTGCGGACCACACTGGATTGCTTGGTCTTGCTCCAGGCGGGGTTTACCCGGCTGCCCATGTTTCCACGAACACCGGTGGTCTCTTACACCACCCTTTCACCTGTTTCCCATCCGCCAAACAGCGGATTGGATGTTTACTTTCTGTTGCACTTGCCGTTCCCATCATCTGATAGGACCCTCCTCTTCAGAGGCGCCTTGTCCTGCGGAGTTCGGACTTTCCTCCCCTCCGCCTATTGGCGGAAGAGCGGCCATTTCACCAACCTCAATTATTCTTCAACTCCATCCCAAAATTGTAATACACTACAGCTTGGGCATCTAATAATTTTTTTATTTTCTTTTATTTCAATAACCATTTGAGGAGGCAGCTGACTAAAGCAGCCACCACATGCCTGGCCAATAATGCTTGCCATTCCCACGCCATCTCTTGCATTTCTCAATCGTTCATATGTATTTAAATAGGATGGTTCAATTTTTTTAAAAATTGTACTTCTGTTTGACTCTAATTCTTCCTGTTCATGTGTTGTTTCAGCCATGGCAGATTTTAGTTCAGTACGATTACTGTTTAATGACTCAAAAGTTGATTCTATTTTATTTCCATTAAGTTTAATATTTTCTTCCAATTCTGTTTTTTCTTCTTCGTATTGAATCTGCACCGATTCCGATTCAGAAATGGTTGCTTTCATGTGGTCTATTTCCTGACTGAGAGCATCGTATTCCTTATTGGATTTTACCAAATACAACTGATCTTTATATTTAGTCATTTTGGTAGAAAAATCCTCAATTTCAGATTCATGATGCCGGATATTCTTTTCAATTTCGGCGATTCGTTCCTGTTTTTGTTCATTCTCAGATTGAAGAGAGACAATTTCTAGTTCCTGAGATTCTACCGTTGTTGGCAGGTCTCCCATATGCTCTTTTATTTCAAGTAAGCGATGATCAATTTCCTGCAGTTTGATGAGTTGTTCCAAGGTTTGATTCATAATTTTTTCTTTAATATTAAGAATGCACCTGCGAGGGTGCATTCAATTAATTTTGATAATCCGGTAATATATCCGTTTTTCGATAAATACAATACTTCATAAGCTTATAAATTTATACCACTTTATATTGGAAATACAAGATAACGGTGAGCGAATACCATTATGGGAAATTGTACCTCCTACCTGTAAATTCTCAATATAATCATCAAGGAAATATTCATGTTAGGCCAATTGCAGGAAGAATTAATAAGCGCTATGAAAACCGGTGATAAACCAAGGATGACGGGATTGCGTAATATCATAGGTAAATTAAAGGCTTCACAGATTGACAAAGGGGAAGAGCTTACAGGTAACGAATCATTGAAAATTCTAAAATCAGCTGCCAAACAATTAAAGGAATCTGTGGAACAATATAAAAAAGGCGGCCGGGATGACTTGGCTGAGAAAGAATTATTCGAACTGTCTCTTCTTGATAAGTATTTACCGGAACAAATTTCTGAAGGCAAAATTCGTGATGCTGTAAAAAATACAATTAAATCTACCGGAGCAGAATCTATGCAGGAGATGGGGAAAGTTATGGGGGCCGTCATGAAAGATCTGGCGGAAACAGCCGATGGTAAACTGGTGCAGCAAATTGTCCAGGAGGAACTGAACTAATGGCAATTACACCTCCGGATATTGTTATTAGCCTTATATTAGTATTTTTCACCTTTAATGGGTTTCGACACGGCTTTATTGAAGAAATGGGACGGCTTATCAGCCTCATTGGTGGCTTCATTTTGGCCTCTAAATTTCATAATTTACTCATTCCATACCTTAAGCCGTATATAGATGGTGAAACTATTCAGGTGACCGTAGCTTACTTGGGAGTCTTTATTGTTTCCATAATTGTAATTACAATTATAGTAAAAATATTACAGAAATTTATCGAACTAGTTTTATTAGGGTGGCTGAACAGGCTTTTGGGGCTGCTTTTAGGATTACTAAAAGGATTCCTCATCATCAGCCTGATGATTTTTATTATTCAGGCACTCCCTTTAAAATTGGCTAAGGACAATACAATCCGTGAGAAATTAGAAAAAGAATCGGTAATGTATCAGATTTGTGATCATGTAAAAGAGCTGGTGATTTTAACGATGCCTATGGATAACAAATTAGAAACATTTCAGAATAAGATTAAAGAAATTTCAAATGAGAAAAACGTCCAGAAATTATTAAATCAGCAGTAGTTTAAAATATTTTACCCATGAATCTCAAAGATTCAATCTGCAATTCAGAATTTTACAGAGATACAGGTTTCGATGTTATTCGTACCTGGTTGAAGAATAATTGCGTCTGCTCTCTCAATCAGGAATATTTTACGTACCTTACTCCATTTCATAATCATCAGGAAATTACTGACACCCAACTGTACAGTGATGAGTTTCTGGCTGCTTTCCAGAGAAGAAATCCGCTGCCTTTGGAAACAATCCCGGATATTTCTGAATGGATTTCATCCCTTGAAATTAGCGGATTTCAGCTAATCCCTGAAAACTTTCAGCAGTTGTATCAGCTTTTACTCATGTCTTCCGGAGTTAAACGATTCCTAAAAAAGAGTGAATTCCCTCTTTGGCATATTCAAAGCAAGGGGCTTTTAAATTCAAAAAGCGCTCAGTCCCAAATAGAAAAAGTGTTTGATGATAGTTTTCAAATGAAGGATGATGCTAGTCCTGAATTAAAGAGGCTCATCCGTTCTTTTTCCAAAACAGAGAGCAATATTAAGGAAACTTTGCATAAGGTTTTCATGCGGGCAAAGCAGGAAGATTGGCTTGGTGGTGATCAGATTGTATTTCGGAACGGCCGCTCAGTTTTGCCCATGAAAGCAAGCCAGAAGAGGAAGGTGAAGGGTATTATTCAAGATCAATCTGCTACGGGGCAGACTGCTTTTGTAGAACCTCTGGAAATTATTGAACTGAATAATCAATTAACGGAATTGCAATTTACTATAACCGAAGAAAAACACCGAATACTTCGTGAACTCACTGCCTATTTTCAACCTATGTCCAATGAAATTCAGGAATCATTCAACATCCTGAAATATATTGATCGGCATTTTACCATGGCAAAACTTGCCTATCAAATAAAAGCCATCCGGCCGGAAATAAATAAAGGCGGGAAAATTATACTTGAAGAGGCAAGTAACCCTCTTTTCATATTGGCAGATAAAAATGCCGTGTCATTGAACCTGAAACTTAATAATGAAAAGATATTACTTCTATCCGGACCAAACGCAGGAGGGAAAACTGTAGTACTAAAAAGCTTGGGCTTATATGCACTTATGGCACAATGCGGACTTTTTATTCCTGCAAAAAATGCTCAACTCCCAATCTTTACACGGTTTATGGCTGATATTGGCGATCGTCAATCAATGGAGGATGATCTTTCCACTTTTTCAGCCCATATTCAAAACCTGGCAGAAATAGTTGAGGAGGCAGACGAAAATACCCTCATCCTCTTAGATGAATTGGGAACGGGAACCGATCCCGATGCGGGAGCAGCTTTGTCACGGGCTATTTTGGAAACGCTTCTAATGAAAACCAGCATGGTTGTAGCAACTACCCATCTTGGATCTTTAAAAGTGTGGGCTTCGGAAGAAAAGGGAATTGTGAATGGCGGAATGATATTCGATTCGGATGCTCTGGCTCCTACTTATGAACTTCAGCTGGGAACACCCGGCGCCAGTTATGCTTTGGAAATTTCAAAAAGAATGGGATTAAGTGATGATATTATCAAGCGATCCAAAGAATTGATAGGAGACGGATCAGTTCAGCTGGAAAATATATTGGGGCGGATGGAAAAGGAACGCCTGGAAGCTGAATCCCTTCGAATAGAGCTCCAGCAGCGAGAGAAAAAACTGGCCAAAACTGAAATTGATATTTATAACCGAGAAAAGGAAATCAATAAAACCCATAACAAAGCTAAATCAACAGCAGCTAGGGAAGCTGAAGAAATAATTTTATCTGCCCGGGGAGAAATTGAGAGCCTGATTTCAGATATTCGTAATTCCCAGGCGGATACGGAATCCATCCGAAAAACAAAAAAGCAGATTGATAATACACTTCGTCGTTTAAAAACTCAAGGTCAATCCATAGAACCTGATATTGAAACACTTTCGAAAAAAGACGCTGTTTCTGGTATTGAGGTATTTATACCTAATTTAAAAAGTCATGGAAAGATTATTCATCCGCCTGATAAAAAAAATAGGGTTCGGGTAGAGGCAAATGGAATTACGCTAACCCTGAAATTAACAGAACTTCAGCCTATATCCCCAACTGAAAAAACAATTGAAAATACCAGCACCGGATTTTCAATAAATACAACATCAACATTAGGGACTATTCAGATTGACCTGCGTGGAAAACGGGTAGATGAAGCGCTCAGAGAAACGGAAAAATTCCTGGATTCTGCTCTTGTCTCAGGAATGGGTTTTGTCCACATCCTTCATGGCAAAGGAACCGGCGCTCTTATGGAAGCCATCCATGAATATTTAGGCGAACAATCTTTCGTTTCCAATTTTCAATTCGCTGATGAAGATCAGGGTGGAGCAGGAATTACGGTGGTGGAGTTGTAGGAGGGCAGGAGTAACCTTTCAAAGGATTCCGCCAAGGGCGGACAGTTATCACCTTTGAAAGGTTAAAAATCTTAAACAATCTCAATCAGAAGTTTCGAAAATTCCTTTTGAAACCGCTTAGAACTCTCTAATACATCTTCATGTGACAGGGGTGCATTTACTAATCCGGCACCATAATTAGTAAGGCAGGATATACCAATCAAATTCAGACCCAATTCATTTGCTTTCATTATTTCCGGGACGGTGGACATACCCACCGCATTGCCGCCAAGTTTGATAATATCCTTGATTTCAGCGGGCGTTTCATAACTTGGCCCAAGGGTCCAAGTATAAATTCCCTCTCTTAATAAAATACCTAATTCAGACGCTGTCTTTTTCACTTTTAACAATAATTCAGGGCTGGTATTAATGGATGAAATGGATGGTGGATTGGAGTTTCCCCTGAAGGTATAATCCAAATACCCTTTAATTAGCATAAAATCACCCAATTCCCAATTTTTGTTCAGGCAGCCTGCAGCATTCGTGATAAAAATGGATTTACATCCAAGTTGATGGCTTACAGTTACAGGCAATGCAACATTATCCATTGATAATCCTTCGTAATAATGAAACCGCCCTTTGGCACATATAATTGGTTTTCCCCTGCAATAACCAAATACCCATTCGCCTGCATGGCCAGTCACAGTTGATAGTGGAAAATCCGGAATATCAGCATATGGAATCGTAATAGAGTTTTCCAGAAAATCGACAAAATTCCCTAATCCCGAGCCCAATATAACTGCTGACTTAGGTTGTTCAGGAAGGATTTTTATTAGAAATTTTGTGATATTTTTTAGATTCATGTTTTCTGCCCTGCTAACTGACCGCATCCTGCTTTTATATCCTGCCCTTTACTCCATCTTACCAAAACCCTGTACTCATCTCGATTTTGATGCAGTATTTCTGAGAACCGTGAAATTACAGCTTCATCAGGACGGTGGTACGTTCCATCGGTTTCATTATAGGGAATGAGGTTTATTTTACATGAAACTCCTTTTAATAGTTGAGCCAAACGCTGGGCATCATTTTCAGAATCATTAATTCCTTTCAGCAGAACGTATTCAAACATAACCAGCCGTTTTTTTTGGTTGGAGTATTCCTTTCCGGCTTTTACAAGTTCAGTTATGGGCCATTTTTTATTTACCGGCATAATACTGCTGCGTACCTCATCATCCGCTGCATTCAGGGATATAGCAAGTTTGTATCTGCGTTGTTCATTAATAAACTGTTTTATCTGCGGCAGCAACCCAACTGTAGAAATGGTTATACGGGTAGAAGCTAAATTGAAACCTTTTGGTGAATGAAAAATATCGGATGCATTTAATACATTTTCGTAATTATGAAACGGTTCTCCCATACCCATAAACACCACATTTGTAACTGGCTGTTTTATATTCTCTCTTACAAAAATGAGTTGGTCAACAATTTCTCCGGTACTGAGATTCCGTTGGAGACCCATCTGCCCAGTGGCACAAAAACTACAGTCCAGCGCGCACCCCACCTGAGAAGAAATACAGACTGTATGACGACTTCCATCTACCATTGACACCGTTTCAATAAATTGATTATCTTCTGTACGGAATAGGATTTTAACCGACGCTTCTTTCTGAGACGGAATCTTTTTTTCCACCTGAAGAGTTTGGATTATGCAATTCTTTTCCAGATGTTCTCGAAATGACTTTTTAACATTTGACATGGATGCAAAGGAGGTGATTCCATGACGGTACATCCATTCAAATAATTGTACCCCCCTGTATTTAGACTCTCCTGCTTCAAGACACCAGGATTGAAGTTCAGCCTGATTCATCCCCTTAATGCAAATTTTATCCAAACAGATTAAACCCTATTCTTTTTATGATACATAAAAAACAAGGCAGAAATTTAGCATTAAATAATATGGCTCAATGCAAGAATTTTAATTGTAAGGCTCTAAGGACACCGTTAGATTTCAACCCCAAAATATAAAGGTAAATTATGGATAATATTCAATTAGTAGAAAAATTACAAGCCGATAAGAAAAAACTCTTTCAGGAAATCTCAAAAGTTATTATCGGTCAAAAAGACATTGTAGAACATCTATTTATATCACTCCTTTGCCGAGGTCATATCCTCTTGGAGGGTGTGCCGGGATTGGCAAAAACTCTCCTCATTAAAACCCTTTCCGACGCTATGGATCTTTCATTTAACCGTATTCAATTTACACCGGATTTAATGCCATCCGATATTACCGGTACGGAAATAATTGAGGAAGAGCATGGTACCGGTAAACGTGGATTCAAGTTTTTTAAAGGTCCTATTTTTGCCAATATTGTGCTTGCAGATGAAATTAATCGGACCCCACCCAAAACACAGGCAGCCTTACTTGAATCCATGCAGGAACATAAGGTGACAGCAGGGGGAACTTCATATACGCTGGAAGAACCATTTTTTGTATTAGCCACACAAAATCCCATTGAGCAGGAAGGTACTTACCCTCTGCCTGAAGCGCAGTTGGATCGGTTCATGTTTAATATTCTCATCTCCTATCCTTCACGGGATGAAGAGGTGAAAATTGTAAAATCCACCACCAGCCCAGGCGAAGAGAAAGTGAATCCTGTACTGTCAGCTGAAGATCTCTTTTCCTATCAAGAATTGGTCCGTAATGTGCCTGTGGCAGATAATGTTATTGAATATGCGGTGGATTTTGTGAAAAGTACGCGGTCAGGCAACAATGGACAAACAGCAGGTCCGGCAAAAGACTGGCTGGAATGGGGCGCAGGTCCCCGGGCAAGCATGTATCTTATTCTGGCAGCGAAAGCAAAAGCTCTTCTAGAAGGCAGAACTACTCCGGACATTTCGGATGTTCAACAAATGCTGAACCCTGTTCTGAGACATAGGATTATCCCAAATTTTAATGCTGAAGCAGATGGTATCAGCCGGGATAATATCCTGGAAAAAATTCTGGAAACCACCAAGTAATTAACCATGCCCAGCGGTCATATTCTGACACCGGATATAATATCCCGGTTAAATAATTTATCCCTGAAAGCTCGATTTGTAGTAGAAGGGTTTATTGTAGGACTGCATAAAAGCCCTTACCATGGATTTTCTGTGGAATTTTCTGAACACCGCCCCTATGGAGCAGGCGATGAAATCCGCCATGTGGACTGGAAATTATGGGGCAAAACAGACCGTTTTTTTATCAAACAGTTTGAAGAAGAAACCAATTTAAAATCCTACCTTCTGCTGGATCAGAGTTTGTCCATGACTTATAAATCAGATAAAGTAAGTAAACTGGAATACGCTAAAATACTTGCAGCATCTTTGGGGTACCTTATGTTAAAACAGCAGGATGCCGTGGGACTGACCCTGTTTGATGACCAAATCCGTGTTAATATTCCAGCCCGATCTAAAAGAAGTCATTTAAATATTCTCCTTTCCCGAATGCAAAATATCAATGCCGGACCTGAAACCACCATCGCACCCATATTACACCAAACAGCCGAATCCATTAAAAAACGGGGTCTTATAATTCTAATATCGGATTTATTTGATGATCCTGAGGATGTTCTCACCGGTCTACAGCATTTCCGGTATAAAGGACATGAGGTGATAGTATTTCATATTTTAGATCCCCAGGAACTCACTCTGGATTTTTCACAACGGGTACGTTTCAGAGATTTAGAATCCGGGGAAGAAATTATAACCGACCCTTGGCATATTCAGTCTGATTATCAAAAAAGTATGGAGGATTTCTGTAATTACTTTAAGACCCGTTGCCGGCAGAAAAATATTGATTATGTAAGACTATCTACGGACACAGCTCTGGATTTGGCATTATCTGAATATTTATTAAAACGAAAAAGGGTCGGATGATAATTTTGTGATACAGCTAACAAAAATTGCTTGGGCTGCGGATTAAGTTTCAGCTATTCTTCGATACATAAATTGAAGGAGGAGGTAGGGAAAAGAAACGGGACAGTATCTGTCCCGTTTCTCAATTTAGTTCAATTCCGGCAGAATGGGCAGTTTCCCGAATAGACGGAATAAAAATTTCATCAATTTGATCCATCAATTTCCGCATTTCAGATACCGCTTCGTGAGTAGATAAATTCTCATCCAGTTCTAAATCACTTGCCTGGAGGAAATAATCTTTTGAATTATAGGCATATTGACGGGTAGTTTTAAATGAATCATGCACACCCTTGATAGTTGCAGGTTCAGATTCAGGAGTAGTTTCCAGAAATAATTTCCGGGCTGGGTCAAAAAGTTCCAGTGTTAATCGTTGATACAAAACGCCTACATTATAGTATAAATCTGCATCATTTGGGTATTTATCCAGAAGCTCATTTGAATAATCAATTGCTTTTTGATTATCACCCATATCAATATAAACAAACAGTAATTTCCGCATGATAGGATTGGGGTCATCCGAATATTCAATGGCTTTCAGATATGATTCTTTTGCTTGTATTAAATCATTATTAATAGAAGAGATATCCCCTTTCATCAGGTTCAAATCTACAT
>Ga0207963_1001032_pt1 | contig 14746 bp, 13 predicted proteins | sample Knorr_S15_td_NAD_FD_185604 | JGI IMG/M metagenome (GOLD analysis project Ga0207963, IMG submission 185604) | Marine microbial communities from Southern Atlantic Ocean transect - Knorr_S15_td_NADW_ad_2500m_LV_A (SPAdes) (version 2) | ecosystem: Environmental > Aquatic > Marine > Oceanic | place...
GAATCCGGCCCGACACCCCCCACAGAAAGAGCGCCAGGGTGGTCGGTGACACCATGGGCCGCTACCACCCCCACGGAGACGCCGCCATCTACGACGCCCTCGCACGCATGGCCCAACCGTTCTCCAGGGGCATGACCCTGATCGATCCCCAGGGCAACTTCGGCTCGCTGGACGACCCGCCTGCAGCTTCCCGCTACACCGAATGCCGACTGACCGCCGCCGCCATGGCAATGGTCGGAGAACTCGACGAGGACACCGTCGAGTTCCGGACCACCTACGACGGCGAGGCGGTCGAGCCCGCCTACCTGCCGGCCCTGCTGCCCAACCTCCTGCTCAACGGCACCACGGGGATCGCCGTGGGCATGGCGACGAACATGCCCACGCACAACCTGGCGGAGGTGCACGCTGCCATAGCGCTCACGATGAACAAGCGGCGGCCGAAGCCCACCATCGACGAGATGCTGGCCGTACTACCCGGGCCCGACTTCCCGAGCGGCGGCATCGTGGTGGACGACGGCATCCGAGAGGCCTACGCGACCGGTCGGGGAACCATCCGCGTGCGGGCCCGCGCACACGTGGAGGACATCGGTCGGGGCCGTCAGGCAATCGTGGTTACCGAGCTCCCGTACCTCGTCGGGCCGGAGCGGGTGATCTCCAAGTTGAAGGAGCTGGACGAGTCGGGCCGGGTGACCGGGATCGCCGACTTCAAGAACCTCTCGGACCGCCACACCGGACTACGCATCCAGGTGACGGTGAAGCCCGGCCACAACCCGCAGGCCGTCCTCGGCGAGCTCTACAGGTTGACGTCGCTGGAGGAGACGTTCGGCATCAACAACGTCGTCCTGGTCGACGGCGAGCCCCGCACACTCGGCATCCACGAGATGTGTCGCCACTACATCGACCACCGCCTGGACGTCGTGGTGCGCCGCACCCGCCACAGGCTGGCCAGGGCCGAGGAACGACTCCATCTCGTCGCAGGCCTCCTCACGGCGTTGGACGCCATCGACGAGGTCGTCGCCATCATCCGCGGCTCCGAGGACGCGGCAGCGGCGCGCATCGGCCTCATGGAGCGATTCGAACTCAGCCGCATCCAGACCGACCACATCCTCGACATGCCCCTGAAGAGGTTGACCGCGCTGGAGACCCGTCGACTGCTCGACGAGCGGGACGACCTGGAGGCATCCATCCGTGGCTTCACGACGCTCCTCGGATCCGAGAGGCGACAGCGGACGCTGGTACTGGACGAACTGACCGACGCCGTGGAGTCCTTCGGGCGACCCCGCCGGACCGAGATCATCCACCCTGACGACCTCCCGATGTTCGACTCCGTGGCAGCCACCGACGACGTGACCGACGAGGCCTGCGTGGTCACCCTGTCCACGTCCGGCCAGGTCGGGCGACTGCCCGTGGACGGCGCCAAGCGGGCCACACCGGGTCGACACGACGTGCTCGTCGCCTCGCTGCTCACCCGTACCACGGCCACCGTCACCGCGATCACCTCCGACGGTCGCGCCCTGCAGGTGGTCGCCGCCGAGCTGGCCGACGGCGCCGGCCGTGCCCGCGGCGCCGGAGCCGCCCAGGCCTTCGGCACCAATCGTGGCGAGGTCATCCACACGGTGGTCGCCGAAGGCGCCGAGCACCTCGTCGTGGTCACGGCCAACGGCGTGGCCAAGCGGCTCACCCTCGACGAGGTGCGGGCGACCAGGAACGGCAGGCAGCTGCTGAAGCTCCGGGCCGGCGACCGCGTCGTGGCGGCCTTCACCGCCCCCCACGGCGTGGACCTCGTCATCGTCGCCTCGGACGGCCAGGCTCTTCGCACGCCGGTCGACTCCGTCAGCGTCCAGGGCCGGGGGGCCGCGGGTGTCGCCGGCATGAAGTTGAAGGGTGGAGCGGTCGTCGTCGGTGCGGCAGCCATCCTCGACGGCGACGCCCTGATCACGGTGACCGACACCGGCGGGGTGAAGGCCACCCCCACCTCCGAACTGGAGTCCCGGGGTCGGGGTGGAATAGGCGTCAGGGTCTCGAAGCTGGCGGACGGGTCATCCATCTCGGCAGCCCATGTGGGGCCGCCCATTGGCCTGCTCGCCATCATGGGAACCGACGAGGACCCCTGGAAGCCGGATCCGGTCCCCGTACCCCTGATGCTGGAATCCACCAGGCGGGACCTGGTCAGCAGCGCCTCTGAACGACAGATCCTCGCCATCGGCTCGGCCAGGTGGTGACCATGCCTGACGCGGCGACCCGCGGATCCGGTGGCGGTAAGTCTGCTGCGGCGACACGCGGGTCCGGCAAGGGTTACGACGCCGACGCCATCCAGACGCTGGAAGGCCTCGAGGCGGTACGGAAGCGACCGGGAATGTACATCGGTGGCACGGGTTCGCAGGGACTCATGCACCTTGTCTGGGAGCTCCTCGACAACGCCGTCGACGAGGCGGCAGCCGGCTTCGCCGATCGCATCGATATCACGTTGCACCGCGATAACTCCGTCGAGGTGGCCGACAACGGCCGCGGCATCCCGATCGACCGGCACGCCAAGCGAAAGGTCTCCGCACTGGAGGTCGTCCTCACCGAGCTCCACGCCGGCGGCAAGTTCGGTGGTAGCGCCTACGGGGCTTCCGGCGGGCTGCACGGGGTCGGGGCATCGGTAGTCAACGCCCTCTCCACCAGGCTGGTCGCCCAGGTGGACCGTGACGGCCACACCCACGAGCTGGGCTTCAACGAACGGGTGGCCGGCCAGTTCTCGGGATCGACGTTCACCGCCGGCCACCATCTGGAGAAGGTGAAGCGGATCTCCAAGAACAAAACGGGCACCCGGATCCGCTTCTGGTCAGACCGCGACATCTTCGACCCGGAAGCGCGCATCGACGTCGACCAGGTCCGGGACCGCGTCGTGCAGGCCTGCTTCCTGGTTCCCGGCGTCAAGATCCGCGTGGTCGACAAGCGGTCCGGAGGCTCGGCCGAACCATTCGAGTTCGTGTCCCGTGGAGGCCTGGCCGACCTCGTAGACCACCTCTCATCAGGTGGTAACGCCTGTGAGGTCATAACCCTGTCGGGCATCGACACCTTCACCGAGCGGGTGCCCGTGGACGGAAAGATGAGCGATGTCCAACGGGAGTGCATCGTCGAAGTGGCCCTCCGCTGGGTGAAGGGATACGAGACGAGGGTGGAGTCCTTCGTGAACACCATTCCCACCAGCCACGGCGGCACCCATACGGCCGGATTCGACCGCGCCCTCACCCGGGCTGTGAACGACGTCCTGTTGAAGGACACACGCAAGTTGGCGAAGTTGGCCAGGGACAACAAGCACCGGGCCATAAAGGAGGATGTCCAGGAGGGCCTCGTGGCCGCCTGCAAGGTGGTGTTCCCCGAACCGCAGTTCCGTGGCCAGACCAAGCAGGAGCTGGGTACGCCCGCCATAGAGAAGATCGTCTACGACGTGGTCAAGCGGGGCCTCACCGACTGGTTCACCGCCAGCGGCCCCCGGACGCACGTGACGGCCGTCCGGGAGAAGCTGTCCAACGCCATCATCAACCGGGTCAGCTCCAGGCAGATGCTGGAGACACGCCGCAGGGCCGCCAGCATGGGCTCCACCGGAATGCCCGACAAGCTGGCCGACTGCCGTAGGCACGGCCCGGACTCGGAGCTGATCATCGTCGAGGGCGACTCGGCCGCCGGGCCTGCCAAGGCGGGCCGTGACGCCGAGTACATGGCCATCCTCCCGCTGCGCGGCAAGGTGGTGAACGCCGGCAAGGCGACCATGAAACAGGTGCTGGACAATGCCGAGGCCCAGGCCCTGTTCACGGCCATAGGCGCAGGCTCCGGCAGGGACTTCGACCTGGAGTCCGCACGGTACGGACGGATCGTGATCCTGTGCGACGCCGACGTCGACGGCAGCCACATCCGCTGCCTGCTCCTGACGCTGATCCACGAGTACATGCGTCCCCTGCTCGAGGCAGGTCGTGTCTATGTCGCCCAACCACCCCTCTACTCATGTCGCCTGGGCGACACGGTCCACCGGGCCTTCTCCGACGAGGAACGCGACGAGATCACGGCGAGGTTGACCAAGGGCGGGCGCAAGGCGGAGAACCTGAGATGGAACCGGTTCAAGGGCCTGGGCGAGATGAACGTCGAGGAACTGGCCGAGTGTGCGCTGGACCCCGAGACCCGCATCCTCCGCAGGCTGACGATGGATGACGGCGCCGCTGCAGGCCACGCCGCCGAACTCTTCGAGACCCTCATGGGAGCCGACGTGGCCAGGCGCCGTGAATACCTGATCGCCAACAGCACACTGCTGGACCCTGCCGCCCTGGACGTCTAGGAGGACCGCCGTGCCCAACCTGCCCCGCAGCTTCTCGCCATCGTCGGCCGGCACGTACCGCCATTGCCCGCGCCGCTGGCGATTCCGATACGTACAGAAGCTCCCCGACCCACCGGGCGAGCCAGCCCTGCTGGGCACCTTCGCCCACCGCGTGCTGGAGCTGCTGTGCGGCGATCCGGCGCCGGAACGCACCATCGAACGGGCCAGGGAACTGGCCAGACAGGTCTGGCCGGAGACAGCCGAGAGCCTCGACTTCCAGGCCCTGCAACTCGACGACGCATCCCAACGGGACTTCCGATGGCGAGCCTGGACCGCCATCCAGGGGCTCTGGTCGCTCGAGGATCCCGCCGCCGTGGAGGTCCGGGCCACTGAGCAGAAGGTCTCGGCCAACCTGGACGGCGTCCCGTTCTTCGGCATCGTGGACAGGTTGGACGCCGATGCCGGTGGCCTCGTCATCACCGACTACAAGTCGGGCAAGGTGCCCCGGGAACGCGATCGGTCGAAGTCACTGGACCAGGTCCTGCTCTACGCCGCCGCGGTGGAGGACAGCCTTGGGGAACGGCCCGACCGCGCCCGACTGCTCTACCTGGGTAGCGAGATCCTCGAGACCTCCGTGACCGAGGATTCACTCGGTGCCACCACCGGACGATTCTCCGACACCTGGCGCCAGGTGAGCGAAGCCTGCGCCGGGGACCGGTTCGAGCCCTGCACCGGTCCGCTGTGTGGATGGTGCCCCTACGTCGACCGCTGCGACGAGGGACGCCTCGAGGTGGAACGACGGGTCGCCGCCGGCCGGATGCGCCAGGACGCTCCCGCCAGGGCGCTGCTCGGCCTCTGACCGCCGGCGTTCAGCCAGCCCGGCGTCGCCGCCAGAGCAGCAGGGCCATGACCAGCGCCACCACGGCGCCCAGCACACCCAGACGGTGCAGCAGGTCGGCACGCTCGTCGGTCATCTCCACCTGTGGGGCCTCGAACGGCCTCAACTCCTCGGGCCCTGTCCCCATACCGTTTTCATGGGCCACGTCGTCGGACGCCGGCACCGACTCGAGCAGGCCGTCCACCGGGCTTTCATCCGACGGTGCTGGACGGGCCCGTCGGGCCTGTGGGTCATATGCGGTCATCAGGCAGGGCTCCCCGGGATCGGCGACACGGAACCGGCCCGCGACCGGGACCCCGACCACGGGATCCGGTCCAGCAGAACCTCGAACTCGGCGGCGGCCTCGGCGGCACCCGGGCGGCGGCCCAGGGCATGTATGGGCAGCGAATGTGCCGCCGCCTCTGCGACGGCGGCCCTCAGGCGGATGGGAGGCAGGCACCGACCCGGGTAGGCCTCCTCCAGTTGCTCGCTCCAGTAGCGGCCGTCACGCGTCCGCCCCAGGCGGTTCACGGCGATCCCCACCAGCCCGGGGCTCCCGTCGCTGCGTCGGAGACGTATCCGCTCGACGGTCTGGAGCATGCGGGCCACGCCGTCCACGGCCCAGGCTCCGGGCTCGGTTACGACGAGCACCAGGTCCGCGGCAAAGAGGGCGTTGACGGTGAGCAACCCCAACGATGGGGGGCAGTCGATCAGCACCAGCGGGTGGTCGGATCCGGCTCCATTCCCGAGGGCCATGGCCAGACGACCCTGGGCCCCCAACGGGTCGGAGGCGAGTTGCGATTCGAGGACCGCCAGGCCCGGTGACGACGGCACCAGACGCGGTGGAGGTCCGACATCGCCTGACCAAGCGCTCTCGCGCTCCACTGCTGCGAGGCCACCGGGGTTGTCCTCCGTCAGCACCTGCTCGACGCCCGGCCCGGACTCGAACACGCCAAGGCCTGTCGTAGCGTTGCCCTGCGGGTCCAGGTCCACGACCAGCGTCGCGACGCCGCCGGCCGAGGCCGCCGAGGCCAGGCCGAGCACGACGGTGGTCTTGCCGACCCCGCCCTTCTGGTTCACCACGGCCACTGCGACCATCCGGGCAACCTAACCGACCGCCACCGGTGGTCCGGGTAGCCGACGACCGGTGGCCAGGCCCCGTCGGCGCCATCGGGTGGCCATTACGCTGCGCTGGTGCCCGAGCTCCCAGAGGTCGAGACGGTTCGGCGCCAGATCCAGCCCCTGGTAACGGGCATGGCGATCCTGGATGGCTGGTCCCATCCCTCGGCGAAGTTCGCATCGGCACCCGACGCTGTCGGCCACCGGATCTCCGCTGTCTCGCGTCGCGGCAAGTACCTGCTGTTCGACCTCGAGCCGCTCGCTCCGGGCCCTGGCGGCCGACGGGAGCTGGTGGTCCACCTGGGGATGACCGGCGCCCTCTTCGTGGACCCCGGGCCGCCCGACGACGGCTACTCCCGGGCCTGGTGGATGTTGGAGGACGGCCGTCACCTCTGGTTCCGGGACGTCCGACGATTCGGTCGGACGGTCGTTGTGCCATGGGGCGACCACCGGTCCCTGCCGACCCTCCGGGACCTGGGTCCCGAACCGTTCGATCCGGCGCTGACCGGCACCACCTTCCACCGGTCGCTCGCAACCAGCAGTCGCCGGATCAAGACAAAGCTCCTGTCGCAGCGGCCCATAGCCGGCATCGGCAACATCTACGCCGACGAGGCCCTCTGGCGGTCTGGAATCCACCCTGGCGTCAGGCGTCTGGGACCGGAACGCTCGGAACGACTCCTGGCACACCTACGCAAGGTGCTGGGCGAGGCCCTGGACCACGGCGGCACCACCCTGCGCGACTACCGGACGCCGGACGGTGGATCGGGTCGAAACCAGCACCGCCTCGACTGCTACGGGCGGTCGGGGCAACCCTGCAGGTCCTGCGGCGACCTGCTCACCTCCCGATCCATGGACCAGCGCACCACCACCTGGTGCCCGACCTGCCAGGCCCGCTGACCTGTCGTCGGGGGTGCCCCGACCGTCGCCATGCAGACCTCTACGCTCGGCGCCGTGAGCCCCCTTCGTCGACACAGCATCCGGATGGCTCTCCCGTTCACCGTGCTGCTGCTCGTCGTGGCCGCCGCCCCGGTCATCGCCGGCCCCTACGACGCTGAGATAGCCCAGATACGTACCGACATCGAGGAGAAACTAGACCTCATCTCGGGGCAGCACGACCGCATCTCCGGGTTCGAGGACGACCTGGTGGCGCTGGACCACCAGATAATCGACAACGATTCGGCCATCAGCACCGAGGACACCGAACTCAGGGTCCTTCCCGTCCGCCTGGAGCTGCTCGCCGACCAGTTCATCCAGGTCCTGGCATCGCGCAGCGAGCCGGCGAGGCTCCACCAGACCATGGCCATCGACGCCTACCTGAGGAACGACGAGCGCATGAACGCCGTTCTGACCCAATCGGCCCAGCTGGCGGCCGACTCCCTGGATGGCGTCCGCGACCGGATGCTCTACGAATCCGTGATCGACGAGTCGAGACGCCGACTGGACCTCATCGATGCCGAGCTGCGGCTGTCGGCCGATGCCGTGCGAGGCCTCAGGGCCCTCGTCGGAGAGGCCGAGGAGAGGCGGCAGGTGGCCATGGACGCCCTGTCCGGGACGAGGGACGCGAAGCCTCCCATCAGGGTCGCCATCGTGGACGCCGGGGTCGCCATCGACAACGCCCGGACCGCCATTGCCGGCTACGAGGCGGAGATACTCCACCTTGAGCGACTCGCCGTCACCCGCACGTGGACGGGAATGCAGGGAACCGACGTAGGCCGTCCGGCCCTCGCGGTCAAGATCGACAACGTCACCCGGGCCCACCCCCAGTCGGGCCTGAACGCCGCCGACGTCGTGTACGAGGAGCTCGTGGAGGGCGGCGTCACACGACTGGTTGCCGTGTTCCAATCCACCTCGGCCGACGTGGTTGGCCCCGTCCGCTCGGCCCGGACCTCCGACCCGCCCCTGCTGACCGGCTTCGACCACCCGCTGCTGGCCTACTCGGGTGCCAACAGGGGCACCAAGAATGAGCTGGCGGCCTCCACGATGGTCGACGCCGGCTACGACGCCCTGCCCGACGAGTACTGGAGGAACAGGAGCCGCCGCCCACCGCACAACCTCTACACATCCACCGACGGCCTCTGGGAACACCACTCCGGAAGCACCGCGGTCCCGCCGGCACCGTTCGCCTACCGCTATCCGGAACAGGCCCTCCACCCCGCCGCCAGGCCGGCCACCGGTGTCAGCATCGACTTCGGCCTGACCGAGGTCGACTACGACTGGAACGGCACCGGCTGGGCCCGCACCCACGGCGGCAACCCACACGTCGACGACGAGGGGGCACGGATGGCTCCCGCCAACGTGGTCGTGCAGTTCGTGTCCTACGGCTGGAGCAAGGCCGACAGCCGCTCGCCGGAGGCACGGACCACCGGATCCGGGGAAGCCTGGGTGTTCACGGCCGGCCAGGTGGTCGTGGGCGAATGGAGCAGGCCCGACGCCTCACTCCCTGCCACCTTCTACGCCGACGGCGAGGAGATCCGGCTCTCGCCGGGCACCACGTGGGTGGCCCTGGCCCGGAAGAAGACCGCCACCTGGAGGAACTGATCCCCGGCCGGCGGGAAACACCCGCTCGCCTGGCCGGTAGGCCCTTCTCAGGCAGGCGCCGCCAGAGCGAACACGTCGGCCGGGGCCATGCCGTCGGCCGTGACCGTCAGCACCTCGATCCCGTCCTCGGTCACCAGCAGGGTGTGCTCGTACTGCGCCGTACGACGACCATCCAGGGTCACTGCGGTCCAGTCGTCATCCCACATTCCACATGCGGGATCCCCGAGGGTCAGCATGGGCTCCACGGTGAAGGTCATCCCCGGCACCAGGACCGTCTGGGCGCGGGGATCGTGGTAGTGCGGAATCTGGAGGCCGCTGTGGAACTCGGTACCGATGCCGTGGCCAATGAACTCCCGGACGACGCCGAGGCCGTGGCGATTGGCGTGCTTCTGGATGGCCCGGCCAATGGCATGGACCGGTCGACCCGGACCGGCCGCTGCGATTCCCTCGGCCAGGGCCACCCGTGTCTCGACGATCAGGTGACGGTCGTGGTCCGACACCTCCCCCACCGGAAAGGTCACCGAGGTGTCCCCGTGGACGCCGTCCAGGAAGATGGTGACGTCGATGTTCACGATGTCGCCGTCGGCCAGCGCCCTGCTGTCAGGAATGCCATGGCAGATCACCTCGTTCACCGAGGTGCAGACAGACTTCGGGTAGCCGCGGTAGTTCAAAGGGCTGGGATAGCCACCGCGTGCGATGGTCGCCTCGTGGACAATCTCGTCCAGGCGGTCGGTGGTCACGCCGGGCGCCACGTGTGGTCCCACCTCGAGCAGGATCTCAGCCGCGGCCCGGCCGGCGAGACGCATCCTCCTGATCTCCTCTTCGGTCCGGACCGAAGAGGAGGAGGACGGTCCCGGATCGCCGGACACGGCGTACGGAGGCCTACCGATGGACGGCGGCACAACCCGGGTAGGGCTGAGCAGCCCTGGACGGATGGGTGGTTCCGAACGGGGGGCGATGGGTGCCTGTCGGCGCTTCCGCTTTGCCACCGGTCGATGCTACCGGCGGCCAGCGGGCAGGTTCATCCAGCGGGTGCCGGTCACCGGAGGAACCGGCTGACGCTGTCCACCACGCAGGCCGGCCTGTCGGAGCCCTCCACCTCCACGGTTATCCGGATCACCGCCTGGTAGCCGCCGACGACCTCGTCGACCTGGACCAGCTCGGCGCCACCACGCACCCGGGAGCCGACCATGACCGGCGAGGGGAAGCGGACCTTGTTCGTGCCGTAGTTGATTCCCATCGAGATTCCATCCACCCGAACGAGTTCGGGCAGCATCTGGTTGGTCAGGGCCAGCGTCAGGTAGCCGTGGGCGATGGTGGCTCCGAAGGGACCCGCCGCCGCCCTCTCCGGATCCACATGGATCCACTGGTGGTCGCCGGTCGCCTCGGCGAACAGGTCGATCCGATCCTGGTCGACCGTTATCCAGTCGCCGTATCCCAGGTGGGTGCCCACGGCACCGGGGAGCTCGTCAGGGCTTGCGAAGACGGTCGTCATCACGGTCCTCCATCCGGGACGGGTACCCGTGGATGCGTCGTCGGCCGTGGTGTCGGCCACATCCGCGGTGGAGGCCGACACTACGCTTCGCATCGACCGAAAGGCCCGACGGGCCGTGTGGAGTGCGCAGGCAGGAGGTGCCATGGCCGCATCCGGTGGTACCCGGGCCATCCTCGCCGCCCTGCTGGCCAACACCGGCATCGCCGTGGCCAAGTTCCTGGGCTTCCTCGTGACCCGGTCGTCGGCGATGCTGGCCGAGAGCATCCACTCGGTCGCCGACGTCTCCAACCAGTTGCTCCTGCTCATGGGCGGCCGTCGCTCACGCCGTGCCCCGACCGCCACCCATCCGTTCGGCTACGGGAGGGAGCGCTACTTCTGGTCCTTCGTGGTCGCCCTCGTGCTGTTCTCGGTGGGTGCCGCCTTCGCAGTGTTCGAAGGCATCAGGAAGGTCCGCCAGCCCCACCACCTGGAGGAGGTGGGCTGGGGAGTGGCGATCCTCGTCTTTGCCATCCTCCTCGAGACATGGTCGTTCCGGACCGCTGTAGTCGCTGCGATACCCGAGCGCGGCGACCTCACCTGGCGAGAGTTCGTCATCCGGACCCGGAACCCGGAACTGGCCGTGATCCTCCTGGAGGATGCCGGTGCCCTACTCGGCCTGGTCATAGCCCTGACGGCGATCGGGCTCTCCTCTGCCACCGGGGAACCCCGCTGGGACGGCGTGGGCACCATCCTCATCGGCCTCCTCCTCGGCGCCATCGCCACGGTGCTGGCACGCGAGATGAAGAGCCTCCTGGTCGGCGAGTCTGCGGGCGAGGCCGACCGTTCGGCCATCATCGAGGCCATCGCCACCACCCCCGGGGTGGTCTCCCTCGTCCACCTGCGGACCCAGCACCTGGGTCCCGACGAGATCCTCGTGGGGGCGAGGGTGGCTTTCCACCCCGGCCTCGATGTTGCCGGGGTGACGGCGACGGTGGACGTGGTGGAGGAACGCGTCAGGCGGGTAGTGCCGTCGGCGGGACCCATCTACGTCGAGCCGGCGGACCCGACGTGACCGGACCCACCGGAAGGTCGCAGCATTCGGATCGGAGGACCCGGTGAGCAACCGGGCACGGGACGGACGGCGTGCCCGGTTGCTGCTCGTAGCCCTCGCCGTAGCGGGCGGCTGGGCGGCATTCGACACCCACCTGGGCGCCCGGCGGATCATCCGGGCCATGGCGGCTGGTGGTCGTTCCAGGACCAGGTCGGTCCACGGCGCGTTTCCGGTCGAGGCCGGAGACACGGTCATGCTCGGCGACAGCATCACCGCCGATGGCGACTGGACGGCTGCCCTTCCGGACCGACGGGTCCGCAACCGCGGCATCGCGTGGGACACCACGGCGGACCTCCTGGAACGCCTCGGCGACTCGCTCACGGGCCCACCGGAGGTGGTGGTCATCATGATCGGGACGAACGACCTGGAGTTCGGGGTGGCACACGCCCAGACGGTCCGCAACACCTGCCTGATCCTGGACCGGATCTCGGCCACGGCGCCCGGGACCAAGGTCGTGCTCCATGCGGTTCTTCCCAGGAGCGACCGCTACAACACGCTCGTGGCACCGCTCAACGCCGCTCTGGCACGGGTGTGCGGTGAGCGCGACGTCGAGTTCCTGGACCTGACCGTGCACTTCGCCGGTTCCGACGAGAGGTTGGAACCGACCATGACCGACGACGGCCTGCACCCCAACGGCGCGGGACACCAACGGTGGGTGGAGTTGCTACGTCCCGTTCTGGAGTCCTGAGCGCACGGAGGCCGGGAGCCTGACCCGGTGTCCGGCCGGGCTCAGACCACGGAGGCTCCCACGAGGCCGCCGATCACGTAGGTGGCTACGCAGGCACCACCGGCCACCACCAGCTGGCGAACCACCGTCCGCACGACGGAACGTTCGGTCAACATGGCCAGCACGCCCCCCACCAGGGCGGCGGCCCCGACACCCGAGATGGCCGAAGCCCAGATGGCGCTGGTCCCCGAGCCGACCAGCCACGGGACCAGCGGCACGAACGCTCCGACGGCGAACGCCAGGAAACTGGCCACCGCCGCCGCCGCCGGGTTACCCAACTGGTTGGGATCCACGCCCAGCTCCTCCCGGGCATGGACCTCCAGGGCGACCTCCGGATCGGACATGAGCTCTGCGGCCACCCTCTGGGCATGGTCCGGGTCGAGCCCCCGGGCCACGTAGATGGCCGAGAGCTCGGCCAGCTCGGCCTCCGGGTTCTCGGCGATCGAGATCCGCTCGATCTCCAGCTCGCGCTCCACCAGCTCGGCCTGGGCCTTCAACGAGACGAACTCTCCGGCTGCCATCGAGATGGCGCCTGCCAGCAGGCCGGAGACACCGGCCAGGCGGACGAAGGACGGATCGGTGCCGGCCCCGGCGACGCCCAGGATCAGCGCCACGTTGGAGACCAACCCGTCGCTGACGCCGAACACCGCTGCCCGGGCTGTTCCACCCTGCACGTCCCGGTGCCTGTGCACCATGAATGCATCCATGGCATGACGGTAGCCCGACCGGCCCGCAGGATCAGCCGTGTCCGGTGGGTCAGCCGATCGGCACCGGATCCTCGCACGGATCCACCTCGTAGAGAGGGTCCGACCGCCAGGGGTCCTTCTCCCACCCTGCTACGAGGTCCAGGCCAGCATCGGCCAGGATCGCGGCCGCTGTGATCGTGGCGGCCACCTCGGCACCCTCACGGCAGATGTGGGTGCCGTCGACCTTGCGGATCGGCCAGACAGCGCCGTGGCGGTCGACCTGCTGGACGTAGTGGCCCTCGAGGTTGGTGAAACCCGGGGTCAGGTCGACCACCGACATGCGGTCGTCGTCGCCCGCCAGGTCGGCCAACAGGCGGTTCAGCCGCTCGGGCTGCCCCACCTCCGGAGAGGGCAGCATCGTCAGCCAGTAGACGTGCGCGCCGTCTGCGGTCAGGACGTCGAGCGCGACGCCCACCAGGAAGGCGTACTGGGCCTCCCAGTCCGGGTCCTCGGGTCGGGGGAGACGCCTCTCTCCGCCGTATACGGCCTGGACGTCCCAGATGCCGGTCTGGATTACGACCACCTCGGGCCGTACCTCCTCCAGGAACGGCTCCCAGACCTCCCACCAGTGGAAGATCGGCCACTGGCTGAGGCCGAAGCCCATCTGGGTCCGGTTGGCGGACACGACCAGCCCGGTGTGCTGCAGCGCCGCTGTCAGGCCCGGCTGGATCTCATAGGTGACGCTGTCGCCGATCACCATCACCCGGAGGGGCTCCAGCGTGGTCGGCCTCCGCAGGATCGGATCCACCCCCATGGTCGCCGTAGGGCCGGTCGTCGTGGACATGGACGGGACCGTCGTCGCGGACGGAGCCGTCGTGCTGGACCGGACCGTGTACGGAACCGTCGTGCTGGATCGGACCGTGGATGGAACCGTCGTCGTGGACAGGGTCGGCTCGACGTCGCCGGACGGCGCCACCACGCCCGACAGGGCCGCCGAAGTTGTGGGTGCCGCCGCGGGTATGGAAGTGGCTCCGCACGCCACCGCCAGCAACAGGCTTCCCGACCAGGCCACCGACCGGACGGTGGATCCCATCCGGGATCAGCTGCCCGAACGGGTGGTCAGCCATGCGCCCCCGACGAGGACCAGCGCACCGGACACCTGAACGACTCCGAGGGTCTCCCCCAGGACGGCAATGCCGAGCACTGCGGCCACCACCGGCACGACGTAGGTCACCGCCGACATCCGGACCGGACCGACACGGCCGATCAGCGAAGCAGCCGCCACGTACGCGATGCCGGTTCCGCCCACCCCGACAGCCACGTTCGAGGCCGCCGCCGACCAGGCGAAGTCGGAACCCGCCAGGCCCACCAGGCCCCAGGGGGTGGTGGCCACCGTGGCCACCACCAGCACCCGCAGCAGGACAGCGGGCGAGCCGTAGCGCCGCTGGAGGGGCCCGGCGATGTTGGCCGCCACCCCGTAGCAGGCCACGGCGAGGATGACCAGGAGGACGCCCACGGCGCTGGTTTCACCCACGGACGCCGTCGGTATGCCGATCATCAGGAGCCCGACGATGCCGACCACCACGCCGGCCACCTGCACCCCATGGGTGGTCACACCGAAGAAGGCCGCGCCGGCGACGAGCGTCATGACCGGCATGCCACTGTTCATCATCCCGGCTATGGAGGAGTCGATCCAGGTCTGGGCCAGCGGAAAGAGACTGAGGGGTATCGCCATCCAGAGGAAGCCCAGGAGGAGGAGCCTGGGGTGGTCGGACCTGTCCACCGGGCGACGCGCCGACGGAACCATGGCCATGAACGCCAGGCCCAGGACGGGCCGCAACCACGCCACCAGGCCCGGATGCTCCACCTCCAGGGCGACGTCCATGAACAGGAAGGAGGAGCCCCAGATACCCGCCG
>Ga0207963_1001033_pt1 | contig 14744 bp, 11 predicted proteins | sample Knorr_S15_td_NAD_FD_185604 | JGI IMG/M metagenome (GOLD analysis project Ga0207963, IMG submission 185604) | Marine microbial communities from Southern Atlantic Ocean transect - Knorr_S15_td_NADW_ad_2500m_LV_A (SPAdes) (version 2) | ecosystem: Environmental > Aquatic > Marine > Oceanic | place...
TAATTTTAGAGAATTTACAAAGTTTTCCTCAACACAACGTATCTCTTAAAATTGAACCAATAATAATTGAGATTGTGCAAATATCAAAACAAGGCATTAAACTTGTTCGAATCAACAAGATATATTAGGTATTATCTTGCTTAAAATAGAATTGAGTTCCAATATAGTAAAAAAATAAATGTTTAGATTCTTTACAAGCAAAAAATGGTTTATCTGGGCCTATCTTGGCTCGACAGTAATCTTAACGTCGTTATGGTTATCAGTACAAATTGATGTAAAGATCAATAAATGGTTTGGTGGCTTCTACGATATGATTCAAAAAGCATTAGGAACGCCAAATGCAATTACAATGTCAGAGTATTTAGATGGTCTATACAGCTTTGGTAAACTTGCCGCCTTGTGGATTGTATTAGGACTTGCTACCTCATTTCTTACTTCACACTTCTTGTTTAGATGGCGCACATCAATGGTTGAGTATTATCACAGCGTATATGATAAAGCACGCACTATTGAAGGTGCATCACAACGTGTACAAGAAGACACAATTAGGTTTTCACGCATAATGGAAGGCTTGGGAACAGCTTTCATTGAATCAGTGATGGTATTAATTGAGTACTTTCCGTTATTGATGGGTTTATCAGTAGGTATTCCTATTATGTGGTTTGGAGATTGGTCATATGGATTGGTTTCAGGTGCCCTTATTTGGGCTGTAGGTGGTACAATTTTAATGATTGCACTAGCTTGGATATTAAGACTTGTAGGTATTGAATACGATTTACAAAAGAGGGAAGCCGCTTATCGCAAAATACTTGTTATAGCAGAAGACGATGGAAGCATAAGACCAAAATCATTAGAAGAGCTATTTGTTGGAGTAAGAAAAATTCATTACAAAAGTTATCTGTTTTATTTGTATTTTAATATTGGAAGACTTGCGTACTTGCAAGCCAACGTTTTGGTCGGATATATTTTCATAGCACCTGCAATAGTTGCCGGAGTAATGACACTTGGAGTAATGCAACAAATACTTAGAGCATTTGGTAGAGTAGAAGGCTCACTTCAATATTTATTTAATGCATGGCCAACGATTATAGAATTAGCTAGTGTTTATAAACGTCTAAGAGAGTTTGAACGACAAATTGATTCAATGACTGAATCGGAAGTACAAGCATAATTAAATCAATACTTGCCCCATTTTAAGCTCTTGTCCTGACTGCAGTTTTAATGCTGGAGCAGTCTCTGGAAGAAGCATAATAACCGTTGAACCCATATTAAACCGACCTAGCTCGTCACCTTTAAATAATTCAAACTCTTTTTCTGTGTAATCATAAACCTTAACCACTTTTCCATACGGAGGTGTTATTTGACCCTGCCATGAAGTCTCCATAGAGCCAACAAAAATTGCTCCAACCAGTACAAAAGCCACCTTTCCAAAAACAGTATCAAATAGACAAACCAAGCGCTCGTTTCGAGCAAAAACTCCATTAACTTTATTTACCGTTTTGTGATTCACTGAGAATAGATTTCCAGGAATATATCGCATCGAAACCAACTTACCATCAAATGGCATATGAATACGGTGATAATCTTTAGGCGCAAGATAGATAGTTGCAAAGTATCCATTTTCTAATTTTTCTAAGGATTCTCCAGCCAAAAGTTGTGATAAAGAGAAATGATGACCCTTGGCTTGCAAGATTTGAGAGTCTTTTATTTGCCCTGCTTGTGATACGACACCGTCTACAGGTGAAATAATTGCCGATTCTGAGATGGGCCTAGCCTGCGGCTTTAAAGCTCGAGTAAAGAAATCGTTAAAATGAGCATAATCTGAGATATTGTCGCTTTCAGCTTCAGCTAAATTGACTTGATGTTTATTGACAAACCAGCGCGTGAAGGTGTTTTTAATCCATACATTTTCGATTCGTGCGAACCAAAACATCAGCTTTGATAACAAATGCTGAGGTAATAAATACTGAAGAAAGGTCATTAAGCAAGCTTTGCCAAAATAAAGTCAACTGCTTCTTTGAAATCAATTTCAATTTTGTCAACTTCATTTCGTGATTTGTATTCTATTTTGCCGCTATCGACATGAGTGTCACTGATAACAAATCGGTGAGGGATACCCAAGAGTTCAGAATCAGCAAACATAATGCCTGGTCTTTCTTTGCGATTATCTAGTAGCACTTCAACTCCCTGACTCAGAAACTGTTCATAGAGTTCATCAGCCAGCTTTCTAACTCTACTAGATTTGTTGTAATTTATTGGAACTATAACAAGCTGAAATGGAGCTATCGACTCAGGGAAAATAATCCCCTTATCGTCATGGTTTTGCTCAATACTTGCCGCAACAATACGAGTTACGCCAATGCCATAACAGCCCATATTCATATTCACAGCTTTGCCATCTTCACCAATAACATTGGCATTCATTGCGTCAGAGTATTTTGTACCTAATTGAAAAATATGGCCAACTTCAATACCACGCTTAATTTCAAGCTTACCATTTCCATCTGGAGAAGGATCGCCAGATACAACATTACGTAAATCAGCTGCAACAAAGTTTGACGTATCACGACCCCAGTTAACACCAGTTAAATGTTTTCCTTCTTCATTCGCACCACACACAAAGTCCGACAAACAAGCCGCTGCATAGTCAACAATAATTGGAATAGAAAGATCAACAACTCCTATAGAACCAACTGAACAGCCTAATTGTTGTAGAATTTTTTCTTCATCAGCCATCTGAAGGGGTTGTTTCACACCTTTTATTTTTGCAGCTTTTACTTCATTTAATTCATGATCCCCGCGCAGCACTATTGCAACCAGAGAGTCATTATCGCTTTCAACTACTAGTGTCTTTATTGTAGTTTTTGGCTTTATATCAAGCAATTGACAAACATCATCTATGGTTTTAACATCTGGCGTTTCAGCAACTGTTACAGTTTGTTTCGGAGGTTCTGGTTGACCCTGAGGCAAGGTTTCCGCACGATCAATATTAGCAGAATAGTCTGACTTATCTGAAAAACAGATCGCATCTTCACCAGAATCTGCGAGCACATGAAATTCGTGCGAACTGTCACCACCAATGGCGCCGGAATCAGCCAAAACTACTCTATATTCAAGTCCAAGTCTGTCAAAAATAGTGCAATAAGTTTGATGCATAACTTGATAAGTTTCACCAAGTGAAGCCTCATCAATATGAAATGAATAGGCATCCTTCATAATAAATTCACGTGAACGCATGACACCAAAACGTGGGCGAATTTCATCTCTAAATTTGGTTTGAATTTGGTAAAAATTTATTGGAAGCTGCTTGTAACTTCGAAGATACTGCTTAGCGATATTAGTGATAACTTCTTCGTGCGTTGGTCCCAGGCAAAAATCCCTTTCATGTCTGTCCTTAAATCGTAACAACTCTGGACCATACTCTTCCCATCTTCCTGATTCTTGCCAAAGCTCTGCAGGTTGGGCAACGGGCATCAATAACTCTTGTGCCAAAGACTTATTCATTTCTTCGCGAATAATTTTTTCAACTTTTTGTATAACCCTAAGCCCTATAGGAAGATATGAATACAAACCTGAGGCCAGCTTTGAGACTAGGCCTGCACGAATCATTAATTGGTGTGAAATGATTTGTGCATCGTTAGGCGCCTCTTTAATCGTCGGGATAAATAAATCACTGCTTTTCATATAAAATAGGCACTAATTACAATAAATGATATGATTTTACCCAATGCCTGATTTACAAACTTTATTTATTTGGATTATTCCCGTTCTCTTTGCTATTACCCTTCATGAGGCTGCACACGGCTGGGTAGCGAGTAAATTCGGAGATCACACTGCCAGAATGATGGGCAGAGTCACCCTCAATCCGGTCAAACACATTGACCCCGTAGGTACAATCCTAGTTCCTGCAGTATTGTTAATAATGTCAACTGGATTTATTTTTGGTTGGGCTAAGCCTGTTCCGATTAATTTTAATGCTCTCCGGTCTCCTAAATCTGGCATGATTTGGGTTGCACTTGCTGGACCAGGAGCAAACTTGATTATGGCTATTGGTTGGCTATTGGTTGTCTTCCTCGCAATCAATATGAATATACCTATTTTGTTAAAAATGGCAGGTGCTGGAATATTTATTAATATATTACTGGCGGTATTTAATCTATTGCCTATTCCCCCTCTAGACGGGTCCCGAGTAATTAGCGCACTCTTACCAAACCCATTGGCTTATAGATACAATCAATTAGAACAATACGGCTTTTTTATACTAATCGGCCTAATGTTTATTGGAGGTTTTACTTACATAGTTTGGCCAATTGTTGGACTAGTTTTAAGTTGGATGTCAATACTTTCTGGCCTTAATTTAATTGGCTTGATGAATTTTATATTTTCCTAAGATGAACAACTAAGTTCTAGGTTTTTTGCCCATTCTGGGGCTTCTTTGGTGTAAGAATCAAACCCCTTATATTCGTCAAATGGATTTTTTAATAAGTTAAACAAAGTGTCTATTTCATCGTACTGGTGTTGGTCTTCAGCCTTTCTAATGGCTACTTCTGCTAAATAATTTCTTAAAACATATTTTGGATTGACTGAATCCATTGATTTTTGCCTTTGATTAGGCTTTATTTTTTCTTGGGTTAATCTTTGATGATAACGTTCAAACCATGAATCAAAATCAGAACCCATATTATTGTCTTCTTTTGATAATAACCTCATCGAGAGAGGGTAATCTTTTCTGTGTACATAAAGTAACTGTAGATAATCGCTAACTAATTTGCTGTCATCTTCATTAACTTCAACCAAACCAAACTTTTGTCTCATCAGAGCTGAATATTCTTTAACTAAAAACCCCTCATATTCAGCTAGAGCGTCTTTTAAATGAGTTTCATCAATCAGACTCCTGATTGCATTAGCAAGTCGATCTAAATTCCATAAAGCGACCGAAGGCTGTCTTTCAAATGAATAACGACCCTGATGATCAGAATGATTACAAATAAAACTAGGATTGTAAGTCTCCATAAAACTGAAAGGCCCATAATCAATTGTCAATCCCAAAATAGACATATTGTCACTATTCATTACTCCGTGGGCAAAGCCTTGAGCTTGCCAACGAGCTATCATCACAGCGGTAGAAAGAATAACTGTCTTGAATAGTTGCAGATAAGAATCTTTACCTTTCAGTTGAGGATAATAATGATCAATAACAAAATCCGCTAATTTTTTGACTTCTGCGGTTTGTCCTCTTGAAGCAAACAGTTCAAAGTGGCCAAAACGGATATGGCTTTTGGCAACACGGGTAACGATTGCACCACTTTCAACATGTTCACGATAAACATCTGTGTCACTTGCAACAATAGCAAGGGCTTTTGTGGTTGGTATATTTAATCCTTCCATAGCAATAGAACATAAATACTCACGTATGGATGACCTTAGCACCGCTCGACCGTCAGCACCACGTGAATATGGTGTAGTTCCTGCTCCCTTAAGTGACAACTCATAACCGTTAGCCTCTCCAATCAAGCAAGAACGACCATCTCCGAGCTGGGGGACAAAGTAGCCGAACTGGTGGCCTGCATAAACACTAGAAAGAGGTTCAATTCCATCTAGCTTTGCTTCACCCGTACAAACTCCGAGTAACTCTTTTTCACTCAAGTTCAGTTCGAGCTTTGCTTTTAAATCCTTGTTTACATGTATTAGATGAGTATTTTCAAGCCTCTGAGTCTCAACTCGCGAATAATACTCTTCGCCTAACTCTGCAAATTTAAGAGAGCTTGTCATTAAGGATTTTATTGACTTGTTTTGGGTTAGCCTTGCCTTGAGTTGCCTTCATTACTTGACCTACAAAATAACCCAAGAGTTTGGTGTTGCCAGCTTTAAATTGTTTAACTTGTTCAATATTGTTAGCAATAATTCCATCTATTATGTCTTCAATAGCTCCGACATCTGTCATCTGCTTTAAGCCTTGGCTTTCAATAATGTCATCGACCCTTCCATTTCCTTTCCACATAGCTTTAAAAACATCTTTAGCAATTTTTCCAGAAATCGTATCATCACTAATTCTTTTAACAAGTTCAGATAATTCTCTGGCGGATATAGGTGAGTCTTGAACATCAATTTGGTTTTTATTAAGTGCTGCTGAAAGCTCACCCATCACCCAATTTGCTGAAAGTTTCGCTTCAGCCCCGTCATTCAGCATTACTTCATAATAGTCTGCCAAAGATTTTTGAGCTGTTAAATTTTCTGCATCATAATCACTTAAACCAATCTCACTAATAAACCTATTTTTCTTTTCTGTTGGTAGTTCAGGCAAGCTATTTTTAATTTCAGTAAGCATTTCATCTTCAATATCGACAGGCAACAAGTCAGGATCCGGGAAATATCTATAATCATTGGCTTCTTCTTTGGTACGCATCGAACGTGTTTCATTTTTTACTGCATCATAAAGACGTGTCTCTTGGACAACTTCACCGCCATCTTCTAAAATGTCTTGCTGTCTCTCAATCTCTATATTGATAGCTTTCTCTAGAAACTTAAAGGAGTTTATGTTTTTTAGTTCAGCACGAGTACCTAACTTTTTTGACCCTTTTTTTCTGATTGAAACGTTGGCATCGCAACGAAATGAGCCCTCTTGCATATTGCCATCACAAATACCAATATACTGCACCAAGGCGTGAATTTTTTTTGCATAAGTTACAGCCTCTTTGGCGCTACGCATATCTGGCTCTGAAACAATCTCAAGGAGTGGTGTTCCAGCTCGGTTAAAGTCAATCGCTGAATGGTCTTCATATAAGTCATGGATTGATTTTCCTGCATCCTCTTCTAGATGAGCACGAGTAATACCGACCATTTTTGCACCACCCTCTTCTGTACTAATATCAATTGCTCCTTTCCCTACAATTGGAATTTCAAACTGAGAAATTTGATAACCCTTAGGCAGGTCTGGGTAAAAATAATTCTTTCGCGCAAAAATAGAGTGTTGATTAATTTTTGCATTTACTGCCAGACCAAATCTAAGCGCCATATTGACTACTTCTTTGTTAAGTACAGGTAGAACACCTGGTAAACCTAGGTCAACCGCACAAGCTTGAGTATTTGGCTCAGCACCAAATTCTGTCGATGCGCCTGAAAAAATTTTAGATTTCGTATTTAACTGAGAATGAATTTCTAAACCAATCACTGTTTCCCAAGCCATAATAACCCCCTAAATATTCTCAGGTAAAACTGAATGCCAATCAGTTTGAGTTTGAAATTGATGGGCGGCATTTAATAAAACCTCTTCAGACCAGTAGTTACCAATCATCTGAAGGCCGACAGGCAGATTGTTAGAGAAACCAGCTGGAATGCTCATCCCTGGCAAGCCCGCCAAATTAGCAGAAAGTGTATAAATATCTGCTAAATACATGGATACAGGGTCCTTTATAGCTCCTAATTCAAATGCCGTGGTTGGTGAAACGGGCCCCATAATTAGGTCAACATTTTGAAAAGCTTTTTTAAAGTCTTCGCTAATCAATTGGCGAACCTTTTGCGCTTTAAGATAATATGCATCATAATAACCCGCCGAAAGTGCATAAGTGCCAATCATAATACGCCTTTTAACTTCATCACCAAAACCTTCTGAACGTGACCTAAGATACAAGTCATTCAAGTCTTTTGGATCTTTGCATCGATAACCATAACGAACACCATCGAGACGCGACAAATTCGATGAACATTCACAAGGTGCAACTATGTAGTAAGTTGGAATAGCGTATGCTGAATTTGGAAGGCTTATCTGTTGGAGTTCAGCTCCCATAGCTTCAAATTCCTTCATAGATTCTGTAATGACCTTTTCAACACTGCTATCTAAACCATCTGAAAAAAATTCCTTTGGAATGCCTATTTTTAAACCTTTTATCGAATCTCTCAAACTTTTTGTGTAATCGGGAACATCTCTCAAAGCACTGGTTGAATCTTTTTCATCAAAACCAGCAATAGCATTTAAAACCAACGCGGCGTCTTCAGCAGTTTGAGTCATTGGTCCAGCTTGGTCTAGGCTAGAAGCGTAGGCTATCATGCCATATCTTGAGACTCTCCCATAAGTTGGCTTAATGCCAGTAATCCCACAAAGACTTGACGGCTGCCTGATACTCCCACCAGTGTCGGTTCCAGTAGCAAATGGTGATAAACGACCTGCTACAGCAGCCGCAGAGCCACCTGATGAACCGCCAGGAACCATTTTTTTGTTCCAGGGGTTTTTAACTGGACCATAGAAAGAGTTTTCATTTGAAGAACCCATGGCAAATTCATCCATATTTGTCTTACCCAGCATGACCATATTTTCAATATTTAGTTTATGACTGAGGGTTGCATCGTAAGGCGAAATAAAAGGGTCTAGAATTTTCGAACCAGCAGACGTTTTAACGCCTTTGGTACAAAAAATATCTTTGTGAGCAAACGGGATACCTGTCAAAACACTGCCACTGCCATTTGCCAGTTTGGCGTCAGCTGCTCGCGCCTGTGATAATGCAAGTTCATCAGTTACAGTAATAAATGCATTGAGATCTGAACGATTAATTCTATCAAGATAGTGTTGAGTTAGCTCAACTGAAGAAAATTCTTTATTTTTTAAACTTTTAGATAGTTCAGCTACTGATAATGTGTGCATTTTTATTCAATCACCGTTGGTACAAGAAAGTGTTGCTTTCCAGTTTTTGGTGCAATCGCTTGAAATTCTTCAGATAAGTCAGCTTCACTCACTACATCTTCTCTAAGACGTTGTGACATCTCGAGGGGGTGAGCCATCGGTTCTACGTGATCAGTTTCTATCTCACCTAATTCAGCCATCAAACTAAGTATGTTATTTAGTTCGATTGTACTTTGCTCGATTTCAGAGTCATTAATGCTGAGTTTCGCTAGTTGGGCAATCTCTTTGACTTGTTCTTTATTTAATGACATAAAAATGACTAATTACGAATGACAAAATTCCGATAAAACTTGCTTTAGGTTCTCTTCAGAGTAGTCTTGTGAAATATATGCATTCCCTAACCACAAAAACAACACAAGACGTATATTACCATCGATGACTTTTTTGTCGAGCAACATTGCTTTGTATAGTTGTGTTGCAGTAATGTTGTATTTTCCTATACTGCAAGGCAATCCTGCCAAAGTAAGAATACTTTTAACCCTCTCTACATCTCCTGCCGATAAGTTGCCTTCAAGTTGAGAAAGTCTAGCTGCCATACACATACCAATCGCAACAGCTTCTCCATGTAAATAAGTACCATAACCTAAAACGTTTTCAATGCTATGCCCAAAGGTATGACCAAGATTTAATAATCTTCGTACACCACTCTCAAACTCGTCTACAGAGACAATTTCTGCCTTATATGAACAAGAGCGATAAATAGCGTCAATAAGTAATCCCTTGTCTTCCTGGTGCAGTCCTCTCTTTATTGAATCAATATTTTTTTCAAGGTCTGAAAGAAAATCAATATTAGTTAGCAAGCCGTATTTAATTACTTCGGCCATTCCTGCTGAAAACTCACGAATAGGCAAAGTATCCAATGTATCTACGTCAATAATAACCGCTCGGGGTTGGTGGAATGCACCAATCATATTTTTACCTAAAGTATGATTAACTCCGGTCTTGCCGCCTACACTAGAGTCTACCTGAGAAAGTAAAGTTGTTGGAATTTGAATAAAATCTACCCCACGTAGATAGGATGCTGCTGCGAATCCTGTTATGTCGCCGACAACACCACCACCCAGGGCAATCAATGTTGCGCTACGATCAAACTTTGCTTCTAGTAGAGCGTCAAATATAGAATTAACTGTTTCCAGTGTTTTATATTGTTCTCCATCTGGAAGAATCGTCACCTGAATTTGGAAATTACCCAGTAAATTTTTAACTTTATCTAAATAAAGAGGCTCGATTTTCGAGTTAGTAACAACCATCACCTGTTGTCCAGAAATGTGTTTCTCGAGGTAGGTCTTATCTGAAAGCAAATCTCTCCCAATATAAATAGGATAGGATTTATCGCCAAGCTCTACGTTTAGAATTTTTAGTTTAGTTGACATTAGGCAAACACCCTAGTTTCTCCCTCACCGGCAACATTTTCAATACAGCGCCCACACAAATCTTTATGTGCTTCATTTTCACCAATTTCTTCTCTGTGGTGCCAACAACGAACACACTTTTGATAACTACTTTTAATAACCATGATGGCTAAAGACTTATCAATATCAGTTGCTTCCTTTGGTTTTTCAGAAAGTAAATGAATTCTAGCATCTGAAGTAATAAAAACGAACCTTAATTCATCTTTTAGCTCTCCAAGTGCTTGATAATTCTCATCGTTGCAATATATATCCACTTCGGCGTCAAGCGAGGAACCAATAACCTTATCACGGCGCATCTCTTCAAGCTCTTTACGGAGGTGAACATTAACATCCCTAGCAGTATCAATTGCACTATTATTAAAGTCACCAATTAGACCTTCATACCAGGTTTGCAAAAACACACTCTCGTTAGAAGCTCCAGGGAGATACTGCCAAACTTCCTCAGCAGTAAATGAAAGTACCGGAGCCATCCAGCGCACCATTGCGTGAGCAATGTGATATAAAGCACTCTGCGCAGATCTTCGCGCTAAAGAATCTGTTTGGGTCGTATACTGCCTGTCTTTTATAATGTCCAAATAAAAACCACCTAAATCATTGATACAGAAATTTAGTATCATTTTCATTGCAAGATGAAAGTTATACTCATCATACTCATTAACAACTTGTGACTGCAAATCGGCGGTTTTTGAAACAATCCACTGATCCAATACCAACATTTTATCAATACTTAAGAGGTCTTTATTAGGATCAAATCCTTGCATGTTGGCCAACATAAAGCGCATTGTATTGCGAATACGTCTGTAGCTATCTGCACTTCGCTTGAGGATCTCATCAGAGACCGTCATTTCTCCCGAATAGTCAGTACTCCCTATCCATAACCTTAAAATATCTGCACCTAAAGAATTAACCACCTTTTGTGGCGGAATCACATTACCCAAAGATTTGCTCATTTTGTGACCATTTTGATCAACTGTAAAGCCATGAGTAAGCACTTGTCTATATGGTGCCCTACCATTAATCGCACAGGAAGTTATTAGAGAGGATTGAAACCAACCCCTGTGCTGATCTGAGCCTTCTAGATACATATCAGCAATATCACTCAAATAGTTGCTAGCCTTTAAAACCGCATAGTGACTCACTCCAGAGTCAAACCAGACATCGAGTGTATCGGTCGTTTTTTCATATTCAGAGGCTTCAGAATCCAACACATCTTCTACCTTAAGACTAAACCAGGCTTCTATACCACCCTTCTCTATTTTTTTAGCAACTATCTCAAAAAGAGACTCAGTATCTGGGTGTAATTCTCCAGTATTTTTATTAATAAAAAGAGTAATAGGAGAACCCCAAAACCTTTGTCGAGAAATACACCAGTCAGGACGATTTCCAACCATTAATTCGATCCGTTTCTGTCCCCAACTCGGTATCCATTTAACTTTAAGTATTTCAGCATTAACTGTATCTCTTAACTTTTTTTGAGTCATAGAAACAAACCATTGTGGTGTCGCCCGAAATATTAGCGGAGTTTTGTGTCTCCAGCAATGCGGGTAAGAATGAGTCATTGGAGTGTGACTGACAAGGGTATTTTTCTTTTTTAATAATTCAATGATAGTGGTATTTGCTTTAAATATATATTCTCCAGCTACGCTTTCTGTTGTTTCTATAAACACACCTTTACCGTCAACAGGACAATCGACTGGTAAGTTATACTTAAGACCCACTACGTAGTCATCCTGACCATGCGAAGGGGACGTATGAACTGCTCCAGTACCTGTTTCAGTAGTTACATGCTCTCCCAAAATAATAGGAACCTGCTTGTTGTAAAAGGGATGATTTAGCAAAATACCTTCTAGATCTGAACCTTTATAAACCTTATCTAATTTACCCACAGCTTTAAGGTTGAATCTCTCTAACGATGCTTCAAAGAGTTCTTCAGCCAAGAGAAAGCATTGCTCTCCTAGGTCAAGCAAAACATAATCAAGCTCAGGGTGCAGGGCAACTGCTTCGTTGGCAGGTAAGGTCCATGGGGTTGTTGTCCAGATAACAACTGAAACTGGCTTATCCAAACCAAACACGCTAGAATCAACAACCTCAAAAGCAACATCAACGGTGTCAGACTCCTTGTCTTTGTATTCCACTTCTGCTTCTGCTAACGCTGAAGAACACTCGGTACACCAGTGAACAGGCTTATAACCCCTTGAAAGGTGACCGTTTTTTATTATTTTTCCAAGAGATCTAACAATGTCTGCTTCATACTTAAAGTTTTTTGTTAAGTATGGGTTATCCCAGTCACCTATGATTCCCAAGCGCTTGAAATCAATCTTTTGTTTTTCAATTTGTTGGTCAGCGTATTCTCGACAAGCTGCACGAAAATCATCAGCATTAATTTTCTGTCCTACCTTGCCCTTCTTTTTCTCAACGTTGTGTTCAATTGGCAAGCCATGACAATCCCAACCAGGCACATAAGGAGCGTCAAACCCAGATAAGGTTTTACTTTTCACAATAACATCTTTAAGGACTTTGTTGACTGCATGCCCAATATGAATGTCGCCGTTTGCATATGGCGGCCCATCATGAAGAACAAAAATAGGATTTCCTTTAAATTTCTGACGAATCTGCTGATATAAATCCTTGTCTTGCCATTGCTGTAAAAAACCGCCTTCACGGTTTGCCAAGTTGGCTTTCATTGGAAAGTCTGTTGCAGGTAAGTTTAGGGTGGTTTTATAATCGGCCATTAAAGAACAAAATAATTCTACATAAAACCGCCATTATACTTGACACATAAGGTTTGTTAAGATTGAAAATCTCTAGCTAAAATGAAATTTAAACTTAAAAATAAACAATAAATTTAGTCTTTAAGATTGACAGAATTTAACAAGGCTTGTACCTGTTTAGGTTTAAGATATTCAGACTGATTTGATCGTAACTTATCCGGCAAACGAATGTCACCAAATCTAATACGAATTAAGCGTGACACTTTGAAATCGAGGAACTCCCATAACCTTCTCACCTCGCGCTTTCTACCTCCTCTGATAACAACTCGGTACCAACGATTAGCTCCCTCTCCGCCTCCCTGAGTGACCTTATGAAATTTAGCAAAGCCATCTTCAAGTTCTACCCCATTGGTTAATTTCTTGATGTGTTCTTCTTTAACTTTTCCCAGGACTCGAACAGCATACTCTCTATCAATTTGTGCACTAGGGTGCATTAACTTGTTAGCTAGCTCACCATTATTAGTAAACAATAATAACCCTGATGTATTTAGGTCGAGCCTGCCAACCATTACCCAGCGGCTGTTCTCTGGTAGTAAATCAAAAACACTTTTACGACCTTCAGCATCTTTGGTAGAACAAATAAAACCGGCTTGTTTATTAAGGATTAAAACTTTTGTCTCAGTCTCTGCGTACCGTTTTAGATCGATTAATTTTCCATCAATTCTGACCTTGTCATTAAGTACAGCTTTGTCTCCAAGTTTTGCATCATGATTATTTAATGACACCCTACCCTGCTCAATCAATCTTTCTGCCCAACGTCTTGAGCCGTAACCTGCATTGGCAATGAGCTTTTGTAATCTTTCAGACATATTTTAAAAGCCTAAAAAAATTTAGTAGGTTATTCCCATCGCATCACGCACCTCTTCCAATGTGTTTTTAGCAACACTACGAGCACGCTCAGAGCCATCAAAAATAATTTCTTGAATTAAATTAGGGTTTGATTGATATTTAGCTATACGTTCTTGCATAGGTCCTAGCTCAGAAATAACAGAGTCAATTACAGGCCCCTTGCATTCAATACAACCAATCTTAGCTTTTGTGCAACCCTCAACAACCCAATCGAGTGTATCCTGTGGGGAATAGATTTGGTGCATCTGCCAAACCGGACATTTGTTAGGATCACCAGGGTCACTTAATTTGATGCGTGCTGGATCAGTTGGCATTTTTTTGATTTTTTGTGTAATGACTTCTGGCTCATCTCTTAATGAAATCATGTTTTCGTATGACTTAGACATTTTTTGTCCATCTAGACCAGGCATCTTTGAAGCCTTTGTTAGTAATGCTTCAGGCTCAATTAAGATAATTTTACCTAGTCCTTCTATATACCCAAGTAACCTCTCGCGATCACCAAGTGTGATGTTTTGCTGCTCACCAAGCAAAGCTTTTGCTTTAACCAAAGACTCATCATCACCAGTCTCCTGGTAAGTTTTTCTTAATTGTCGGTATACCTTAGCTTGCTTTTTCCCCATTTTATTGACAGCCGACTCGGCCTTCTCTTCAAAGCCAGATTCTCGACCATAAACATAATTAAAGCGCCTGGCTACCTCACGAGTGAATTCAACGTGGGCTACCTGATCTTCACCAACGGGTACAAGTCCTGCCTTGTATATCAAAATGTCTGCGCTTTGAAGTAACGGGTAACCTAAAAAGCCATATGTTGACAAGTCTTTTGTTTTTAATTTTTCCTGTTGATCTTTGAAAGACGGTACACGCTCAAGCCAACTGATTGGTGTAGACATAGATAACAGCAAATGCAGTTCGGCATGCTCAGGAACCTTAGATTGTACAAAAATAGTAGAAGTGTTTGGATTAATGCCCGTAGCTAGCCAATCAACGACCATGTTTGAGACATTACTCTCTAGGTCAAGATTGTCAGCATAGTGA
>Ga0207963_1001042_pt1 | contig 14679 bp, 7 predicted proteins | sample Knorr_S15_td_NAD_FD_185604 | JGI IMG/M metagenome (GOLD analysis project Ga0207963, IMG submission 185604) | Marine microbial communities from Southern Atlantic Ocean transect - Knorr_S15_td_NADW_ad_2500m_LV_A (SPAdes) (version 2) | ecosystem: Environmental > Aquatic > Marine > Oceanic | place...
CGCCGCCTCCAACCCCTGCACCCCGGACACGACAACGTGTGCGGTCATGACGGCGTCCACGCCGTCGTCGACGGCCCTCCGGAAGGGCACGAGCTCCAGCGAGTTGAGCCGGTTCAAATCAGCCGGTACCACCGGGACCGTGACATGGGAGTCCGTCTGGGTGTCGCCGTGTCCGGGGAAGTGCTTCGCGGTCGCCAGGACTCCCCCCTCATGAGAACCTTCGATGAAGGCGACTCCGAGGCGCGCCACCGCTTCAGGATCCTCTCCGAAGGAACGCGTGTTGATCACCGGATTTTCCGGATTCGAGTTCACGTCCAAAACCGGCGCGAAATTGAGATGCAGCCCGACCGCCTTCGCCTCCAACGCCGTTATCCGGCCGTACTCCCGGGCGAAGCGTTCCTCCCCGATGGCCCCGAACGCCATCGTGGGAGGGAAGCTCGTCCCGCCACCCTGCGGAAGGAGTGACGGCAAGGCATAGGAGTGGTTGATCCGCATACCGGGGCCGCCGTTTTCGAAATCGGACGTCACCAACAGGGGGATCCTGGACCTGGCCTGTAGCTCGTTGAGCTTGGCCGCATACGAATGCGGGAGCCCGATCGACAGATAGAGGCCGCCGATCTCGTCGTTCTCCACCCACCCCGCCCATTCCTGGAACTCGACGCTACTGGTCGACGCGTACGACCCGGGCATCCACTGGATGACGAGCTGGGCCACCTGTTGCCGGAGGGTCAGCGAAGACAAGGTCTCCTCGACCCACCGCAAAGCGTCTGGATCCAACGAGGCTCTGCCGGGAGTCACCGGGCCGGCGGCACCATAAGACGCCGCACCGATTTCGGGCGATCCGCCCGCCGTACCCACCGGCGGCCTAACCCCACCACACCCACTCGACCACAGCACGATCAGGACCGCTGCCAAAGCGAACCTTCTATCGCCCACCGACACCTGCCTTGAGGGGTACCTGTATTCCGTCACCCACCGCGAAGTATGGGTCCATCCCAATGGGGCTCCGGCCGCTGATCGCGATTCCGCCAAACAGGGCGCCCGCCGCCGCCTCCTGGCTGACCTGTGCCGAACTCCACGCCAACATATACGCCCGAGCGTCGGGGAACAGCGAAATCAAGTACGGATTCCCGAACGAGATCACGACGTGTGTGACGTTCCTTCTTGCCAACTCATTCACAAACTCCACGGTGGCGTCAGGAAGGTCGACCCGGCCGGCGAAATTCGAATAGACCGATACGACCACGAGGTTCGACTGGCCCGCCCGACGGAGGAGATCGTCATACGCCTCCGAATTCGTACCCTCATCCACCGTTCTGGTCACAAGCCGGGGATAGGTCTCGCGCAACCGCCTGTCGAAATACCGCCCCGACAGTAGGTCGTCGGGATTGCGGAAGCTCACGGACAAGACACGGGCGCTACGCGTCCCCAGGAGAGGCAGCAGGTTGCGCCCGTTCCGGATCAGAGTGATCGAGTGTTCAGCGATCTCGCGCGAAATTTCGATATGCTCGGGCACGCCCACGACACGCGGAACCATCTCGGGCGCTACTGAACGCTCTTCAGCGAGGCCAAGGTTCTCCTTGAGGCGCAGCAACCTGCCGACCGATTCATCGATACGAGCCTCCGTCAGCCGCCCCGTGTCGACAGCTTTGACGATCGCATCGATGGCCTGCTTCACATCCCTCGGCATGAGAATAACGTCCGCTCCCGCCAGTACCGCCAGGACCGCAGCTTCGCCCCGGGGAAAGAGCCGGTCTACTGCGTCCATGTCCATCGCATCGGTAAAGATGATCCCGTCGAATCCCAGGTCGTTCCGGAGCAAGCTAGTGAGCACAGCCTCGGACAGAGTCGCGGGTATGGTCTCTCCGCTGATCTCCGGCACTGCGATATGCGCAGTCATGATTCCCTGGATGCCCGCGTCGATGGCTGCACGGAAGGGCACCAACTCGATGGCATCGAGGCGTTCACGATCGATTCGGATTATGGGCAAAGCCAGGTGAGAGTCGGTCTCCGTATCTCCGTGTCCCGGGAAATGTTTTCCGGTCGCCACGGCGCCGTGCTCCTGAAGTCCCTGGACGAACGCCACACCCAAATCAGCGACCGCACTCGGATCTTCGCCGAACGAGCGAATGTTGATTATCGGGTTATCAGGATTGTTGTTGACGTCCAGGACCGGGGCGAACGGGACGTGGACACCCATGGTGCGGGCCTCCAGCGCAGTGATTCTTCCCAACTCGTAAGCATACCTGAGATCACCCGCAGCGCCGAACGCCATCAGCGACGGGAACGTGGTGGCCCCCCCGAGCACGATGTTTGTCGGGATATGAACGGCTCCTCTGAAGCGGAATCCCGCCCCCGTCTCCAGATCGGCAGCCACCAACAGTGGGTACTTGGAGTGTTGCTGGAGGTCGTTGAGCTTGACCGTGACCTCGCTCGGTGATCCGACGGACATGATCACCCCTCCCACGTGTTCCTCCTCAATGACGCTGACGATGCGGTCGTGCGTCTCACTGCCCTCTGGTGCGAAGTTGCCCAGTACGAAGGGCATCATCAGCTGCCCGACCTTCTCCCGGAGCTTCATCCCGGAGAGCGTGCTTTCCGCCCAGGAGAGTGCGGGAGAGGCTGAAGTCGAGGAGGCCGCCGGAAGGTTGGCTTCCGCTTGATCAATCTCAACCGGAGCCTCCTGCTGAGGAGCCGGCACGGTCACTGGAGCTTGCCCGGAGCAGGCGGAAAAGAACAGAACTAGGATCCAGAAGCTTCCCGTAGGGTTACTCAGGGGGAGGCGCGGAATGCTCTGGATTGTCATTAAGTTAATTTAAAGACCTCTGCAACAGTGGAGAGAACTGCCCAAGTGTCTTTAGGAGAGCAAGTTATGGGGTTGTGCAGGGCACCACAATCCTGTTCTTTGTTGCTCCTTCTCGCTTGCTCACGGCCGGACGCACAACTCGACGCTTCATTATACCAGGATGACGGTGCAGGGTTCGGCCTGATTCGCCCGGGAATTGAGGTCCTCCTGGAGGACTCGATTCACCTGGTAGCGGGTCGTAGAGTCGGGCTGATCACCAATCAAACCGGCGTGGACAGCTCGGGCCGTTCCTCGATCGATCGGATTCATGAACATCCTGATGTGGACCTGGTGGCCCTCTTCGCCCCCGAGCACGGCATCAGGGGCACGGCCGACCCGGGAGCTACGATTGCGGACGACGTGGACGTCGAGACCGGTGTACCGATCCACTCCCTGTACGGCGCGGTGCTCAGTCCGACGCCGGAGATGCTTGACGGAATCGACGTCCTCCTTGTGGACTACCAAGACATCGGGGCCCGCTACTGGACCTACGTATCCACGATGACCCTCGCCATGGAGTCGGCTGCTGAACAAGGGATCCCCGTGGTTGTACTCGATCGTCCGAATCCAATCGGTGGCGCCGTGCAGGGCAACGTCCTCGACCCTGCGTTCGCCACGTTCGTAGGTAGATATCCTCTGGCGATGCGCCACGGCATGACGCTGGGGGAATTGGCTCGATACTACCGAGGGGAGGTCGGAATCGGAGTCGAGCTTCGTGTCGCTCCCGTTGATGGATGGCGTCGGGACATGCCCTTCGCCGAAACCGGGTTGCCGTGGATCCAGCCATCCCCCAACATGCCGGACGTCGAGAGCGCCACGCACTACCCCGGGACATGCCTTTTCGAGGGCACCGTTCTATCCGTCGCCAGGGGCACCGCGGCGCCCTTCCAGCAAATCGGTGCCCCATGGTTGGACGGCGAGGCCCTCGCCGAAGCCATGAACGGCTACGGACTGAGCGGAGTTCGCTTCGAGCCGGTCACGTTCGTCCCATACGCGCCCTCCGATGGCAAATTCGACGGTGTGGAGGTGTCGGGTGTCCGCCTGGTGGCCACGTCGCCCGAGTACGATCCAACCCGCGCCGCGGTCGCACTCCTGGTCGAGACTCACCGCATGTCCGGTGCCCAGTGGGGATGGCTCCAAGCCCACTTCGATCGCCTCGCTGGCACCGATCTTCTACGGCAGGCCGTCGACGCCGGAGCAGGGGTCGATGAGATACGGAGTAGATGGCAGGAAGAGTTGGAGGCCTTCATGCGGGTTCGGGAGCAGTACTTGATCTATCCGTGAGTCCCGGCGAAGCCGCAGCGGGCGAAGCCGTAGCGCCTTCCGATCACCCACCTGACCCACCTGACCCTACCTAGGCCTGAGTCCCCGCTTGGAAGGCCTCGTAGAGAGCTCTGGCGACGGGTCCTACTTTGCCGCTCCCCACCGGTTGGCCGTCGAGTCGAACGGTTGGCCGGACCTCGGTGGTCGTGCCCGTAAAGAAGATCTCGTCTGCAGCCCGGATCTCCTCCAAGGGCACCGGCCTTTCCTCTACCGGAAGCCCCTGCCCTTTGGCCAGTTCGATCACATATGCGCGAGTGACCCCGTGCAGGATCTGGTGCGTGGCAGGATGCGTGGTCACGACACCATCAAAAACCGCGAAGAGGTTGTTGTGGGAGCCCTCGAGCGCGACACCGTCCTTCACCAGAAGAGCGTCCGCCACTCCTGCCTCCGCGGCCGCTTGTTGGGCCAGCACATTGGGCAAGAGGCCGATCGATTTGATGTCGACTCGAGCCCAGCGGTCGTCGGGAACCGTGACGGCCTCGTAGCCCTGCTCCCAGCGCGCCGATTCGGGCCGGTGGTAGGCCTGGGCGAAGGCGTACACCGTGGGCGGAGTTCCCTCTGGTGGAAAATGGTGGGTTCTCGGCGCGGCCCCTCGTGTGATCTGGAGATATACGATCGCGACGTCTTCAGTATCGAGCGAGTTGGCGGCGATCAGGTCTGCGTGCATCTCCGGTAGCGCTGCCGAATCGTACTCGATACGGAGGGCATCGAGCCCGTGCCGTAACCGGCGCATGTGCTGCTCGATGCGGAAGAGACGGCCCCGATAGGCAGGGGTCACCTCGTAGATGCCGTCCGAAAGCAGAAATCCCCGGTCATCCACCGAAATCGTTGCCCGATCCTTGGGCAAGAACTCTCCGTTCAGGTAAACCGTGCTCATGGCACGTAGACCGTGCTCATCTCAATCGGATTTCAGTCGCTCGTCTCCAACTTGTCGAGCTCTTCGATGAGCGTCGCTTCATGAATGACCGACTCCTCGGACGGTGGTGACGAGGCCGACCCGGCCGAATCAGCAGCACCGGCAGCGTCCCCGGCAGCGTCATCGTCGTCACCCGACTCCAGTTGCATGGGCGCCTCGCCCTCAGGCGCGGCGATCAATCCCATCTCCTGTTTCAACGACAGGAGACGGTCTTCGACGTCACCGCCGTCACCCCCGCTCTCTAGCGCTTTGAAGTCGTCTTCGAGTGTTCCGGGACCGAGCGCCTCGTTTACCTCCTGGTGGGCCAGACTTTCGCGCTCCTGCTCATCGATCTTGTCGGCCATGCGTTCGAACGCATCGAACGCCGACGTGTTGGAGAGCCCCGACATGGTTTCGTGGATCCGCCGCTGGGCTTGAGCCCGACGCTGCTTCGCCACGAGAAGATTCCTCTTCCGCTTTGCCTCTTCGATCTTGTCATTCAACTGGCGCAGCGAGCCCTTGAGCTTCTCCATCTCCGCAGCCTGAGTTCTCCAGGTCTCGTCGAGAGTGCTAGCCCGTTCTTTGTGCTCTTGTTGCCTCACCAACGCCTGCTTCGCCATGTCGTCCCGACCCTCCTTCACGGCCAGCACGGCGCGGTGCTCCCATTGACGCACCTCCTTGACCTCGGCGTCGAGCGACGCACGGAGCTTCCGCTCATCCGCGATGGCCACCGCCACTTCCCGCTTGGCCTTCGCGAGCTGGTCCCGCATGTCCAGAATGATCTGGTTCAACATCTTCTCGGGATTTTCAGACCGGGAGATGAGATCGTTGATGTTCGACTTGATGACCGTAGACAGCTTCGTAAAAATGCTCATGGCATCAGCCCCCTCCTTCCGAACCGCTGTCGGCAGCCCCAGCGAGATCCTTGATTCGTCCAAGGTGACTCGACGCCGCATACTGGAGGCTCTCCACCGAAGCCTGTAACTCCTCGAAGTCCAGATTCTGCAATTCGAGGGTGTCTGTCAGAATCAACTCGCCGTCTTCGATTCCGTACGCCCCGTGCACGACGTCGGTGGCGTTCAGCTCGAGCAGAGCCCGGTAGAGCTCGCCCAAGTCCGACTCACCGTTCGGAAGGTCCATTACCTTGAGGCGCACCAGCAGCACCGGATCGGAGAGGTGGACGACCACACCTCCGCTCTGGCCCTTAATCAGAAACATCCCTTCATCCACCTCATTCCAGTCCAAATCCATCCGGATCAGGAAGCTCTCGAGATCCTCTCGAGTTACCATGGTCGACTCCGTGCTCTGTGCAGCTCGTTATCGGAGCCGCGGCCAGACAGTTTAACGATAGACCCCAATCCTGCGGGCCCTTTCCCCACGGAAAACTGATGTACGCGGTTTCCGCACCGTGCGGGGCACGCACCAAATTCCGAACTAGGGTTCTTATTCTAACACGAATGACCGGGCCCCTGCGACCCTAGGAGGGTGATCCGGCACTCCTGGCAACTCCCAGAAGCGGCGCGAGATATCTCCCGGTGTGTGAACCCGGCACCTCGGCAATCGACTCAGGTGGGCCCTCGCCCACAACTCGACCGCCCGCCTCTCCGCCATCGGGGCCAAGGTCGATGATCCAGTCCGCTGTCTTGATCACCTCGAGATTGTGTTCGATCACGACCACCGTATTACCCTTCTCCACGAGCCGGTGGAGCACCTCCAACAGGACCCGGATGTCCTCGAAGTGGAGGCCGGTCGTGGGCTCGTCGAGAATATAAAGCGTGCTCCCGGTGGCCCGCTTGGACAGCTCGCTGGAAAGCTTCACCCGCTGAGCCTCTCCACCGGAAAGTGTGGTCGCCGACTGCCCGAGGTGGATGTAGCCCAAGCCCACGTCCGAAAGTGTCTTGAGCTTGGCCCTGAGCCTTGGTACGGGCTCGAAGAAACCGAGGGCCTCGTCGACCGTCATGTCCAGCACGTCGGCGATGTTCTTTCCCTTGTAGAAAACGTCCAGAGTTTCCCGGTTATAACGCCTTCCGCGGCATACGTCGCACGGCACGTACACGTCGGGCAGAAAATGCATCTCGATCTTCACCAGGCCGTCCCCCTTGCAGGCCTCGCAGCGTCCTCCCTTCACGTTGAAGGAAAAGCGGCCGGGCCCATACCCCCTCATCTGGGACTCGGGGAGGCCGGAGAACAGCTCCCGGATCGGCGTAAACAAGCCTGTATAGGTCGCGGGGTTCGACCGCGGCGTACGGCCGATCGGCGACTGGTCGACCTCGATCACCTTGTCGATCAATTCGATTCCATCGATTCCCTCGTGGCGCCCCGGGACCACCCTGCTCCGGTACAAGTGACGGGCCAACACCCGATAGAGCGTCTGGTTGATGAGCGTCGACTTGCCCGATCCGCTCACGCCGGTCACCGCAACGAAGCAGCCGAGCGGGATGGCCACGTTGAGATCACACAAATTGTGCTCACTCGCCCCTCGCAGATAAAGCGAGCGATCCCCATTACCCTTCCTGCGTCTATCAGGAATCGGAATCTGCCGCCGACCCTCCAGATACGCTCCCGTGAGAGAAGCCTTTTCTGCGAGCACATCGGCCAGGCTCCCCTGCACAACAACCTCGCCACCCGCACGTCCGGCTCCGGGTCCCAGGTCTACGATGTGGTCGGCAACCCGGATCGTCTCCTCGTCATGTTCGACCACGATCACGGTGTTGCCCAAGTCACGAAGCGCCCGCAGGGTCTCCAGAAGCCGTTGGTTGTCCTTCTGGTGGAGCCCCACCGAGGGCTCGTCCAAAATGTAGAGCACACCCACGAGACGGCTCCCGATCTGCGTGGCCAAGCGAATACGCTGAGACTCACCACTGGACAGAGAGTCGGCAGAACGGCCGAGTGTCAGGTAGCGCAGGCCCACGTCCTTGAGAAAGCCAAGCCTCTCCTGAATCTCTTTCAGGATTGGCGTCGCAATCTCTCCGTGTAACACATGCCGGTCCGCCCCGGAGCCTATCGGCTCGTCCACCGCCAGGCTCCGGAAGAACTCGAGTACGTCGGAGATAGAAAGGTCGACGATCTCACCCAAGGATCGCCCTGCGATCGTCACGGCCAGGGATTCCGGCCTCAGCCGGCTCCCGGAACAGGCCGTACACCTGAGCGTGGACATGTACTCATGAAGCTGCGTGCGGACCGCATCAGACTTGGTCTCCTGATAGCGAGACTCCACATTTTCGATGACACCATCCCAGGTGTCCTCATAGTGGCCTTTGGCGTTTCCGGACCCCGAGCGGTACGGGAAGCGAATCTTCATCCGACCCGAACCATACATGATGGCGTGACGCGCCTCCTCCGGAATTTTTTCCCAGGGACTCCCTGGGTCGAATTCGTAGGCCTCCGCCAGCCCCGCGATCACCGAGCTCCGAAGGTGTCCCGAAGGTTCGCCCCATGGCAGCAAGACACCTTCCAGAAGAGAGAGAGTCCCGTCCGCCAGGAGTAGGTCCGGATTGACGTGTTTGCTGGTCCCGAGACCACCGCACTCTTCACAAGCCCCGTAGGGCGAATTGAAGGAGAACTGTCGAGGCTCGATCTCGGGGAGGCTGATGCCACAGTGGGCACAAGCGTAGTGCTCGCTAAAGAGGTGTGACACACGTGAACGGCCCTTTGCCTCCAAGATTTCCACCGTTCCCTCGGCGGCCCGCAGCGCGGTCTCCACCGAGTCGGCCAGCCGCTCGCGATCCTCCGACCGAATGGCCAGCCGATCCACCACGATCGCGATGTCGTGGTTTTCATATCGATTGAGCGCGGGCGGGTCGGAGAGATCGATCATCTCTCCGTCGACGACGGCCCTGACGAAGCCGCCCTTTCGAGCCTTCTCGAAGAGATCGCGGAACTCGCCCTTCCGACCTCGAACCAGAGGCGCCAGCACCTGGATCTTGGCACCCTCGTCCAGAAGCAGCAGCCGTTCGACGATCTGGGACGCCGACTGCCGAAGAACCGGCCTGCCGCACTCGGGGCAGTGCGGGACGCCGACACGGGCCCAAAGGAGCCGCAGATAGTCGTAGACTTCCGTGACGGTCCCCACCGTCGACCGTGGGTTTCGACTCACCGTCTTCTGTTCGATGGAGATCGCCGGAGAAAGGCCCTCGATCGAATCGACGTCGGGCTTCTCCATGAGCCCCAGGAACTGGCGGGCGTACGCCGAGAGGGACTCCACGTAGCGGCGTTGACCCTCGGCATAGATCGTGTCGAACGCCAAGGACGACTTTCCGGACCCGGACAGTCCCGTGATCACGATCAAGCCCCCCCGGGGGAGCTCGACGTCGATGTTCCGGAGGTTGTGCTCCCGGGCTCCGCGCACGGCGAGAAATTCTTGGGCCATAGCCTTATAAATTATCGAAGTCGGGGTCTTGCTTCAAAGGGGGGCCGCTTGAAGCGCTCAGCTGTAGGCGGGCAAGTGCTGAAGAGTCGGCTGAGGCCACGGGATTTCACTCGCGCGGAAGAGCCACAGGCTTTCCGATGGCGGCGTATGGGTCCCGAACGGTGGTTGAGTCAGTAGACCCAGTTTCGGAAGATCGAGAGTCCCAACCCCTTCTTTGTCTGCACTCCGAACGCACCGAAGCCCACAGAACGACCTCTGAAGAACTGGTCTTCGAAGTAGGATTGGATCGTGTACCCCCGGGACGCCACCCACTCCATGCGGATTCCGGGCCAGTTTTCGAGGCCGCCTCCCTGTGCTGCCGCAGGCCGGAAGAGCAACGTCAAGAAGAGATCGTCGGCCACGTACAGGCCAGTCTCGACCACGGTCGTACTCAGGGCCCCTTGCCCACTGTTCGCGCTGAGCGACCCCAGCGAACCCAGACCCTGCTGTGTGATGGAAAGGTAGTCCAAGAAGTCGAGCCCCAAGCCCTGTGTCATCACCGTGCCTAGCCCGCTGTTGAAGACGCTCAGGCCCACGGCCATCCCTGCGCCTACCAGGTCGCTCTGACCCGAATTCAGGGCGTAGGTCGGGCGGCCGAACCAGAGGTAACTCAGCAGGTCGTCTTCGCTGAATCCCGGCTCGTCACTGCTGAGCGTGACCCGCGGAGCCAGGAGCGTTCCGGTGACTCCGGCGATGATCGTGAGCCGGTCCCCCTCCGGCGTCCTGACGGGTTCGCTTGCGGTGATATCAAGGTCGGGATTGAACACTGACGCCCCCAGGAAACGCACGGTACCCCCGTCCACCTGGAACTGCTTCCGGAGGCTCCGGGGGCCGAACGACAACGATCCACGTACAGCCTCCAAAGCTCCAACGAGAACCAAGTCCTGAGTCTGCCGATCATAGAGCAGGTCGAGGTCACCTTCCAACTCGACGTTCATCTGCTCACTGCGGATCCAATTGTCCCGCCGTGCGGTCAACGTCGTGTTTTCCATCCGGATGTTCTGGATGAAAGGATTCTCGACGGCAACGAACGGGGCGAAACCGAAAGCCGTCGTATCGACGACCTGGAAGTCCGCCAGCCCGGAGGAACGCTCGAAGAACAGATCGGCCACCTGAGCCGACCTCTGGAATTCCTCGTAGAAGAGGGTCCCCCCATCCAGAAAAAGATCACCGGAGACCACCGGCCGCGAGAACGATCCTTCCAGGCGAAGATCGCCACTCACCTGACCGGCCGCGTCACGGCGGTCCAAGGCCTGAAACTCCTCGAGGTGGATGTCGATGTCGAATCCGGGGTCCAACAAGGTGGTCACCGTCACGGTGCCCCCAATGCTGGCCGTTCCCAGTGCCTGCGCACCCAGGTCCACCACCACTCGCCCATCCGGAAACCAATCGAGTGTGCCGTTCACCGCCTCGTACCCCACGCCGAGACCACTCAAGAAGGCTCCCCCTCCATCGACGGAAATCTGGCCTCGGGGAGCGAGGCTTCTCGACGTCCCTCCCACGTCAACGCTCCCGGACATCGTCCCTACGACCTGTCCGAAGACCGGGAACGGCGCCATCAACAGCGAAAGCGGCAACCGGTCCGACACGACCACCAGATCGATCACCTCCTGGGGAAAACGGTCCTCCACGGCGTTGAACGACAGATCCAAAGGAAGTTCCCCGTCCAACCTGAGTATCGGGAGCGAGTCGCTCCATAACCCCACCCCACCGGTGGCCCTTCGGTCTGCGTAGTCCACGTTGGCCTCGAGTCGGTCGAGCACATACTCACGAAACCGGAAGCCATCGGTCGAGAGGTCCAAAACCATCACCGGCTCCGCATCGGTGCCCGTCGCGCGAAAGTCCAGATCCACCACGCCCTCAAGTACTTCGTCAAGTTGGAGGAGATTGGCGATCCAACGGATGTCGAGAGCTTCGGCCTCCAGCACAAAATCGGCCTCTCCATCGAACGGCACCCGACCCTGAGCCTGGAGCCGCATACCACCCACTCCGGGACGCCTCATGCGGAAGTCTCTGAACGTGAGGCCATCGGGGTCCCACGCGATCGTAGCGGGTCCCCCGAGATTCCAACGCTCCTCTGGGAAGCGGAACACCAACTCATCCAGATGGAGCGTACGTAGGTCATCCTCCACGTCAAAGGCCAGGAGTCCTGAGTAACTCTCGTCCGGGGATCGCGCCACGAACACATTAAAGATCCCCCTCGGCTCCTGATAGCGCACGTTCACCGAAACCGAATCGAACTCCCTCTGAAGAAGGCGTATCGCACCCGCATCGATCTGAGCGGACGCCTCACGTGCGGGGGAAAGCAGGTCGGTCGCCGAGAACGAGATCGTGGCTTGCCGCACACGATTTCCTTCGTAGAGGACGTCGTTCACCACGGTTCGTCCTATGACGGAAACGTTTTCGAGCGAACCACCCACCGTCAACTCACCTGCCATCCTCCCCGAGAACAGCACTTCGGCAAGCGTCGGGAGTGTGTCCGGATCGATGCCCTCGAGTTCGAGGATCTGGCGCTCCAGGGCCGTGAGGGTGTCGCCCGCAATCACGTCGCCGCCGCCCCGCAGCAACGGACGAAGGCCTTCGAGACTTTCCGTTCCGAAACTCACCCGCACATCCTCGGGGCCGCCACTCCCTGATACCGGGAGTTGCCCGGCCGCCTCCACTGTCACACCCCCAACGAGACCCTGAAAGTCGTCCACGGTTACGATTCCGTTCGAGGTCCCCAGCTGGATCGTGACGGAGTCGAACGTCAAGTCGGCGAGACGTGACTCATCGAGCCGCACAGTCCCCACCAGTTCTGCCGTCCTCAGATCGTCACCCTCACCGGAAAAATCGAAGTCGCCGGACAGTACGGTTCCTTCCGGGAGCCAGGGAGCCACCTCCAGGGGATCGAAATTATCGGCTTCGCCGCGAAGCCGATAAGACGAGAACGGGGATCGGGCATCGAAGCGGATCTCCAAGGTGAGTCGGCCTTCCTCGCTCGTCAGGTCGGTCTGGAGCTGGAGGTCCTGCAGAGATCCCTCCGCATGAGCCGTTCCGCGAACCGGTCCGAACCGGGCCAGGGGGGACTCCTCCGAAAGCACTCCCGTGATGGACAGCGGGGTCAGCTCGGCATCGAAGGAGACCCGAATCTCCCCTTCGACTTCGGTGACAAGTCCCTGGAGATAGACGTTCGACGGTTCCGACGGTGGGTCGCGGTCGACCGCCACCGCCACCACGCGCATACCACTGTCCAACCGACCATCCACCTGCACATCAATGATCGCGGAGCCGTCCAGTAGCAGCCCTTCGGCAAACCGGTTGACCAGTCCGAGGTCCAGCGGAATCAGCCGGGCCGTCAGGCCGGTCACACCCAACGGGCCGCGAAGGTGAAACACACCGTCGATCTCGCCGCTGGTCGGGCCCAGACCTGGTTCCACCAAGTCTATCCGGCTTATCACCCTCATGGCGTCCATGGTGCCCGAGAGCTCAACCGTTCCACTCAACCGACCCTCCAACGGCAACACTAGCGGGATAAATTCCTCCAACGTCGAGACGGGGACTCCGAGTACCGCCAGGGTCACGTTCTCAAACGAAGTTTCTCCACCCTGAACAACCCTGACGGTCCCCTCTCCCTCGATGTTCCCGCCGTCGATGGGCAGCTGCCCGTCGGACCACGTGGCACGCAACCCCTCCGATCCGTACTCCACCCCGATACGGGCACTCGCGCGGGCATCCGGAAGGCGGGGTTCGAGCCACCGCAACTCGGACAGATCCAAGCTCTCCACGACACCGTCGAAGGTGAACTCGACCTGATCTCCGTCCCCAAGATCGACCGCACCCGATCCTGTCGCGGTGGCGCCCAAGAGACTCACGGTCTCCACGGCGACCGAGATTCTATCCCCGGACCATACAATGCTTCCGTCGAGATTCTCGACCTGGACCGGGTCTTGAAGAATTCTGCCCTCGAAGGCGAAGTCTCTAACGTTCATTGTTAGTCCGCCCACGGCTGGATCCGCCACGACCACGCCGTCGACGTGCCCATCGATGCCTTGGAACCCGATAACCCGCACGAAGCCCCGCCCCTCCGGCCCGGGCTCACTCAGGAACCGGGAAGTCGGATCAGGCGGAGCCGTCAGCGGGTACCGCACGTCGATGCTCCCGTCGCGGATGTCCACGTCCTCGAACAGGAAACGCACCCCAGCCTCAGTGAGCTCGTCCGTGTCACCGAGCTCCAGCTCCAGTGACTCGGTGCCGTCGAGGAAGGCCGCCAAGTTGAATGGCTGGTCCGGCGCCTCCCTGGTAATCGTCAGTCTGGGCCCCCAGAGAGTGAGGCTGGTAAGAGCGACATCACCGCTGAGCATCGCGGCCATGGAGTACTCGGCCTCAACCGAGTCCACAGCCAATATTTGGCTGCTATCGGGGGCGGTGACCCGGAGGTCGAGCAGCGTGGCCGCCCGGTGGAGTCCTGGTGAATGCAGACCGGCGATCGTGATTTCGCCGTCAAAACTGCCCTGCATTCGCCGGAGCGCCTCCTCCACCACGAACACCTGCCCGACATTCGTACGGGTGAGGACGAGCACGCCGGCGACCGCTCCCACGGCGAGTGTCACCAGGAGACCAGCGGCAATCTTCAACACCGTCCACACGCGGAGCCCCTTTCCGATCGCCACCCTAGAACGCCTGTCCGATGCTGAGATGGATCTGAAAACGGTTGATGGAGAAGCCGCTCTGCGGGCCGTAGACCATCCGCGGATCGAGCACCGCGAGATCCTGCGTGATCACGTAATCGATCGGCTCGCCTCCGCCAATAAGCCCGATTTTGTCCGCAGGATCGTCACCTGACTCGAACGGGCGAATCTGCGTCGTGACAACTTGCAACGGCTCGATGCCACGGAATCTGTAACCCAGATCCACACGAATGGGCCCGACGGGACTCAGATATCGCATACCCACTCCGGGAGAAATCTCGAACTGGCTCACCTTACCTGAGCCCGTCTCGGGAAAGATCCGCCCGAAGTCGACAAAGATGGCAGATTCCAGATTCCGCCCCAACGCGATCCGGTACTCGAGGCTTCCCTCGAGCAGGACGCCTCCGCCTGTGGGACGCGGTGTTGCAAAGGCCCCGTCGTCCAACGCGTTGGCGTTACAGGTGAGATCTATGACCTCGTCCGGAGTGCACACCGCCGGTTTGGTGCCGATCGGGAACAGGAGCGACGAAGGATCTAC
>Ga0207963_1001047_pt1 | contig 14660 bp, 12 predicted proteins | sample Knorr_S15_td_NAD_FD_185604 | JGI IMG/M metagenome (GOLD analysis project Ga0207963, IMG submission 185604) | Marine microbial communities from Southern Atlantic Ocean transect - Knorr_S15_td_NADW_ad_2500m_LV_A (SPAdes) (version 2) | ecosystem: Environmental > Aquatic > Marine > Oceanic | place...
CTAAAGAAACATTTGGTATTTGATCCTGTTGATGATACAAGTGACCCTTCGACAGACTCAGGATGGGCGCAGTGGCGCGACGTACTGGCGTCTTGCAGATCGAAAATCAACAGGTAGTTCGGAGAAAATAATTGCCCGCGTCAGGTGAGTGGTTCAGCCCGACTGAGCTCACTTTCAGTTCGATTCATGTGAGGGCCAAGACCGACTGGGTGCACCTTTCGCTTGGTGATGGCTCGGGGACGTCCGGGCAGGGCGAGATCACGTCGACGCAGTTGGACCGTGAGGTTTCGCCAGTTGTCGCCAGACTCGCAAACCGCCTGCGCGGTCAGCGGCTGACCGACGACTCGGACGTTCTCGCGTTCAACAACCTGAGCCCGGAACAATTGGAAGAAGACCAGAACCTGGCGACTGCGGTAAGCGGACTGCGTTGCGCGGTGGCCGATGCGCTGGCTCAGCGCGCTCAGCTGCCGCTGGCCGACTACCTGCGGGCGCTGCACGATCACGAAGGAACTCCCGAACGTAGCGTTCAGCTTTACTCGAATATCAACCGCTCGATGCTGCCCGACGACAGCGGTCCCGTTGACAGGTCGCCAGACGCGTTCGCCGAGATGGTCCAGCGGGCGATGGAGGCCGGGTTCACGACCGCAAAGTGTGCGCCGTTCGATGAGGCGCAGGCACCGTTCAAATCTTCTGGCTTACCGCGCGAAGCGGAGGCAGGCCTCGAGCGAGTTCGGGCTGCCAAAGCAGTTGTTGGCCCTGACCGCAAACTACTGGTCGACTGCCACTCACGATTCGATCTGGATTCGGCCCTCGCGCTTGAACCCGAGCTCCGAGAGGCCGGTGCCGGCTGGTACGAAGAGCCGGTCAATCCGATCACCCACACCGATGACCTTCGCAAGATTCGCGACAAGTCCGAATTACCGATAGCGGGTGCAGAACATGGATACGGCGTGGCGTTGTTCACGAAGCTGATGGAGGAAGATGCACTGGATATCGTGATGCCGGATGTGAAGTTCTGCGGCGGCCCGGTCGAGGCCTACCTCATCGGCCGCGAACTCGAAGCGCGCTGGGAGCGCTCGGTCTCGATGCACTGTCCCTCGGGCCCGCTTTCGTTACTCGCTTCAGCGCATGCCACAGCCGCGTTCGGGAACAAGATTCCGCTCGAACATGCCGTTTACGAAGTCGAGTGGCGGCACGAGGTGATGGAACCATTTGAGCAAGTGGAGAACGGCTACTTGCTGATACCGGAGGGCTACGGATTAGGCGGCCGGGTAGATCCGGTTGCGATCGCAATGCGGGGTCGCACTTGGACCGAATAACCCACACGTGGGGATTGGGTCAGGGCAGCTAACGGTTCGACTGGTTTGGCCCTTCTCCCCGGGAAGAAGGTTAGGTTGATGGGGAATGGTACCGAGGGTATCGAGCGGCGACTGCAAGTGTACTTTCCACCCGCCACCACCAGATTTCCCGACCCCTGCGGAGGGATCTCGGTAATTGGGGTTGGAGCGAGGTTATCGCTAGGCGTATAGGCTGATTGGCACGCCTGCGGTGTGCGTATCGGACGGGTCGTCGAACCTTCGAGATGAAAAAAGACCGTCAGGGCTGGTGACGATAGCCACTTACGGTGCAACGCGGTCAGGCGTGAATCATCTGCGGGAAAGGAGAGCTCAAGTGTGCCTGTAGATTCCTTAGTAAGTGGACCAACCCTCACTCACCGATCCCAGTTGCTCGAGCGACTGATCGACTTCGAGATCGAGGCCGGTGCTGAGTTTATTGTGGAAATGCACCCGGAAGGCTACGCGCTGTCTGAAGAGTGGGATTGGCTGCCCAAATCGGCGAGGGAACCCGAAAGCGGAATCATCCTGATCAACGCCGAAGTCAAACCGGCTGCGCCGCAGCCCCGCATGGCACTTCTACCGCCTTTTCCGATCGAAACTGCAACCGAATCCAACTCGTTTGACGACCTGCGAGGTTTCATTTCCGAACCGAGAACCCTGGGGATTATCCTGTTGCGCCTGGGTCATTTCGCTGTCGGCATTGCCGAAGACGGCACACTGGTCATGACGAAGACCGGCAGCCGTTATGTAAAAGGCCAGCACCGAAAGGGCGGCCAATCGTCGAACAGGTTCAGACGTAATCGTGAGAAGTGGATTCGTGAGTTGTTCGATCAGGCCGGTGAGATTGCCAGCTCCCGGTTCCGCGAATATCCGGGCCGTATCGACCATGTCGTCTTGGGTGGCGATCGTGTGGTGCTCGGGCAGTTTTTGAAGCGAGTGAGGTTGCCAGACGATCTACCGGAGCGAGTTCTGCCGAACCGATTGCCGGTCGACCGGCCGGGGCGCGCAGCCCTCGATTCAGCGGTGCACGACGCATGGTCGTTCAGGGTGTTTGAGCCGGTTTCAGGATAGCCCGACTCGAAAATCCGCAATTAGTGCATACTGCAAAATGGCACGGTCAATAGTTGGCTGTTTAGAGTGAGAACGTCTCTCCAGATGTCGGGGCGGCAGATGATAATGTTCAGGTTGGAATGATGAGCGTCGGCCGCTTCTTTCAGGATCAACTTGTCGAGAGTGAGATCAGCAACCGCCCGCCTGAGTCTTGCATTCTCCAGTTCGAGTTTCTTGAGCTTCTTCGCCTGGTCGATCGAAAGACCACCGTACTCGTTTCGCCAGCGGTAATAGGCCTGCTCGGTAACCCCTATCTGCCTTACTGCTCGTGCAACTGTCTCACCTCTGGCCAGGTTCACTTCAACTTCTCGGAGTTTCCGTGAGATCTGCTCCGGACCGTGTCTTTTTCCTGGCATTTCTACCCCCTTTAAGAACCAGGGTTTCTAACATTTACCCTGGACTACTTTTTGGGGGGCAGGTCATGCGGAACGATGCTATTCTGCCCAAACTCTGAGTTCTGACAGAACCGCTTCGATTCAACTCCGATGAAGCATCGCAGCTCATCGGTAATGACCGTCGGCTCAGATGTGCTCATTGATTCGTGCCCCAATGGTCGATTTGATGCCCCACTACGAGCCCAACTCCGCTCTCATCGCGTCCCAGGCCTGGCGCGCATCCTCGACCGAGCCTTCTTCCTCGATGGTGGTAATGTCGCCCGGATCGGTGCCGAGGGTGACCGCCTTGAGAACGCGCCGCATGATCTTGCCACTGCGGGTCTTGGGAAGCATCGTCACAAAATTCAGGTCGCCAATGACCGCCACCGGACCCAGGTCGGCCCGCACGGTTGCCAGCAGCTCTTTTCGTAGGTCGTCCGATGGCTCGAAGTCTTCCTTGAGAGCAACAAAGGCCGCAATCACCTCGCCGCGCAGTTCATCAGGCCGGCCGGTGACACCTGCCTCGGCTACGGCCGCGTGCTCGAGGAATGCCGTCTCTACTTCGATCGTTCCCATTCTGTGGGCCGCGATCTTAATGATCTCGTCGGCGCGGCCAGCGAACCACACGTATCCGTCTTCGTCGATATGAGCCGAATCGCCTGTGTAGTAAACGCCCGGAATCCGCTCCCAGTAGTCCGGGCCATAGCGTTCAGGCTCACCCCAAAGGGCAGGAGTCAATCCAGGGAAGGGCCGTTTGATCACCATGATCCCCTTTTCGCCTGGAGCGCACGGCTCGCCTTCGGACGTCAAGACCTCGGCCTCAATGCCCGGCAACGGTATCCCCGCCGAGCCCGGCTTGATGGGAAGCATCTCGATCCCGTACGGGTAGCCGAAGATGGGACCGCCGGTTTCTGTCTGCCACATGTGGTCTATCACCGGGACACGATCTTCCAGAACAACCTCTTGCAGCCACTTCCATACCGGCGCATTTAGCACCTCTCCGGCGCTGACGACCCGCTCAAGCGATGACAGGTCATGCTCTTGAGCTTGAGCTTCTCCATACCGCATCAACAGACGCACCGCGGTCGGAGAAGTGAATAACCCGGTTACGCCAAGTTCTTCGATCAACCGCCACACGACATCCGGCCCAGGATGATCCAGCGCACCCTCGTAGACGATGGTGGTGCAGCCTGCAAGAAGGGGGGCGTAGACCATGTAGCTATGGCCAACCACCCAGCCAATATCCGAGGTCGACCACCATATGTCACTCGGCTTCAAACCGAAGACCCAGCGGCCCATGCTGTGAATATGAACCTGGTAGCCGCCGTGAGTCGAGACGGTCAACTTTGGCTTGGCCGTGGTGCCAGAGGTGGCGAGAATATATGCCGGCTCGTTAGCCTCCATCGAGACATGACCGCCATCGTGGCCCTCACCCCGTTCGATGAACTCGTCCCAGCCCAGTTCCCGATCCGAGGTAACAGGGCTCTCGCCACCGCGCCGCAGAACGACGACATGTTCGACCTTCTCGCCACCCATCTCCATGGCCGAATCGACGATCTCCTTGAGCTGGACCTCCGTGCCTTTTCGATATCCGATGTCCGCGGTTAAGACGATTCGCGAGTCACTGGCCCGGATGCGTTCGGCAAGCGCCCCGGCGCCAAACCCGGCAAACACCACCGAATGAATTGCGCCTATCCGCACCGTCGCCAACATTGCCGTGATTGCCTCGGGACTCGTTGGCATATAGATGGTGAGGCAGTCGCCCTTATCCATGCCCAGTGCCCGAAGCCCTGCCGCGACGCGCTCAACTTCGGCCGTCAACTCGCGGTACGTGAACTCGCGTCGCTCCCCGAGTTCATTGACGTATATCAGGGCTGTACTGTCGCCCCGGCCGCTTGCGACGTGGTGGTCGAGGCAGTTGTACGCAAGGTTGGTTTGGGCACCGACGAACCACCGAAAGCTCGGGTCGTCTCTTTCGAAAACGTTGTCCCACTTCCGGAACCACGGCAGCTCGTCGGCCGCTCGGGCCCAGAACTCCTCCGGTGCCCCCCTGGCATCCTCGACCCATTGTTGGACAGTAGGATTGATCGCTGCCATCGCATTCACCCTTTGCACAGCTTCGTAGTTCTTGCCGGGAACGTTGTTCAGAATCGGATCGATGGTCAACCCACCGGAGCGTCCCGATTAACCTGCCCGTTCGACAGCCATGCTGATGGCGCGTACTCCGATCACCTTTGCCATCGCCTCACGGTACTCAGCCGAAGCGTGGATATCCTCGTTGAACATTCCCTGGTACTCGACACCAACCCGTTCAGCGGCACGTCGAACCACTGAATCTGTCAGCTCTTTGCCTTCAAGTATTCGCTCTGCCCGTCGCGACCGCTTGGCGAAAGGTCCTGCCCCCGTAACACCAATGCGTGCTTTCGTGCAGGTTCCCGAGCCATCGATTTGGATCACGGCGGCAACACCGACCAACGCGTAGTGAGAGGCCTTGTTGGCCAACTTCGCATAGGCACTTCCAGTACCTTTGCTGGGAGCCGGAATGTGAATCTCGGTCAGCACCTCATTCGCGCGAAGTGCAGTAGTCAGGAAGTCCCTGAAGAATCGATCGGCCGGAATTGAACGGGAAGCACGGGCCGAACGAGCGCTGATCGTTGCCTCCAATGCAAGCACCACCGCCGGAAGGTCCCCGGCAGGGTCCGAATACGCGAGCGCACCCCCGATTGTGCCCCAGTTTCTTACCTGAACGTCTGCGACCTGGCCCGCTGCCTCGGCCAAGGCGTAAGCACCCTCATTAACCGCGTCCGAGGATTCGAGCTCTTCATAAGAAGTCATCGCCCCGATGTTCAGACCGTTCGTATCCGAGCTAATACCGCTTAGTCCGTCGATGGCCGAAAGGTCGATCAGCACCTCGGGCGAGACCAATCGGGTCTTCATGAGCGGAATAAGGCTGTGGCCACCCGCAATCAAGGCAGCGGACCCGCCACTTCGACTGAGGAGCCGAGAGGCCTCCTCGACGCTCGAAGGCCTGACGTAGCTGAATGGCGTAGTTGCACTTGTAGTCATGACTTACCTCCTGTCGCCCTCTGCTTTGCTCTCGTAGAGCGCTCGGCACGCTGTTTTTCCCTGGCGTCCCGGATGATCCGCCACATTTTTTCGGAGTGGAGCGGCATATCGATGTGCCGTACTCCAAGGTGCTTGAGGGCGTCGACTGCCGCGTTAACAATCGCAGGCGTGGCAGCGATCGTCCCCGCTTCACCAGCACCCTTCACGCCCAGGTCATTAGACGGTGAAGGAGTTACGGTACGGTCGGTCTCAAACATCGGCAGGTCTTCCGCGGTTGGAACCGCATAGTCCAGCATCGACCCCGACAGTAGCTGCCCGTCATCGCTGTAGACAGCGCGTTCCTGCATCGCCTGACCGACACCCTGGGCGATTCCTCCATGCAACATGCCGTCCACGATCATCGGGTTTATCACGTTGCCAATATCATCAACGGCCACATACCTGAGTACCCTCGTTTCTCCGGTGTCAGGGCTCACTTCAACCACGCAAATGTGGCAGCCAAACGGCCAGGTGAAGTTCTCTGGATCGAAGAAACTGACGGCCTCAAGACCGGGCTCGGTGTCGGGCGGCAGGTTGACCGCGGAATAGGCCTGACCTGCGACTTCTGCGAATGTCATCTGACTTTCGGGAATATCTTCAACGGTGAACGTCCCGTCCTTGAACGTCACCTGGTCGGGCTCGACACCCATCTGGTGCGCCGCGATCTTGGTGGCTTTTTCCTTCACCTTAACCAGGGACATCAACAATGCCTGGCCTCCGACCGAGACCGAACGACTGCCGAACGTCCCGGTGCCGAACGGTTGCTTTTCCGTATCGCCGTGCACGATATCGATATCGTCGTAGGGAACACCGAGTTCCTCTGACGCGATCTGGGCAAAAGTAGTTTCATGACCCTGCCCACTCGAAGCCGTGCCGGTGTACACGGTCACGGTTCCGGTTGGATGGACACGAACGGTGCTCGATTCCCACAATCCTGCTCCAGCCCCCAGCGACGCGGCTACCGCTGACGGTGCCAGCCCACTGATTTCGATGTAAGTCGAGAAGCCGACGCCAATAAGTCTTCCGTTCCTGCGGGCCTCTCTTTGCTCGCGTCGGAACTCCTTGTAGTCGAATATCTCGAGCGCTCTGTTCAGCGTGGCCCGGTAGTCCCCTGAATCGTAGACAACCCCCGTCGATACCGTTCGCCCGTTCTTGAACGTTGGCAGGAAGTTCTTGCGTCGTACGGCGACTGGGTCCCGGCCTATCTCGGCGGCGAACATGTCGACAAGTCTCTCCAGTACGAACGTGGCCTCCGGTCTTCCGGCACCCCGGTATGCGTCAACCGGCGTCGTATTCGTGAAGACCCCCGTTACAACACACGAGATGTGCGGGACCTTGTAAACACCTGACAGGAGCAGGCCGTAGAGGATGGTAGGAATACCGGGCGCGAATGTAGACAGATAGGCCCCCAGGTTGGCGTAGACATGTACCTTGAAGCCACTGATTGTCCCGTCCCGGTTGCCACATATCTCAGCATCGGCGATGTGGTCTCGGCCGTGGGTAGTGGCAATGAAGTTCTCTTGTCGGCTCTCGATCCATTTGACTGGCCGCTTCAGATTCTTGGCAATCATCCCGAGGATGACTTCCTCAGCGTAGAGATAGAGTTTCGAGCCAAAGGCTCCCCCAACGTCCGGAGCGATAACCCGTACTTTGTGCTCTGGATGGCCGGTTACGGCAGAAAATAAAAGCCTTACAAGGTGAGGAATCTGGGTCGAAGTCCAGATAGTTATCTGCTCCGTGCCCGCATTGAAATCAGCGACGATTCCTCTTGGCTCCATCGAATTCGGTATCAGTCGCTGGTTCCGCATGCGCTGTTTTATGACGACCTCTGCCTCTTTCGCGGCATCGTCGTATCCCTGGCCAGCAGAATGAACTTCCCACTCGAACGAAGTATTGTCGGGCGCGTCTTCGTGCAATTGCGGCGCACCCATTTGCGTCGCTTTCTCACCGTCGACAACAACATCAAGGGACTCGTATTCGACTTTGACCAGCTCAGTAGCGTCCTGCGCCTCATAAGGACTGTCGGCCACTATTGCAGCAACAGCATCTCCTACGTATCGAACCTTCTCGAAGGCCAGCGGGGGATGGGGAGGTGAATTCTGGTCGGGAAGTACCCATCCAACGGGAAGGGAACCAAGCTGTTCCTGCAATTCCGCGCCGGTGAAAACCCGCTGCACACCAGGTGCAGCGGCCGCCGCAGACGCATCGATACTTCGGATCAGCGCGTGAGCGTGTGGGCTCCGAACAAATGCCACATGCGAGAGCCCGGGCAAGCGAACGTCATCTACGTACGTTCCATCTCCAGTGATCAAACGGTGGTCTTCACGACGTTTTAAGGATTCCCCCTTCAATGCAATAGTCATTGCTTTCCTCCCGACATCGCTCCGGTATTTCGATTCGCAGCTGCATACCTGATCGCCTCAACGATATTGTGGTATCCGGTACAGCGACATAAATTCCCGCGAATTGCGGTTCGGATTTCGCCTTCGTCCGGATCCGGATTTCGATCGAGCAACTGGACCGCCGAAATCATCATGCCAGGGGTGCAGAAACCGCACTGCAGACCGTGCTTCTGCCAGAATCCTTCCTGGACTGCGTGATATTTGCCGTCGGACGCAAGCCCCTCCACCGTGGTGATATCTGCTCCGTCCGCCTGGACAGCGAACATGGTGCAGGACTTCAATGACCTGCCGTTCAATAAGATCGTGCATGCACCACAGCTACTCGTGTCACACCCCAGGTGCGTGCCCGTCAAATCAAGGACATCGCGAAGAAGATGGATAAGCAGCAGGCGTGGCTCAACATCTGCAGAATAGTCCGTGCCATTAACGGTTACGCTTATCCTGTTGGTGGTCATGGATTGCCCTTCCAGCTTGTTTCAATGCGCTTTTGTTAAAAAAGCGACGCGGGTCGACCAAGTAAATAACATCTTTTTGCTGAGCGCAACTCCCCGAAAAGTCACTGGAAGAACTTCCAGTCACAAAATACGTCACTTTCCTGGGAGGAAAGTTTTGAAAATCGCCGGTACATACAAAATTGCCGCAACCAGGCAAAAGGTGTGGGATGCCTTGCTGGACCCCGATATTTTGAAAGCATCGATCCCTGGCGCCGATCGGCTGGATCAGACGTCACCTGGCAAGTTTGACGCGGAGATCAGTGTTGGAATCGGCATGATCCGTGGCAAATTCCATGGAACAGTTGAGTCGATTGATCTGAACCCTCCCTCCAGTCAACGCCTGGTCATGAGTGGGGAAGGACCCGGTGGATGGATCAAAGGCGAAGGAGCGTTGACACTCCGAGATGTTGACGGCATCACCGAGATCGAGGTCGAGGGCGAAGCGTCAACCGGTGGAGTGCTGGCCCGAGTTGGCCAGCGCATGATCGGCAACGCGTCAAAAAAAATGATGGGCCAGTTCTTCAAAAACCTTAACCGTGCACTGAACCGGTAGTTTCTGTCTATTACGCCCGGTCTCACCGTAATTTTGCGCCGTACCGGAACGCCCTGCTCCCGAATGGCATCACCCGGGCCGCAAATTGACACGGCGCCGGAGCCTGAATAGAGTTCCGCTTGATTCAATCTCATCACTCGGGAGGCAGACGAGCCATGGCAATGCGCAAGATCATCAACGATCCTTCACTGGTCGAAGACCAGACGGTTGCAGGCATACTCGCTGCTTTCCCAGATCACCTGAAGCGCGTCGAAGGTAGCACCAGGGCATTGATCAGGGCAGACGCGCCGGTCGCCGGCAAAGTTGGCATCGCAACCGGTGGCGGCTCAGGCCACCTTCCACTGTTTCTGGGTTATGTCGGCCAGGGGCTCGCCACTGGCTGCTGCGTCGGTAACGTTTTCTCGTCGCCCTCGGCAGAAGACATGCTCGATGTCACAAAGGCAATCGACAGCGGAGCCGGCGTGCTGTACCTGTACGGCAACTACTCGGGCGATACGATGAACTTCGACATGGCTTCCGAGATGGCCGAGATGGAAGACATCATTGTCAAGACCACCCTCGGTCGAGACGACGTGACATCAGCCCCCAACGAAGAGATGGAGCGTCGCCGCGGCGTGGCGGGTATCGTTTTTGGATTCAAGATCGCCGGGGCTGCGGCTGAAGAGGGGCGCGATCTGGACTCCGTGCACGCGGTTGCAGAAAAAGCGGTCTTCAACACCCGCAGTATGGGAGTTGCGCTTTCAGGCACAACTATCCCCGCGGCAGGCCAGCCCGGATTCGAAGTGGCAGAAGGCCAGATGGAACTCGGCATGGGCATCCATGGCGAACCGGGTGTGGAAATTGGTCCCCTGCTGACCGCCGATGAGATCGCGGGCCAGATGCTAGACCGCATCCTGCCAGACCTACCCTTCTCATCCGGCGACGCCGCCGCAGTTCTCGTAAACAGCCTCGGTGCCACAGCGCCCGAAGAGCTTTACATCCTTTACAACAAGGCGTCGCAGATTCTGGGCGATCGCGGCATCAAGGTTCACCGCGCATTTATTGGCGAATACGCAACGTCAATGGAAATGTCCGGCGCGTCAATCAGTATTTGCAAGCTCGACGACGAATTGATCTCTCTGCTCGACGCCCCGGCATATTCGCCGTTCCTCTCACAACAATTAGGCCGCTAGCCGGACCGGATGCAGCCCCGCCGGGCCGTCTCGTAAAACGGTATGTGACACGTCCTGGATTCAGGTAAATGAACCTCAGATAGCTTTCGCAGGTGACCATGACAGACGAAGTTCTCGGCATTTTCAAAACAATCTCCGAAGAAGTCGTACCGCAGGCGGACACTCTCCGGGAGCTGGACGCGAAAATCGGTGACGGCGATCTCGGCATCACCGTCACGCGCGGAATGGAAGCGGTAATTGCCGGGTTGAAAGAGCTCGAAGGAACGCCGGTCAGTAACCAGCTCGCCAGGTCCGGGATGGCGTTCAATCGAGCAGCCGCCTCAACGTTCGGCGTGCTCTTCGCTACAGCAATGATGCGCGGCGGTGCCGCAGTCAAGGACCGTGAAGACGTTGGCGCATCGGATGTGGCCGCTATCGGCCAGGCCGCCATGAAAGGCCTCATGGATCGTGGCAAGGCAAAGATCGGCGATAAGACACTACTCGATGCGCTTGCCCCCGCGATCGAAGCCTTCGACAAGGCCAATGCGGCCGGAAAATCATTACGAGAAGCGACCGGGGCTGCAGTGGCTGCTTGCGAGGCAGGGACAACTGCGACCATCGAGATGCAGTCGAGGGTATCGCGCGCCGGATGGATGGGCGAGCGGTCTATCGGGGTGCAGGATCCGGGTGCCACCGCGGTGCTGTTCATGCTGCAGGCAGCACAGAGCTGGGTCAATGCGAACAGCGAACCGCAGGCGAACGGTGGGCCCTGAAATCTGATCGCGGCATCAGAGCTCATCGGCCTGATCCGATATTGGTCGATCTTGTCGGGCCCAATCCCCGCAGCCCCCACCAATCACCAGTTCCCAGTTCAAGAACGCCGTTTCGACGCCGGTTTTGCGTGTGTGGAAAAAATCCGCACAGCGTTTCGGCAGGTCACTGTAGTTCTGACGGCCTGATTCGGCTCCATCGCAGGTCACGCGTCGAGTTCTTGCTGCACATCGCACTCGAACCGGGGTCTGGCTACGTACGGGATTTCGGGAATAACGATTTTACGCGAGCTGGATTGGGAGCGGCGCCGTGTAGGCGCGGAGCGATGGGCGTATCATCTGCGCTCATCGAACGCACAGGTTTGGGTACAGGCCGATTCAGAGAGCAGGATAGAGCGCATGAGCAACGTCAGGATTCGAGATGTACGGGCGATCCTCACCGAGCCTGAGCCGGGGTCGCGGTTCACGGTCGTAAAAATAGAGACCACCGAGCCCGGCCTATATGGACTCGGTTGTGCGTCGCTCCGTACCCGGCCAAAAGCCGTGAAGGCAGCCATCGAAGACTACCTGCGCCCGTTCCTGATCGGCAAAGACCCGGCCGATATCGAAGATATCTGGCAGTCGGCGTATGTTTCTTCTTACTGGCGCAGCGGGCCGATTCTGAACAACGCTCTGAGCGGAGTTGACGAGGCACTGTGGGATATCAAGGGTAAATCGCTGGGCGTGCCCGTCTACGACCTGATCGGCGGCAAGGCGCGTGAGGCCGCGGCGGTATATGCCCATGCCTCGGCGGCTACGCCGGAAGAGGTCGAGGACCAGGCCTGGGGGTTCATCGAAGGCGGTTATCACCACGTGCGGGTGCAGGTGGCGACGCCAGGGTTTGCGACTTACGGGGCTTCCGGAGGCGAGGGTCATGACCGCGACCCGCAAGACGGACCGAAATGGATTACTACCAAAACGGCACCGGCCGATGACCGGTTCGCCTACGCCCAGCGCACCGGTATATACGAGCCGAAGCCGTACATGCGATCGGCCATTGCTCTGCTCGCGCGGCTGAGGTCGAGCGTTGGCTGGAAAGTGGAGTTGCTGCACGACGTACACGAGCGGCTGCCGACAATCCTGGCGGTCGATTTCGCCAAAGAGGTCGAACCGTTCAAGCTCTTCTTCCTCGAGGATCTGCTGCCGCCGCACGAGACCGGGTGGTTTGAGCGCGTAAGGGAGCAGTGTTCGACGCCGCTTTCGATTGGCGAGATCTTCAACAACCCGCTCGAAGTCGTACCGCTGATCACCGGTCGGCTGATCGATTTTGTAAGGACAAGACTGTCGCCGATTGGCGGTATCACACCGGCACGGAAATACGCCGCGATGGCCGAGCTGATGGGCGTCCGAACGGCGTTCCAGGGGCCGGGCAACGTTTCGCCAGTCGGGCAGTCAGCCCACCTGCAGGTGGACCTGAACATTTCCAACTTTGGCGTACAGGAAGAGGCGATTTACAGCGACCGCATCAAGGAAATATTCCCGGGATCGCCGGAGATTCGGGACGGCTTCATGTGGTCGAACGGGCAGCCGGGCCTGGGTATCGACATCAACGAAAAGCTGGCGGCAAAGTACCCGCATAACGATGAGGGCGGAAGCTATTTCGACAACGTACGCCGCGCGGACGGAACGGTAGTGCGCCCGTAAATCGGGATTCCGCTTATGCAGCAGCAGTTCTCGCCTTGTGATGGTTCTGTCGCACGACAACCTTCGCCGGTTGCCTGGCTATCTCATCGGTGATCCCGCACCTTCGCGGGGCCGCTCATGCTGGTTATTGCTGACGTTCACGGCGCTGGCGGCCTGTATTCTTTTTCGAGCGCAGTCGGAATCTCGGTGTAGATTTCGCTCATGACCTCGAGTGACCAGAAAGCAACCGGATACGCATCGATGGCCCGCACCCCCCTGATCCTGTTACCCCCCTCTGAAGGCAAGTCTTCTGGCGGTGGAGGCCATCCGTTGAATTTTGATGAACTTTCGTTTGGGGCTCTCAACCCGACCAGGGTACGCATGGTGAAATCGCTCGGCCAACTCAGCCAGCGGCCCCGGTCGTCGAAAAAGCTGCTGGGCGTAAAAGGTGCGGCCCTCGAACAGGCAATGGCCGACAATGCCAGCCTCAATGAAGCACCGACCCAGCCCGCCATCGAGCGTTATACCGGCGTGATGTACGACGCCATCGACTATCCCTCGCTCGGTGACAACGCCAGGGAAGCTTTCGAGCGGGGGGTGATCATCATGTCGGGCCTCTTCGGGGTGGTCCGTCCCTCCGACATGATTCCGGCGTACAAGCTGAAGATGGGTGCCAAGTTGCTCCGGCGTGGGACGTGTGCGGCTGTATGGAAACCTTTGATTTCAAAATCGCTGGGGAGTGAAGCGGAAGACCGGGTGGTTTGGGACCTGTTGCCGAACGAGCACAGCGCTGCGTGGGACCCCTCGAAAGTGGCCTGCCAAGCCCGGTTCACTGTCAAATTTCTCCAGCGGGGCGCGGACGGTCAGTTCAAGACGGTCACCCACCTCTCCAAGCTGTTGAAGGGAGCTCTCGTGCGTCATCTCGTTTCGAACTCCGCCGAGGCGAGTGAGGCAGATTCAGCGCTGATGCTGGCCGCCAGGTTTGCGCACCCTGGAGGCTACGAATTCGACCCGGACCTGACTACCGAAGTCGACCGGGCAACCGAGCTCGTGTTTGTCAGAGACTAGCCGGTTTTCACTCGAGCGGCGCGGTGCTGAATACAACGTGAAAAGGCTGGCAGTAGGTCATCACGGCGTGGTAGTCCGAAACGACCACGTCGTCGGGAATCGGGTAGTTCTGGTTGCCAATGTTGCCTTTTAGTTTTCCGAGATCGATGTATCCCTGGCTCTTGTCTCTGCCCTCGGAGTCGACCATCAGGAGCACATGCAAATCCGGTCCGTTGGTCACATCCAGATCTTCAAGACGTAAAACATTCGTTTCGTCTTCGAGTTGGTAGATCGTGGCCCTGTCGCTGCCCCGGCAAACCCGGTCTTTATCCCTGAAATTTCCTGTGATCAGGCTGACCGCCGAAGTCGACCCCATCGCGGACGTCATCGGTTCTTCCATGGACGATTCGAGCTTTGCTGCGATCTCCATCATCGATTCGGCTTCTGCGCGGGTCACGTTCTCGGGCACCGTGGCGTTTGCCGTCAGCGGAAACTCTTCATTGGCGACATCGTCGATGAACAGGGGTGAGCCAAGCCACCAGGCCAACCAGAGGGCCGGAACCACGAGGACCAGCCCGGCAACCCGATTTTCGCCCAGTGCTTCCGCGTGGGTGTCGCCGTCGCCCAGTCTACGATGCGCATGAAACTGTCCTTT
>Ga0207963_1001078_pt1 | contig 14475 bp, 16 predicted proteins | sample Knorr_S15_td_NAD_FD_185604 | JGI IMG/M metagenome (GOLD analysis project Ga0207963, IMG submission 185604) | Marine microbial communities from Southern Atlantic Ocean transect - Knorr_S15_td_NADW_ad_2500m_LV_A (SPAdes) (version 2) | ecosystem: Environmental > Aquatic > Marine > Oceanic | place...
GCATACCAAAGGTAATTTCATTTTTTGCCAAACGAGCCAGAGGTATGATGGCAAAGTACATTATCAAGAACAGGGTGGATAATATTGATGAACTACATATTTTTAACGAGAGTGGTTATGAATTCCAGTCTGAACTATCCAATGATAAAGAACTGGTATATATACGTAGTTAGCACTACCGAAAAGAGCTTCTTTTATTTATATGAATTCCAGAATTGTTATGGAATAAAATGAACCTCTCGCAATTCAAGGAATCACTCAACAAAAGTACACCAAATGGCTTGACTAAATTATTGGAAGCACTCTGGTATGATGGCTCGGGTGATTGGGAAAAGGCCCATGAGATAACTCAGGAAATACACTCTGAATACGCTGCAGAAGTACATGCCTATTTGCATAGAAAAGAAGGGGATAAATGGAATGCTAACTATTGGTATGAAAGAGCCAATAAACCATTTTGTGATGCAACATTGGATCGGGAGTGGCAGGCACTTGTAAAGAAATTATTAGTAAATTGAATAAAACAAAATTTATCCAAAGATTAATGATATACTATGAGTGATAAACCAGTGCATTACACAAGTATCCATGTACAGGAAGCGCAGGAATTACTAAATGATCCTGATACGGTGATTGTTGACATTAGAGATAAGGTATCATTTGAGGCTGGCAATATTCCCAATTCCATCAATGTTTCGGAAGAGACTATCGTTGATTTTCTTGGGTCCTCAGACCGCCAAGCACCTTTGCTGATCTATTGTTATCATGGTATCAATAGTAAAGACGCGGCTGAATATTTTGTCAATAATGGATTTCAATCTGTTTTTAGTCTCGATGGTGGGTATACTGAATATATTCAGCAGAAACCCAGATAAATAAAACCTTGTCAATAATGAAAGAATTTGAAAAACGTCCCTTGGTCATCTATGATGGAGAGTGCAAATTTTGCATCAAATGGGCCCGTAAATTCAAAGCAATGACCGGTAAGTTCATTACCTTTATCCCCTTACAAAATTTGCCCATAAACTATGAATACGTAACTCGAGCAGCCTGTCTTAAATCTGTGCAATATATTGATGGCGATAATTGTATTTCTAAAGGTGCCGAAGCAGTTTTCCTATTGTTTCACACAGCAAAAAAAGGGTCGTTTTTACTTACCTGTTACAGACGAATACCCATTTTTAGGTTTTTCACAGAATATGTTTATAGCTTGGTAGCAAGAAATCGCCATTTATTTTCTTAAACACTTGGTTATGCTATTGGATCTAATTCAAAATCATCGAAAATCATTCAAAATAATAATCATAAATTTGAGCATCAGTTTATCAATACTGTATGCAATGAATAATCCAAATAGCGTTAAAGAAGTCATTGTCGATGACGAGTGGTTTGCAGAAGTGCAAATCGGCGAATACACGTTGAACTGCCGAATTGCAGGAATGGAGAATGATGGAGAAACGATTATTTTACTACATGGTTTTCCAGAAACATCCTATATGTGGGTTGATCTGATGAAAGTATTGGCAGAAAAAGGGTATCGTGTAATTGCCCCTGACCAGCGGGGCTATAGTCCGAATGCCAGACCAACCTTTATTAAGGAGTATTCACTAAAACGTACTTCCAGTGATGTTCTCGCGATCGCAAATGCATATAATTTGCAGCGCTTTCACTTAGTGGGCCATGATTGGGGATCCTCAGTTGGTTGGGCATTTATTGCTGAGCACCCCGAAAGATTATATAGCTGGACATCATTATCTATACCCCATATGAAAGCATTCCAGGAAGCGTATCGATCAGATTTTGATCAACAGAGAAGAAGTAAATACATTAGGTTTTTTAATATGCCCTTTTTCCCTGAATTGTATTTATCATTCAATGGTTACAATAATCTAAAAAGTATCTGGCGTGCCCATGATGAGGATGAAAAAGAAGCTTATTTATCTGTGTTCCGCCAAAGTGGTGCCCTGCGCTCAGCATTAAACTGGTACAGGGCCAATATCGGCAAGCATAGGAATCCCACTGATCATATTAATTTTGGTATTGTTGAAGTTCCGTCCTTACTTATTTGGGGGAACATGGATATGGCTATTGGTAGAAAGTCTATTATCCTGAATAAACAATATATGGGTGGCCCTTACAACCTTCTGGAATTATATGCTGGGCACTGGTTGATTCAGGAATCATTTGACGATGTATCAAAAGCTATAATAAAACATATTAAAACGTATTCATTGGAATATTATGAGCCGCAATTAGGGAGAGAAGGAAAAAATAAAAAAGGGGCACTTTAGCGCCCCTTTCTATTTCAATATTATTTTCTTATCCTTATCTACCTCTTCCCCAACGAGTATGCCGCATGAAGCGACGAGCCAGAGCACGGTGAATTTCTATGATTTCTAACTGTTTAGCGGTGAATACCATCTGTTTTTCTTCGTGAAATGAAGCGGTTATTTCCACCACATTAGTTCTATACTCTTCCGGCGTAAGGTTTATAATACCATTCACAAAATCATTATGTAGTGATTCCAATGCAGCTTTAAATGATTCTTCTAATGACTCCAAGGTTTGAATTTGCTCTGCGGTCATTCCAAGAACATCATACATTTCCTGGCGAATCTTATCATAGTTGCCAGCATGTTTTCCGAAACCACCTTTGCCTCTGCGCCAGTGATCATCCTTTTCCTTATGCATTGCCTCTAGTATTTCTTTTTGGTCATCCGTAAGCAGTTTATCCATAGCGGCTCTGAACCATTCCATTAGGCCCATCATTTCCAGATGTAATTCCTCTTTTATAATTGTACCAGCTCTTAATGCTGTGAAGAGTTCATCCATAACCGTTATCTTATAATCGATCGTTTCGTTGTATTCTGATTCTTGTTCAACGGTAAGAATGGAGCGGATATATTCATCCATGCGTTGATGGTGGCGAAGTCGTTTATAATGATGATCATTTTCCTCTGAAAACGCCTGTGGATCCAGATCATCAGGGGGAGATAGTAATCTTTCCTTTTGTTCCTCGGTGAGGTTTTCCTGCAGGTACAAAGCCAATCGCCATAGGGATGCGTTATCAGGGTAATAATCACCGCTATTGCGTAAATGATCTTTACTATCAGACATTTGCCTGCCAGAAAAACCGAGTTCCTGGTCGAGATCATTAACCAGCATATCATAGGCATAGGGGTCCCCAGAATCGTTTCCGGCCCCAAAAAAATTTTCGCAGCCTGTCGTAAACAGTAAGCCTATGAATAAGAGTGGTAGTATTTGTTTCATTATTTTCTCCTTCATTGAATTTAGTCTTTTGACTAATAATAAAGAAATAAAGTTAAATTATTTTTTTATGGGTATTATTAATATATAATTACTGATCCATGATGGATACTAGATTTATATACATATTTAATGTTGGATTATTATTGGTACCCTTTCTTCAGGCAGAATTGGGTCTAACTGTAGTTGGCGGTTTTAATCGTGCCAATGTATTTCATGGAGAGAGCGAAATGCAGGTGTGGTCGGGCGATATAAAAGCACCGGCATTTGGTATTGAAAGAAAAATTGGTCCAGTGATTGCAGCTATTGGGTATTTAAAAGGCGGTTACATAAATGGTTATTCTGATATAGATACAACTTTAAGTATCAGTTATATAAATGCTCAATCCTATTATCCGCTAAAGTTTGGGAAATTTATTTTTTTAGCCGGAATAAATGTTGGAGCTCCTCTAAGCGCTATAGAAACATATTCATCCGGAGGCACTACTAAGGTTGCTGTAGAAGAATTAAATATTGATTATGGTGCCTTGATTGGCGTTTCCTATGGCATTAGCGAAAGATATGGAGCAAGATTATTTTTGAACTATGGGTTTGCCGAATTATGGAAAGAACCGCAAGAAGGGAAGAGGCTCACGACAATTATTGGGGGTGCCTGTATTTACTATAACTTATGAATTCCCAGATCTACTGAAAATATTGCAACATAGGAAATAAAATGAGCAACCGTACCATAGCAATTACAGAATCTATTTATAAGTACTTATGTGATCATTCTCTTCGGGAAGATAAGGTATTAGTAGATTTACGCAATTACACCTTTAGCATGGAAGAACGGGCCATGCAGATCGCTCCCGAGCAGGGCCAATTCATGCAAATGCTCGTCAAGCTGATCGGGGCAAAGAATACCATAGAAGTCGGTGTGTTTACTGGGTATAGTTCACTGGCTATTGCACTTGCATTACCCGAAGACGGCCGTATTGTGGCCTGTGACGTGAATCCCCAATACACCAGTGTAGCCGAAAAATTCTGGGTTAGTGCCGGCGTCAGGGAAAAGATCGATTTACGAATTGGACCTGCCAAGGACACCCTCTCAGAGCTAATTAATGATGGCTTGACTGGTACCTTTGATTTTGCCTTTATTGATGCCGATAAGGTCAACTACAACCATTATTATGAACGCTGTTTGGAGTTGATTCGTCCTGGCGGTCTCATTACCGTTGATAATGTGCTATGGGGCGGAGCTGTATCCAATGATGGTATTAATGATGTGGATACCAAATCCATAAGAGCACTCAATGACAAATTACACCAGGATGAACGGATTGAACTAAGCCTTGTGCCGATTGGTGATGGCCTAACACTTGCCATGAAACGCAACTGATTTATATTTAACCTATGCTTAAAAAAATTAAAGAAGATATTGATAAGGATCTTCCTAAAGTAGGTCGGCTTATGGATGATGCCGGAGAAGATATTGTAAATAAATTGGACCAATTTTTCAACAATGTGGCGTCTGGTTTAGAGAAATTATTTGGTACATCTGAAGAAGAAAAAGAAAGATAGCATACCTATCCAAATTCAACCAAAATAAAAAATAACATAAATTGAAAGTATTAGTTACAGGTGCAAGTGGGTTCGTAGGCCAAAACCTAATCGCTGAGTTATTGATTAAAAATTTCAGCGTCAAGGCATTATTACTTCCGCATGAGAAAGATAAATGGGATAAGGCTGTAGAAATAATACATGGCGATATTCAGCATATTGATACTCTTTACCCAGCGGTAAGAGATATAGATATAGTTTTCCATCTTGCAGCCGTGAAAGGTGCGTTTAACAACGCACTATACCAGGATATCAATATTAATGGTACCAAAAACTTGGTAGACGCAATAAAAAAGGTGAATCCTAACATTAGGCGATTAATTTTTCTAAGCAGTCAGGCCGCTGCCGGGCCATGCTCAAAAAACAAAATGCTAATTGAAAATGACCCCTGTAATCCGATTGACAATTACGGCCGATCAAAACTAGAATCAGAGAAGTTCTTGGTAAACCAGACAGATATACCATTTACTATACTTAGAATTGCTCCTATCTATGGACCTGGGAATAATCCATTATCTGGTGGTGATGTATTATTTCGGATGACAAGACATAAGATATTCCTATCCATATCACCTGGAGAGAGGTACCTGCAGATGATTCATATACGTGATGCGATTAATGCTATAATGATGGCTGAAGAAAGTGAGGTGACAAGTAATGATACATATTTTATCACCACTCCTGAAATTTGTAGCTGGCGGAATTTGGGATTAAAGTATTTGCAAGCGCAAAATCTGAATGGAATTGTGCTACCGGTAAATGTGATTGTACTGAGATTTGTAATCCTGACAATCAAAGTTTATCGCTGGTTCAAAGGTTTATCAAATCAAGGATTGGATGAAATAGCTGATTATTTTTTTCAAAGATATTGGTTGTGTAGCTCAGCTAAGGCAAAAAAAGATTTTGGATTTGAGGCAAAAATCAGTTTGGATGAAGGTATTCTAGATCTTGTACAATGGTACAAGGGAAGAGAAAATAATTCTTAATAAATCACAAATAGGTTGAAATGAAAGCACTGGTTACCGGAGCAAATGGATTTATAGGATCGCTTCTTACGCAGCAACTAGTAGCTAAAAGCGTACAAGTAAAATGTTTGGTTCTCGAAACCGAACTTTTGGGTGAATTATCCGATTTGGATGTAGAAATTATCTATGGTGATCTATGCGACAAGGATTCATTAGGTGGACCGGTCAAAGATGTTGACTATATCTATCATTTGGCGGCGTTAAAACAGTCTTGGGATGAAAGTCTTCTTTATGAAGTAAATGTTTCAGGCTTTGAGAACTTATTACAAGCCACGCTCGAATCGAACCTGCATTTGAAAAAATTCTTATTTGTCAGTAGTCAGGCTGCTGCCGGGCCCAATCTACAAACAGAACCATTAACTGAACTTAATGTTTGTACCCCAGTAGATCATTACGGTAAGAGTAAGTACCAAGCAGAAGAAATAGCAAAACAGTATATGGATAAAATCCCTTTAACTATTGTAAGGCCCACCAGTATTTATGGGCCAAAAAATCTAGGGCCATCCGTCACAGCCAATATTATATCGTTTACTCGCTGGGGTTTGTTTCCAATGCCATTACCCTTTAGCAGAACCATGCATCCAATCCATGTGCTGGATGTTGTAGATGGAATTATTGCTGCTGCTGAAAGTGAGCAGACTGGCGGGAATATCTACTTTATTACTAATTCAGAAGCAATTACTTGGACAAAATTTGTTAAAACCTGCTATAAAATCAGAGGTAAGAGAGGTTGGTTGCTGCCATTACCTCGTTTCATAATTAGAATAGCAGTTTATTTGATTGCGTTATCACGTATTTTGTTAGGCAAGCCTTATCGTGGAATATTCGATCAGCTCAATTATCTCCGCTACAATGACTGGCGGGTTAGTGGCGCTGCTGCGAAAGTCGATTTTGGATTTGAACCGCAGATATCGCTGGAAGATGGTTTAACGGAAACAGTGCAATGGTTCGATCAGCACAGTAAAAAAGAAAGTTGAATTTATCTTTAAAAGTGTTATTAATTTGATCTATTTACACCCATTGCCAATTTCAGGATAATTTTACTAAACCAACGGAAAGGCAAAATTGATCTCATCCATACTCGAATTTTAGCTTGCGTTCCAGCTATATAGCGCAGTTTATTTCTGTTCCGATTAATTATATCTTCGATCATTATTGCCACGTTCTCTGGTTCACCTACCCCTTTTTTTGTAATCAAGATTTTGCCGTGTAAAGCCTTCAATCTCTTAGTGTACTTTGCATAGGGACTATCTGGTTTTAGTCCAGCACCTGCTTCATGACTGTTCTCATCAATTGCTTTTGTGAGGTACGTTCCCGGTTCAAGAATAACAACTTCTATACCAAAAGGCTGGAGTTCAAAGTACAAGCTCTCACTAAACCCCTCGAGCGCAAATTTTGATGCACCGTATGCGCCGAGTCCCGGCAGCGTTGATCGCCCTTGGACGCTAGAAATATTTATTATCTTGGTGGAAAATTCTTTACCTGATTTCGAAGCAGTAGCGCGCATAAGGGGTAGGGCGGAACGGGTGACTTTCTGTACACCAAAAAAATTTGTTTCAAATTGAGAACGTATCTCATCTTCTGATAGGTCTTCAAAGAAACCGCCAATTCCATAACCTGCATTATTGATTAATACGTCAAGGCGGCTATCTTGTTTTTCAATAGTATTTATTACCTTATTAATCGACTTATCATCTGTGACATCCAGATGCAATATATGGCATTCGGTATTGCGTTGTTTCAATTCCAGCTTTAGGGTGTCTTGTTTTAGCAAATTACGCATAGTTGCATAAATGGTGTGGCCTCCAGCAGCCAGCCTAGCAGCAGTGAGCATGCCAAATCCACTGGAACAACCCGTAATTAAGATGATCTTATTCATGATGAAATTATTCTCTCAAGTTAATTTAAAAATTTCTGAGTGAATTTCGAGAAATATATTTTTATCACTGTAAAATACTTAAAATAGATATTTTTTTTTGATAAAACACTTGTTCAAATATCTTTCCTTAGATAGTTTATATAGCTGTATAAAATGTAAACCTAGAGAAGAAATTTATATTAGAAATATTATGGTAAAGCGCGCACCCTATAAAGGTAGTAGAACCAAAGTTGAAACTTTGGTTAATAAAATGATCAAAGATAACATGTATGATCCCAATGAAGAGGAATTATGGCTGTTAAATCATTATGACCGATTTGGCTTATATGCAAAACCAATGCTAATAAGTTTTGAGAAATATTATGATAAGTTATGGGAAGAATTAAAGAAACTACGGCGCATGGATATTGAAGTATTCGAAGAACTTGTGGATAATCCAAACATTTATCTAATCGATCTTCTCATAGAACCATTTACTGAGTATATCCGTAAAAAGAAAGAGTCTAAATCCATGTTAATGCTGCAAAAACTGAATATTGTTTTCGTGGATGACCGACTAATCTTAAACTAAATAATTTATTTAGTGCACGGTTTTACAAAGAAAAACCTGGATCTTCAGAATCTCCCTAATTGGCTAACTTTCCTAAAGGAAGATCTTAATTTAAAGGCTCTTGGACTTTCCGTCGTACGCTTGCCTGCGGGTAAAGGTTATACCATTATGCATCAGCATGAAGAACAGGAAGAAGTTTACATGGTACTCAGTGGTCGGGGTATTATTCATATAGATGGTGAAGATATATCCCTACAGGAGGGCGATTTTATCAATGTTGTCCCGGAAAGTAAACGGGCGTTGAAAGCGGCAGATAACTCGGATCTGATTTTTATTTGTGCAGGTGCAGTGAGTACGGGTAAATACCCGAAGAACCCAAATTCTAGAGCGTTGATCGATGACGGTATCCCAGATTATGATAATGTACCACCGTGGTATGAAGGTAATGAGAAAATTGCCGAGATTAATCAGCGTTTGAAAAATGAGCGTGAAGCACGAAAAGAATAAATCATATATAAAGTATCTTTATCTGATTTTTTGTTTGCTTACCTTTTTGCAGGCTGAAGATATGACATTGCTGGCACCTGATGGTTCCACCATATTCATCCATCGGGATGAATATGGTGTACCCCATATCAAAGCGGATAACGAGTCAGCGCTGTTCTTTGGGCAGGGATTTGCGGAAGCCCATGATCGGTTATTCCAGATCGATCTGAACCGCCGGGCTGCCACCGGTCGACTGGCAGAATGGTTTGGCGATATTGTGCTTGAGGTTGATAAAGATGTAATAAGAACAGGGTATACTGACGAAGAATTACTTAGTCAATTTTATGCTTCTAGCACAGATGTTCAAAATGTTGTGGTTAATTATGTAGATGGTATAAATGCCTATGTTGATACGATGCAATTACACCAAGATGAATTCATGCCGCTACAGTATAAATTTATGGATTTTGATACTTACTCTTTAACAGATGCTATCGCTTTTGCATCATTTATGGGCAGGATGTTTGGCAGGGCAGGTGGGGAAGAACTATCCCGCTTGAATGAATTGCAAAACAATGGGTGGAATTGGTTTAATGAAAATTGGCCGATCATTGATTCAACATGCACGCCCACGATACCTAACTCGGATAGTGCTTTTGTACAAACGTGGCTTTATTCTGGGATGACCGTTCCGGAAGAAGTCGTTTTAGAGATCGAAGAGCGTAACGAATATGTTCTTAATTTCAGAAAAGATAATGGAATTATTTATAAGGGCGGAAGTTTTGCGGCAATCGTTGGTTCTGATTTTTCTACCAGTGGTAATGTTTTGTTATTGGGGTGCCCGCAACTAGGTGGTCCTGACTATGATCAACCTTCAAGAATAATGGAAATTGAATTAGAATGCCCTACACTTCATGCAGGAGGTGGAACGATTCCTGGACTACCATTAGTTGTTCAAGGACATAATGAAGATATAGGCTGGACATGGACATCCGGCGTAGGGGACAATGTGGATACTTACATTGATTCATTGCAAACCATGAGTTTCAGTGATGGTTATTGGCATAATGGTGAATGGCTCGATTTTGAAGTAATTACTGATACTATCTATACATATATTGGAACAGTTCTTGAGGATTATGAAGTATTCACCCATCACCGCACCATTCATGGCCCCGTCATTGGTGCCTATACACCATTAAAACAGGTCTATTCTCATAAGATGACTTTTTGGTCAAGTGAATGGCAAATAGGCGAATATGTATATAAAATGAATAAAGCATCAAATATTGCTGAATCTGTTGAGGCTATTATTTATAATCCTTTTTCTTTCAATGTGTTTGTTGTAGACAATGATCAAAATATTGGTTTTTGGTATTCAGGTTATTATCAGGACCGCAATGATGGCGTACATCCCTATTTACCTCACAAAGGAGATGGTACCGAGGAGTGGGTTGGTCTAATTCCTTTTGAGGACCTGCCACAAACATTAAACCATGAACAAGATTATATTACAAATTTTAATAATAAACCTTCCGGGTGGTGGATCAATGGAGATATCGGCCCCTGGATATCTGATTATTCAATATGTGATCGGGTAGATATTATTAATGACTATATGGCTACTTTTTCTAGTATGTCATTAGAAAATATAAAAAGTATCCCTTACGCGATTGGCCAAAGCGCTCCGTATCGAGGTGCATATGAATTTGATAGTGAAAGTATAATTGATTATAACTTAAACCCACCGGGTATCAGTGATCTGGTACATATTGATGGTACACCCAGCCTTCATAAAAATGACCAGTGGTCATTGCATGAAGCATATGGCTGGAAGGACATGATCTTTGGCGAAGAGACTGCTAGGACAGGATCAGATATATTACCAAATGAATTCAAATTGTTCGATCCTTATCCCAACCCATTTAATCCAGTAACAAATATTAAATTCTCGCTTAATCGTAATGCCCATATCCAAATTGATATCATCGATATAACGGGTAGATTAATAGATAATTTGGTGGATAATGAATACGAAGCCGGACAACATACTATTCCCTGGGTTACCTACCCTGTCCCTAGCGGTGTGTATTTTGTTCGACTGTCTTTTTATAACATAACAGAAACAAAGAAGCTATTGCTTCTGAAATAAACCCAAGCCCATCAATTGATGGGCTTGGGTTGTTGGCAAGTGCAGCATGAATGCGTCACCTTGCTACTTCAATCATTTGGTTTATCTGCGTGAGAGAATACGTCCGTACTGATTGTACCTGATGTTTCTGCAAGGATTTCATCAGCAGTGATATTTCCTTCCTGATCTTGAATAATATTTACGCTGTTATTATTCAGTTCCTCTGCGTACGATGTGCTGTATTCCTTGCTCTTATACACAAATGTTTTACCTGGGCCGTATTGTTTTCGGGCAGCGGCAAAGGTGGAATTGAATGATTTTACTGTTTCTGTAGCAGCTACGCTTTCAATATCAGATTCTAGCTTCATAACTGTTTCATTTACTGGTGCACTCACACCCTGATCTAATTCCTGTGCATTTTCAATAACTGCATCAACTACGAGTGTTTCAAGTCCTGATACCTCTTTAAAACTATGTTGATAAATAATAGCTGCAAGAGCCAGAACAGAAAATGCGAGTGTAGTTATAACTGTTGTAGTACGATTTTTATCAATGTTTCCCATAAGAAACTCCTTTCATGTTATTATTATGATCACAACTGTAAACGATAATAACTATATGGAGTTCCATCAAAACCTGAGAACACACTCTATAACGACATCTCAATGTCAGAGGACCGCAAGTACTCAGTAGATGAAGTTAGATATTATTTCGTGCCAACTAGACTAATCAATCGTCTGCTGATTCATCCCTTTTGATGTAAACAAGAAATGAACTAGATGCAGAGCTGGATACTAAACCATATCCATTAACTACATTTGAGTTCGGCATGACATATTGATTGAATTCAGGAAGTCCTTGAAAATAATTGAATGTTGCGTCATCTGTGGCTTGGAATGTCATCAGGTGCAATCCGTAATAATCAAAAAACAGCCAGGTCATACTTACTGGAGCCGTTTCTACATTCCAGGGCCAGGGATTATACCTATAGGGACTATTTTTTAACCATCCTGTTTCCTGTTGTGAGCCACGGGGAAAATCGGCTTTCCACAAGGCATAAATATCTTTGTAAGTTGTGTCATAGATTAGGTTGATCAAGCAACTATCACGTATTCCATTTTGGTTCCAATCATCAAAATATTCATCCTCATTCCATAAACCATCATTATTTAGATCAGTAAATGGCTCCAGATTTACGGAATCGGCATCCAAAGCCAATGACAAAATGCGTATTGTCTCATAATCTTCTTCATTAAAATCAATTTTAAACAATGGATAACTGGCAAAACTTTCTGTAAAACATTCGCCTTGTTTTAAGGTTAATGTATCAACATACCCAATAATAGGCGGCCACATAGTAGGATCGTAATTGTTGATGTTTATCTCCGGAACATTAAATGTAATACTTTTACACGCGTAAATTGATTCTGATGCGGGACTAATTTCCATTTTGTCTGGTATAATAGTTATTCCCGATATCGTATCTGTTCCAAGGATTGCACGTACTTGGTAGGTCTCACCACCCTGAAAAATATAGTTTGAATTGGTGAAATACCTACCTGGTGAATTCAATACTGGATTTAGCAGTAGATCAATAGTATCACCAATGATATGGACTTGTGCATCATCGATCCATAATTGTTTTGAACTAACATTTTCCTTCAGGTTTGCTGATCGAGCTACGAATACAGTATCAATCAAAGGGAAGTTTGCCCGCAGATTAGCCCATAGTACAAGTTGCTCTTCATATTCAACTTGGTCATCATTGATTGTGCACGACAGGATCAGAAATGAAATTATAAAGAGTATATTCTTCATGGCTAAAAATATATGGTGAAACCCACACTTGGGATAATGGGAAATAGACTCAATGGGTCTTCCTGTATGCGACCCTCGTCTTCTTCATCAACATTGATTTCCCCTACATCTGGTTGTCCGTTTCCGTTAGCATCATGTTCTTTTTCGACCCAATCACCATCATCGTCTTTTCCATTGCTAATACTTCCTAATTTGTAAATGTAGGTGAATATATTTTTCTTGTTGTATGTATTTATGATTTGAAAAAATATATCCATATCACGCCCAAAGAACTTTCCATGTCTGACAAGACCAATATCCAGACGGTCATATGCAGGATAACGACCGCTATTTCGTGCACCGGGAATAGTGCTGAACGTGGATCCAGGGTCACCGGGAAGTTTTTCTACGTAATATCCTAGAATTGGTGTGAAAGCCTGGCCAGATTGCCAAGTCCATTTCCAGTTTAATTCCCATTTTGGATTTACGATATAATTACCCAAAATATTAATTACATGTGATCTGTCCCAATTGGTGTAATATTCTTCTTCTTTAGAGGTTAACTGACTACTCATTATTTTCCGGGAAACCGAATTAGTAAAAGCAATCCAACCTGTTAGATCTCCGAAAGTTTTCTGAAAAAATAGTTCTAAACCATACGCATATCCATCTGCTGGTGTAAAAGTATCACTGATTTTTTCATCCGATACTTCTGCATCTGTGGATGAACGAAAATCTTCGAAGGTGAGCATATTTTGAATGGTTTTGTAATATGCTTCAATCTGAATTTTGTAAATGTCGCGAATGTACTCTTCATAACCGATAACGGCCTGCTGTGCTTCTGCAGGATCAACTGAATTATCAACTGCAAGCCAACTATCTAGAATAGTTGGATTATAATCATCCTGAACGGTTTGAATGAACTGATGGTAATTACCAAATGCAATGTTAATGTAGCGATCATCAGTCAGTAGGTATTTAGCACCAAATCGCAAATCGATATATGGGGTACTGGAATAGACACTGTAGTAGTTATACCGTATGCCAGGTTCAATTATGAAACGGGAAAATCCCTTCCATTTCAATTTTGTATAGAATCCTGCTTCCATAGGATTTTCACCTATATAAAAAGAAGTATCTTCCAAGAACGTATTGAGGTACTTGAAATCAAGTTGCTTGATTTGCGCACCAGTTCTCCACTCTAATTCTGAAGCTTGGAAAAATGTCAAGTTAGCAGATAAGGTCTGGTCCAGTATTTTATTTTCACTATTTAATCCATCATCCCCACCCAGATTAAAATTGGTAAAAAATTCACTGGAAGCGGCCAGGAAATTACCAACCAGTTTTTCATTGAATACTCTGCGAAAAGAAAGGCTATAGGTATTGTTACCCCAATCAGCTGTAAGACCCAAATTATCAAAAATCAGATCATCAATGCCCCGATAGATGCTGACCGATATGCGATCTTTTTCGTTTAGATCAGAAAATATATGACCTTGCAGATCGTAAAAATAGTAAGGCGGTATCTTTTCAGCTGTTTCGGCAGGTAATATTTTCGGTAATAAATAATCAAAATACGTTCTACGCGCTGATAAAAGCCAGGCGCCATTATAAAAAGGTCCTTCCAGGGTGGTTTGGACAGATAGTAATGATATGCTTGTTTTTCCTTGAAAATAATTACGGTTCCCTTCCCGACTAAGAACATTGAGGACAGCTGAAAGTCTGCCCCCGTATTCTG